>Ga0100403_1001023_pt1 | contig 26591 bp, 32 predicted proteins | sample CryGeymet201501t_FD_83663 | JGI IMG/M metagenome (GOLD analysis project Ga0100403, IMG submission 83663) | Groundwater microbial communities from Crystal Geyser aquifers in Utah, USA - Crystal Geyser metaG 2015-01t | ecosystem: Environmental > Aquatic > Deep subsurface > Groundwater | place... | reverse complement strand
CTGTATTATAAGGGCTGACAATAGATACTTCTTTTCCATTATAAACTAAAGGCTCGTTCTCATAACATACAGTAGTTTCAATATCATTTAAAAAAGTCCAAGTTCCTGTAATTGTTTCATCTTTGTTAGATTTGGCATAAGTAGTATCAGATAAAGTAATCGGTGTTTCCATATGAGAGTAGTTGCCAGTATTCTGATATGTCCAGTGAATAACCCTAGCGGCGAATGAGTCTGTCCAACCATAAACTTTCATTACTAATCTATCAGTGCCGTCTGAGTTAAATGGAAAGTCCTCGCTTCCTGTAAAAGTAGCAACAACTTCTTCAATCGCAAGGTTGTCTATTTCTGTCGTGGTAGCTCTACCGAGTAAAGTTTCATTGCCTAAAATATCTCGTTTATAGCCTTCTAAAACAACACGAGAGTCGCCTGCTGCCGAGCTAACATAAGTATTAACAAATATCTTAGTATTACCTGCTGGATAGTTAGTAATAGCAATATCAGTCGATGACGAAATATAAGTGTCTATTAAGCAATAGCCTCCGTCCGTGCTTGAAATAGCTGAACAAGACTCATCAATCGGGGTTGCTCCGTCTGGATAAGTAAACATATCCTCGTAAGTAGCGACATCAGAATTTGTATTATGAGGATAGAAAGTAACTTGAGCTCCAATAGGTGAAGGCTCTGTCATACACTCACCATTTGTAAAACAAAGTTTAGTCGTGGTGGCAGTTCCAGAGTTTTCTATGCTAGTGAAGTTGCCTGTTGTTGACAATAGGCTAGTAAAATTTCCAGAAATGCCAGTAATACTATTAGCATAATAACTGCCCGATGTAGTAGCGTTGCCATCAACAGTTAAATTACCTCCTATATGCCCATCACCTTGTGTAAATAAACCACCAGTTGAAGAAGCATAACCCCCTATAATTGAATAACCTGTTGTTGAAGCATTGCCACGAACAAATATATCGCCAAATATCTCAGCGTCATCATAGACAACTAAATCACCACCAGTTAATCCAGTATCACAATCAACAGTCGCTCCCCAGTATGAACAAGTTGCGGCGGTTGTTGTATTGTTTCCAGTCCAAGGCACACCAACTATAAAAGAACCAAAAGAAGTATTAGCATTATCTGCCCCTAAGGTTGATATAGCAAAACGAGTGCTATCGGTTGAGTCAATAAAAGCATAGTCAATTTCATTCGGTGAAGCGTTGTTTCTTGTAAATAATGATATTCCGTTAAGCTCTGCATCTCCAACCATATAATCTCCTGATACTCCAATTTGCATACCACCAACATTTATAATTCCCTTAGTGCCGTTGCCAACCCTTAAATCATAATCACTGCCAGTTAAGAAGTTGCCAGTTCCTACTCCGTCTATAACGGCTGTTGAGCTTGCGTAAAAATTACCAACTACTTTAACATCAGAAGTTGTGGCTGTTTTATTTTGTAGGTTATCTCCTACATATTCCCATTCTCCGCTTCCGCCACTACTAATTGATGCGTTTAATGTATCTCCATCCCACGATAGGTTAGTTCCTGCTGTAATTCTGTCTGATGGACTACCGCCTAAATCGCTATAACTTTTAAATCCAATAGTAGTTGATGCATTTGCATTAGAATTAAAATAAGTAGAAAAATCAGCAATAGCCAAATAATCAGATATGGTTAATCCATTTAATGTAGTTGTTGCGTTATATAAACTCGCAAATTCTAAAGGGAAATTAATACCCCAATAATAAGCCTCAGAAGTAGTTGACCATGCACCGCCTGATACTGATGGCCAAGAGGTGATACACCCATCTCCTGTTAAACAAAATTTACTTGATGTCGCTGTTCCTGATAAATTCAAATCGCCTGTTATTGTCATTAATTGCAAAACCTTATCCCATGTAAAATTACTATCTCCTCCAAAACTTGATCCATCATTATATTGAATACTCTTATTTGATCCGCCCGGCGTGCTACCAGTTCCACCGCATGCGCTACCAGTTCCAGTAATATTACCATCATCATCAGACTGTAAACATTGAGTGCCACTTCCGCCAAGTGCCGGTACTTTAACTGACCATATTTCAGATAATGGCTCAATTGTATTTGATATCCTTTTCCATAAATTTTGGCTTGTTGGTGGCCCTACTGGAGCGGCAAAAACCGTGCTTGTTAAAAAAACACTTAATAAAACTGATAATGTGATTGATAAAAATTTATGCTTTTTCATGTCTTAATCCGGCTACATATAAAATTGCTGACGATCCAACGCCTATCGACTTATATCTTAAATCAAGCATATCTGCCTTAATATCTATTGATTGCCCGACTAATAAAATTATACTATTATCGTCTATATCATTTTCAAGTTCTATTTGAATATCATAGGGGCCAGTATTATTAACATAAAATCCCCTTAATCTTGGCAATTCAAAAATCTGCTGAGTTTCGCTCGCTGTTAATTTCTGACTATAATAATATGATTTTCTTTCCATATTAAGATGCTTTTATTTGAATTAATAATCCATCATCTCCTGCTTCACCATCAATTCCATCATATCCATTTGCTGGAGATCCAACATTCCCAATTCCACCAGTACCGCCAGATCCTCCTGCTCCTCCAGTTACTGTTATTGTTCCAGATCCAGAATATGTACCATATACCATAACAATAACTCCTCCATTACCACCTGCTCCACCGCCTCCACCGCCTCCACCTGAAGCGTCCGCGGTTCCTCTTGATCCACCATTTCCACCATTACCACCATTACCACCATTACAAGATATAATCCCATTATTAACTATTTTATATGCAAATATAACCATAAATCCTCCTCCAGAAGCAGAACCGCCTCCGCCTCCGCCTCCGCCTCCAGAACCACCAGATGATACATCTCCACCTCCACCACCTGCTCCGCTTCCGCCAGAAGCATTAGCAGTATATCTTGACCAAGTTGTTGTGTCAGTTAAATCTTTTACATCCATCATTAAAGACGCTAAGAAAATATTTCTTGGACTTGTTGTAGCAACAGTACCCTCCGTTCCACCAGTACCGCCAGTTCCTCCTGTTCCCGGAGTATTGAATGAACCAGCATCTCCACCATCACCACCACCATTACCATCATTACCTAAAGAAACGGCTACTCCAGCAGTTCCAGTTGTCCCATCAGCACCATTTCCCGGACTTGATCCACCATTTCCACCATTTCCACCAGCTACTCCAATTACACTTCCATATAATAAATTAGAGGTTGTAAGAGCAGCACCAGCTGTTCCACCTGTCCCACCAGTAGCAGAACCAATACTTTTACCATTTTCACCATTTGTGCCATCTCCCCCATCATTACCTTTCCATTCTATCTCATAACCACTGTTAACAGTTAAGGTTCCTTTTACAAATATTCTAAAACCAGCGGTTTGTAAGTTACCACCACTTAAAGTGAGATCATCAAAATAGGCATCTCGAGTTAAAACATTATTTGTTATTGGACCGGAAGAAAAAGTACCTGAATTAATATCAACAATTCCATCGCTTCCATCTCCATAATCTCTTGATACAGAAGCATTTAAATCATCGGCTAATACTTTTTCGCCCGCTGACCATTTTTTCATATATTAGTTAGTTATTAATAGTATATTTAGCAGAGATAAACATTGATCCTGATTTTACCCATCCGCCAGTAATTAATAAGCTCCAAGCCTGCCCTGAGTCTGCCGATGCTGTGCCGTCAATAAACGCTCCGAATTCTTGGAATGTTTGATCGGCTACATCGCCGGATGCCACAAACCAATCAATGTAAGCAATATTATCATCAAAAGATTGAGCCGATGCCTGCATCCTATAAACCTCAGTATTTAATTGAGTACTTGCGTTTGTGAAAGCGGTTGTACCACTTCCCAACGCTCCATAGTCAACCTCTCCGGTATATGTAGTATCGCCTGCTAATAATCTTGCGAATACATTAAGGCCAACAGTAGGTATAAGGTTTGAGGCCTCCTGAATGCCCAAAACCGCCCCACACGCCATTAATTCAGCGAGTATGGACTTATTATTGGTTTTACAATATTCCCTCAATTTTTTGATTTCTTCGCTTCCTTTTTTAACCCATGAAGCTAAATCAAATTTTTGATATTCTCCTTTTATATTAGATTGTTCTTTAATGTTCATAAAATATTTGTATAAAGTTAATAAACTTGCATTGATACATCTAATCTTCCAGCTCTTTTAGTATCTGTTTGTCCCGTCGGTGTATATGGAGCTAAAACAAATTCTACATTCGCTGGGTCTATAGGATCAAGTAATATTGACTCATCAATTTCACTTATTGTTTCATCTGACTCAAATGGAGTAATATTATCAATCTCCTCAACTATATTAATCTGCTCGCTTGCCAAAAATAATTCCTCTGCTACTTCTGACTCATCAATATCAAGTGGTTCTGGATCAATAATTTTCCTTAATAAATCAATTAAATCAAATCTTTTAGTACTGACACATTCAACGCTATATTTAAACTCTGTCGGACTTTTCGGTATAAAAGATATTGATTTTATTAATAATTTATTATCATAATTCTTTTTTGTGCTTTCCAAAACTATTGACATTCCAGATCTTAATCCCGATGTATATGTGTCAAATCTTGCGTCTATAATCTCGCTTGAAAAAGCGTATAATTCAGCAGCCGCCCTTTGTCTTGCAACTGTATTACTTCTAATACTATCATCTCTTATTAACTTCTCGATCGTTCCAAATTCAGCTTTTGTAACCGGATCTTCTGCTCCTGCGAATACTCTAATTGCCGGGTTTCCGGTAAACTCTATAACATCCCCCGCGGTTAATTCATTTTCAAATCTAAATGATTGATCCTGATAATTGTGTAATACATCAAAAGAAGTAAAATCATCAATAAAATCAATTCCAACTGTCTGACTAACTGTATTTAATTTGATAGTCAAATTACTCATTTTATATGGCAATTTAAAAGACTTACTATCATTACCACTTACTGTTATTGAGTCTGTAAATGTGCTACCCTCATATTCACCACCCCTTACTTTTACAACCGATATAACCTGTGATCCGTCTGATTGTCTAATAAGTGACTTATAAACATAATTACCATTAGTATCAGTTAATCCAAACGGAGCACTATTTGCCTCTTTATCAAAAAAATGCAAATCCTTATCAACATCCCAGTACCAATTATATTGTAGTATATCAGCAAGTCTTTGTATTATTTTGCTTAGTGGCAATTGATTAAAAACTATTTTTTCTATTATAAATGTACTTTTTACATTATTAGTAGTAAATCCTGAAGTTACAGCAGATACAACAGTGCTTAATATATCAGCAATCGTTTCGTTTTCAAATACACCGCTATAAAAATCTCTATCTGCTTCATATCCATGATCAACTGCTTCAACCGACAAAACATAATCAGCCCCACCACTATTTGATTCTTCTGTTGTTTTTAAAACTTTACCAGCGAATATTTTATCTGTCCCCTCATAGACCTCTATATCATCATCAAATCCAATTGTTACGCTTTTAGTTAACGGATTTATTATATTAAAATTACAAGTATCGACATGATTATTAATTACGCTTTTAATTATAAAGCTCTCCCAATCTATCTTATTACTGATATCTATTGAATTTATTTTAACTACTATCATACTATTCCAAACCTTTCATTTGACCTTATATCTCCCATTATTGAGTTCTTTACCTTTTCAATTAATTCTCTGCCGGTAACATCTCCATTTACTGTAATATTAATAACCGATCCACCACCAATTTTATTATTTGGAATAATTTTAGTTCCTCCAGGGAATTGTGCTATTTCTGGTCCGTTTTCTCCAACAAGTGTAGTTTCTCCTTTTTTTACAGTTCCGCCGTTTGCTCTACCAATTAAAGAATTAAATCCGCCTGATATTTTACCTCCAATACTTCCAAAAGCTCCTTTTACTTTATCAATAGCCTCCTTTGCTTTATTTATCATGTTTTGAAAAAACCCTATTATTTCATCAATTTTTCCTTTTACATAATCCTTACCCCTATCAAATAATTCCTTAATTGCCTCCCATACTATTGCAAAACTATCCCTTGTTTCTTTCCATCTCTTTACTAATAAAACTATCATGACTATCAATGCACCGATAGCAAGTATTACCAATGTTATCGGAGATGTAAGTAATACAAATCCTGCTATAATCGGTGGGAGTGCCAATCCAAGTATTCCTATCACTGCTACTAACCCAGTTAATGCACCAACAATTAATAAAATATTTCTTGCCAATACTGGATTTTCTTGTATCCAAATAGCTAATTTTTCAAGCATAGGAGCAACTGCATCAAATAACCTATTAATAATAGGAATTAATTGAGTACCGATTGACTCTGATAATAATGTTAATTGATCTTTTAAATTACTCCACCTGCCGGCTATTGTTACTGATTGTTTATCCATCAAATCTGCAAACTTACCACCCTCGCTCGACATATTAATAAATGCTTGCTCTACTTCAGGAAATCCAATCTGTCCTGCTGATACCATATCTTGTATCTCAGACTTGGTCTTGCCCATCATATTTGCTAATTCCTCAACCAATGGAACACCTGCTATGGCAAAATCTCTGACCTCTCTACCGGTTAATTGTCCCTGTGTAGCCACCTGACCAAAATTAAGCGCCAACCTTTCGATCGGTACTGATAATCCAGCAGATACATCTCCTAAAGATTTAAGAGTTGGGAGTAACTTTTCTTGAGATATTCCCATCGCCAATAATTGTTTTGATGTCTGTCTTATTCCTCCAATTTCAAAAGGAGTTTTAGCCGCGAATTCTGATAACTCTTTTAACTTGGCCAAAGCCGCCTCCTCTGATCCCAATAAGGTAGTAAAAGCAACTGTTTGCTGTTGCAATTCTGATGCTTTATCTATAAATTTTTTTGTGGCAACAGAAACAACTCCAAATGCAGCAACTCCAGCCATTGACATTTTTTTAAATGTTGGTTGCATTTTTTGCAGTTCTCCTTGAACACCTTTTAATTGCTGAGATGCTTGATCTTTTAATGTCAGCAATATTTGTAGTTCTCTACTTGTTGCCATTTTTACTTTTGATAATATTAGCTTTTTCTATATTTCTTTTTATAGAAATTATTTTAATGTAGTTTTTAATATCCTGTATTGGTTGCTCTCTTATTTGATTTGGAGTCCAACCATACTCCGCGCTTAACATTTCCATTAAAACCTCTGGCGATGCCGGTATCTTACCTTGTATCTGTTTTGTCCATTTATCACGATCAATTATTTTTTTTTACTTATTTTTTCAACCTCATTATAAAGCAAATCTCCATCTTCAATACTAAGATTGTCCATCCAATCTTTTGAATAGGCTATCTCATTATCCCCATCTTTTATTTTAATTATTGCAGTTTCAAGTAAAGCATACTTACCCTTTAACATAACATCTGTATTAAACTCAATATCAATATTGTCTGGATTTGTGTTACTTAAATTTCCAAGTTTAGCTCCGCTCATTAAAATACTCTGGAGCTTTTCGTTATCTCCCCAAGTTAGAAAGTCTTTTATTTCAACTTCATATTTTAACAGTTTTACGATTGACATAGTTTTGTTTTTATTTAATAATATAATTATATTAATAACTTAAAATTATGGATGATCTAATTCATGGGCTTAATAGAGGTTACATGGCCACACAGGGCTGTTGTGGGGTTTTTATACTATTATTTGCTATAATAATCGCTATAATAATTTTAACCTCTTAAACCACCATTAAATGTCCGCGGTAACTCCGCGGACATTTTTTATTCCATCACGCGTGGTATTAAGAACTTATTGCTGTATCGTATTCAGTGGTAGTATTTTTTAATGTAACTTTTGATTGCTGATTATCAGTTTCGTTATAAAATGCTTTGAAAGCTATTGTTTCAGTAACGAGTTCGTCGTTCTCTCCTGATCTATTCCAGTCTTGGATCTGCACTTTATTCAATAAAATTGTAATTGTTGGATAATTACCGCTTCCCAAGTCTTCTGCACCTTGAATAGTAATTTCCATGTATTTTGCGGTATCAGCAAGGAATAAATCCTTAAATACTTCATCCGCAAAATTCTTTGTAAATTCTCCCTCAATACTCATCTTCGTATTATAAATATCATCCGGACCGTATGCGCCAAATACATGATCAGATAATAATCCCTGATCAAAGCTAATTGATAAATCTTTTACCTTTGTTGTAGTAGCACTAACAAGCCCGACTTCTGTATCGGCGATTTTAATTGTTATATCTTTTCCAATAAAATCATTCTCAGTACTATAACTTGGGGTATCAGTATTATCAGTTTCCTCTCCGGCCATAAATGATGCCACATATCTAACATAATCATCAACTGATGCGCTAATTTCAAGAGTGTTTACCATTCCGTTTTTAAATACCAATTGCTGTGCAGATCCATCTTTTACAAAAATACTAAGTGATGCATGTTGTATTCCTTGCTGAATAGTAAATACATGAGAATAAATTGATCCAGAAACTAATGAGCTTGAAACAGCTCCATATAAGTTATAAATAACATATCCAATAGGGTCAACATGAAGAATGCCCTCAAGTTCTCCCTCAGACCATTTTTTAACAACTCTACTTCCGTCACTGTCTTCCAATACACCATGGGAGTTGTTATCTATAATTTTTTCAGATTTTGATACTATATTAGCATTGACATTTTTAAGCCATGCCTCGGCTGTGCCTTGGGCAGTTCCTCTGGTTTCTTCTACGCCAAATCCTGCCTCTATTTGTCTTCCGATAATTTCCATATATTTTTTTAATTATTATTTGTTAGTAATTTTATTGTTAAATTAAACTCAGCCCATGCTTCAATGCCATTTTGCTCTTGTCCCATACCCCAGTTTCCACCCTCTATCTGCAACCAAGCTCTATGCCCATCAATAGTTCCTATATCCCAATCTTCTGCCAACTGATTAATAACCGAGTCTACTGATTTTGCCAATATGGTATCAAATATGGTTTCCTTATCTTTTTGCTCTCCGCTCACTATTATAAACATCTTATATCCCTTTGTTTGAAAATTCTCCTCGTTTGTTTGAAAAATGTTATTAAAGTCAGATGGGTAAAAAACTACTGACGGATAAGCCCTTATGTCTGTTGCTGGATAAGAGTATATTTCCTTAATCCTGTCAACTTTTTCAATTGACTCTCTTATTTTTTCATTTATTTTTGTATATATTAATTCAGTCATTTATTTAGCTAAATTATTTACTATTTCTTTAAGCATTTGCTCCCCGTACATCTGTATTATTTTATCTTTACTCTTTACTGCGTAATCGAGCCATGGTCTTGATTTAACTCCGTTTCCCTTGTTTACTTCCCCCTCTCTTCTGCCATGAACATATTTTGCATAGCTTGCGGTTGGGAATATACTCGCTGACAATCTATTTACCTCTCTCCTGTGAGTATCTCTTAAGTTTCCAGTATCTACCGGAGCACCTCCCCCGGATCCACCAACTGCCCAAGGATTTCTGATTATTGATCTATTATATTCTGCTATTGACTTTACTAAAAATTTTGAAGCCTCTGTTAATGTAACCCTTGGATTTCTTTGTATCGCGCTCTTAAATTCCTCTAATCCCTTAATTGTTACTATATTTTCTGACATATTATACGCTTATTGGCTCACTTAAATCTAATTGTACCATTACCTCTAAATGCTGATTAGTCCCCATATCCCATTCTTTAATAAATTCTACATGATATATTTTCCCGTCTGGACCAACTAATCTGTCGCCTTTCATTAAATTTGTATCTATCGGACACCATAATTTGAAAGCATTAGTCATTGCTATTCCAAGCTGAGCTTCTGCCTCATCAGATTTCATTGATTGTATATGCCCAAGGAAGCTTGACTTCACTACTTCTGCCGAGCTTTCATTACTCCATTCTTGTCTTGATACTGTAAATGTTTTTGTAAAAAATCTTGATATCATATTTCTCCAAGTGAAAATTTCTTATAACTATCTAATATTGTCATAGCTCTTTGAATATCTCCATATGATACTCCATCTTCATTTACATCATATGTTACCATATATCCTCCTATATGTTCTGATTTAATATCTCCTGATCCACCTCTTTTTGCGTTATACATGCCGGAAGCAAAAACTGTTGCCGCAAAGCTTATATCTTCTGGAGCAGATGTGCTATAGCCCCATTTTGCGGTAATCTTGGCGTTTTGGACTCCGCCTATCCAAACTTTACTCCTCAATATAATTTTCCTATATGGCTTAATTACCAAATTATTCTCGTCTTTATTGTTTACTGGCTCGAGAAAATATCCATCACTACCACCAGCTGTTATTTCAGTAAAATCATCACCCCATTCATCATCGCCTCGTTCTACCTTAGTAATTTCCACACAATCATCGATTAAAAGTTCTTGTGTTTCATCTCCGTTATATATTCTTACTTTTGCTACTGTTCCTGCAACAAAATTTCGTCCTGTCAGACGATCAATAATATCTTCAGCTGCCAAAATATAATCATCAACTTCGCCAGTAATAGAAATATTAAGAAAATCTTCAATCTTATCTTTAGTTGTATAACCTTTTGGAGTTCCCATATTATTTTTGTCTTATGTCTTTATTATTCATTTGCCCATTCATTCTTACATTAATCAACCTCAAATCAGGATCATTGTTTATCTTTTTTTTCCTTTCAATGACCTCTCCAGTTTTTATGTTTTTATAAATAAATGTTTTCATAATAGGCTCTTAGTCGGGGGGAGATAATAGTTTGCACCTCCCCCATTAAAAAGTCTATATAATCGACTTATGCACTCGCAGCAGCAGTTGTCAACTTGGTTACAGCAGTTGGGATGATCACGATAAATCCTGATCGCTGTCTGTATCTGATAGCTTCTCGATCAGTAGTGATCAAGTTAATATCAGCTGAGTTTGCAACATTTCTGATAGTACCACCATTAAATCTATCAATCTTAATAGCTCCCTTATATCCTAAGATACAAGCTTTCTTCAAATCTCCATAAAGAATGAATGAAGTAGCGGCCGCAGTATCAGATGTTGATGGCATCACTTCAACCATTACAGCAGGTTTTCCCCATATTGTAGCTGGGCCAGCTTCTGATGGCCTTTGGTAGATATAATCTCCGTTATCCTCTTTCAATTTCCTGATTAAACTCATGATTGTTCTTTGCATGTAGAATTTAGAATTTGCCTGAGCTCCTTGAGGAGTAGCATCAATCATCGCAAGTAAATCATCAGCATCTAATGAGGCGAATGTTGATCCGGTCATTGTTACTTCGTTGATAGAAGTATTTTGCAATAAACCTGTAAATCCACCGTAGGTAGATGTACCGTCACCATTGAAGAATGCTTCGTCTTCTGCCTCAGCAAAATTTTCAGCAACCCTGCTTGTTACGAAAGAAGCAAGGTCAATTTCCTCATCCTCTAATAACTCACTTGTAAAAGATACGATTACAGCCAATTTTACAAGCTCCAAAGTTTCTTGGCCAATGACAACCTCGCTTGACTTGATAGCGGCACCCTCATCTACCCAGTAAACAGTTAGATCAGTAGTAAGGTTATTAGCCTTGTATGATCCTTTAGTTAACTGTAATGAAGTCATTTCGCGTCTTGCTACACCGTATTCAGTCATCAAGTGTCTGATTTCGGCTGATAACTCACTATCAACAACATAACCTGCATATGGAGAACCTGTAGCGTCAGTTGTAATTTCTTTCAACTTTTTATTCTCCAACCAATTTTCCTTATTAAAGGCAAGGATATCCTTAGCATTCTTGCTTACTGCAAGACCTACCATTTGTCTTAGTTTAGCATTAAGACCCTCTCTCTTTTCTTGAGCTTCTTTGCTATAAATACCTGATTTCTTGCTAACTAAGTCAGCTTGAGATTTCATGTATTCTTTTATCTCGCTCTTCATTGCTTCAACGCTCTCTCCCATTGTTTTATCAACGATTGATTTGATTAATCCTTTAGCGGTTTCAACCTCATCTTCGCCATCTTTTTCCTCTGGAAGATCGTTTACTTCTTCTACTTTTTCTTCAACAACTTCTTTTTCGTCTTCTTCCAATCCCTTGAAAGCGACGGCTACTTTGTCTTTATCAGATTTAGTAGCATAACCCTGAGCGACTAAGCCCTTGATTAATTTTAACAACTCTTTTAGTTTCATATAAAATTTATTTATTTATATTCTTTTTTTCTTTATATAACTTTCTCAGCGCATCTACCAACAGCGACTTCTCTTTGGCTACACCGATACTTGACCGGGTTTCGACCTTGTTGTTAGCCAATCCATCTGCTGCGCGCGCGATTATTTTTAATAATTTAATTCTTTTTTCTTCACTTTCTTTTTGCTCTGCGCTTAATGACTCAAGCGCCCTTAATTGAATGCTCTTTTTAACTTTCTTTTCCTCAATTGCATTAGTCCAATTTTCTAATTTATATTGATGCTCGCTGTAATATTTCTTTGCATCATCAATTGACCATCCGTCATCTTTAATAAAAGATAATGTCTGAATTTTCTTTACTGTATCACCCTTAGGAGTAGCAATAACGGCCTTGATCTTTGGCATATCAGCCTTAATGGTAACATTCGCAAAACTTCCCTCATCGAATTCAGCAATATCTCTCATTTGGTATGATATAGTTTCATTATTCTCAGACCAACCCTCGCCTAACTCCCCCTTTTTTTGAATTTTATCTTTTTCATCTCCTTGCTTTCCTGCAGATCCTTTATTTTTTTCATCTTCTTCTCCCCCTGCACCTTTACCATTATCGCTTTCTCCGAGATCTCCCGCCTCATCATCTTCCTCATCTTTATTATCTTTAATAGATTTTGATTTATCATATATTTTCTCCATTAAAGCCTCAGGATTAGCCGGTACGCTTACCGCGCTAATTTCCAAAAGCTCACTATTTAAAATTTTACTATAATCTTTTTCATCAAATTCTAAAGGCACAAATCCAACGCTACTTGTATTTAAAAATCCTCCCTTAGTCAATTTATAAGCTAACATTCCCTTCTCACTATCAAGCGCATAAACAATATCTCCCTGTAACTTACCATCTTTAACTTTTGCATTTTCAATTTTTCCAATAATATGCTCAATACTATTATAATTATGGCTATCCAAATAAACAGGGTTATTCTTAAAATTCTTAAGATCCCATTTTTGCTCAACCACATCTCCATGCCTATCCTCTTTTGCTGTTGAAAATACGGCATGAAATTTATTCTCACTTCCATCAACCGCTTTTAAAATAGTAAAACATTCAAGCGACAGGGCATTATACCCGTCATCTTGTACTTTTTTCCAAAGCTCTTTTAGGTTATTCACTCCTAATTTTTCAAAAGATTTGTTTGACAGTTGATAAAATTTCCTTTTCATATAGTTTATTTATTTAAATTTTTTATATAGTACATCTGCAATTAATGAATTCTCCGGGATCTCCAACACTCGGATCTCCGGGGAATAATTGGCCGTTTGTAAATCTGTCATTTATTGGCCTCTCCTCTCCGTCCTGCATTGCGTGGCTATCTCTTACCCTACTATCCATAACTGCTACCCATATCTTAGTTTGTAGTCCTGCCTGCCTGTAACCCTCGTATGTGCCTTTTTGAGTGGCTCCAAGTATCTCTGTTCGTGCAATAGTCGCCGCTCTTTTTTTTGATATATTTCCGAATGTATCTTTTACCCTTTTAATAAGCTGATTTCTATTCTCCTGCTCTGACAAACTAATCGCAAATTCTCTTGATAATTGTCTATATGTAGTTTCGTTTATATTCCTGAATATCTCAACTTTTTGATCGAGCCAACTTTCAATTTCATCTGACAAGAAAAATTCAAATGTTGATCCGCTTATTAATTTACTATCCTCTCCTGCTTCCATTAAAAACTGTTGTAAAATTGGCAAAACTACATCAATTGCAATTTTAGTTTCTTGATCGATGCTAAATACATCATCAAGTAATTCCTTTTTCATAAAACCCTTATCAAAGTTCTGTGCATCAAGTGCCTCGACTACTCTATCCTCTTGGCCATTAAAATATGTTTGCAATACTTTTATTAAACTAATCTCTCTCTCATCCATCTTTTTTATCATCTGTCTTCCATATTCCTGCCTGATATTAAAATCGCTTAGTGGGTGCAACAACTCTTTTTTTTTTGATCATTGCTTTCCGGCACTGTTTTTTCAGTTCCTATCGGTACTAAATTAAAAGGTATATAAACTTCATCTCCATTTTTAATTGGATCTAATCCAATCTCAGCTCTCTTTTCATTTATTGTCATTGCATTTATAAGGTTTGCTGTTTCAAGGTCTTTTCTCTTATCTTCTTTGTCTTCAGGTACTGGGTTAACATAGCTTAATTCTCTATCAGTATTATAATAAAACTTAGAATTTAACTTATCAACAAGAGATCTCATTAACGGGTCTATTACTTCTGCCAAAAAATATCTAATTGAAGACTCTGCATTATCAAACTTTATTCCATCATAATTTCCAAGCAAAACCTTTGGTACCTGAGTTAATACAGATAAATCATCAATATTAATCTTTTTAGCATCTAAAAAAGATAATTCATCCGGTGTTAGTCCAAGCCTTTGATAATCAACGCTCCCACCTAAGAATAATGGCATACCAGAGTTTCTGGCTTCTGCATATTGCTTCTTGTATGCGTCTTTATTTTCTTTTACCTGATCTGCTGTTAATGTATTTGATGAAAACTTAAACAATCCCTCTATCTTACCGCCATTTCTTAATATCTTTGAATGATATGTATCAATCTGGTTTTCTGTATCAATAGTTCTTATTCCTGATCGCAATAAACTTTCGCCGTTTAACTGGCTTGCCGGATCAGGTCGCCAATCTCTAATAATCTCATCTTCTGGATATTTAATAATTTCTCCAGATAGACTATGGAAGTGATATTCTTTAATTTCACCATTATTATATATTGGATTTACTAAGTCTGGCCTTAATAAATGAAGACCCTTTATTTTTATTTTTTTACCAGTGAATAATTCATCAACATTTTCAGCTCCACCTCCCTGTTCTATCCAGATATAAGCACTTCCAAAAATATCATAATATTTTTGATACAATGAAAAAAATTGAGTCTTACTAAAATGTTCATTTGGTCTGTATAAAACATCTAATATGTCATCTTGCTCAATAACTGTGCCATTTTTATCTAAAACCTCAAATTCTATACTACCAACTTCTTCTGCTCTTTTTGTGAGTCCTTTATTTACATATAGGCTTATTTCGCTCGCCTTTAAAAACTCAGAATTTCCCCACTTATAATCAGGATCAGAGAGTTTATTAGAAGAATTATAGTTGAAAAGACCTTTTTTTCTAAGACCTAATTTACTCAAGAGTTGTTTAATTTTCATATATCGATATATAAAAAACGGACAAGGCATAAGCCGAGTCCGTTGGTTTTTCCATTTGGACGAATGATTTTACTGTTGCAAGGAATGGATTTGAACCATTAATCTCTTGGTTATGAGCCAAGCGAGATGCCATTTCTCTACCCTGCTAATTAAATTATCCATCAAAATTAAATTATTGTCAAATAAATATCAATGAGTTATCCACATGATATTCCATTAAATAAACTTAATAAATTTATAATTTTACATTTGTTTTAATTTTTTCAATACTTATTCCTACAACCTTACCACCAGATACTGTTAGTTCAAGAGTAAACTTGCCGTAGTTTATTTCCTCGGCTTCCTTGGCCAATAATCCAAGCAATCTTTTCTCACTATTTGTTTCCGCTTCTCTCAGCGGTATTTTGTTTATCTGCATGGGCATCAAGTTTATTTTTTAATTGATAATATGCTCCTTTCCAAAATAATATATCCTGATCACATTCCTTTTTAATGTCTGATTGATCATTTATCAACATTTGCAAAACTGAGTCTGATATTGCGACGCTATCTTGATATTCTTGTAGTTGATCAGGATTTGCTACAACTATTTCTTTTCTTACTCTAATACCTCCTGCCATATATGATATTTGGCATAGCATATAAATCATTATTAATACTGATACTATAAAAAATATATCCTGCTTCCAAGTTTTAAAATTTATTTTTATTGGCATATTTATTTAATTATTTATATAAATCCCTCAAAAGGTTTATCGTAAAATGTTAATACAAGTGCATCCCAAAAATCCGGTGATTTTCCACTTGTCCTTTTCTTTAAATCCTGTTTTGACTCAATCTTAACTTTTTTATCTGAGTCAACTTTATATTTGATCCATGTGCATTGATTCCATTCATTGCGCTCATCAAGTCTACTATCGTCTTTCTCTACCCAAATCTTCGCTTTCCATGATAGCTCTGCCTTTAAATTAGAATAAGTTTCTTTGTCCTGTGCCGGATCTCCAACACTCACTCCGCAGACATTGTATCCTTTTTCTTTTAGCCTATCAGTAACTCCTCGTCCTATTCCGATATCATCAATATTCACATCAGTCCAATCAATCCAAAATCTCGCTACTATCTCCTCAACAATCGATATATTGGCCATTGTGTCCTTGGATTGATTTGTTCCTGCCACACAAGCAAATTTACCCCATCTAACTACAAATACATTCTTATCTCCACCTCCGCCAATATCTCCGCCAAGTTTTGGCTTTATTTTTAGTTTTCCATCTTTCCTTGCATTATTAATCAACTCGAGCATCAAATCTTCTGTAACACCATATTTAAGACTGTCAGAAAGTATTAAAGGTCTATATCCCCTATCATCCATTGTATCTTCAGGTGGAAACTCACAGCCAAATAAAATTTCGTATAATGGCTTCTCCTTGGCTTCATCTAAAAATTCCTTTGTGTATCGTCCCTCTTTTAGTCCCTGATCTCCATCAATGAAAATTCTATGATAGCGTGGGTTATACCAACTCTTTTTAAAGTGGGAGTAAGGCGGGCTTGAATAGAATGGATTTCCAATCTTACAATAAAACGCTTCCGGCCCCTTACCTGCTATCATACGAAATATTGTCGCCTCTGTGTTGTCAGTAATAAGATTATATTCATCTCCAATAACTATCTCAGCTCCGGCTCCCATTGCCGCTTCAATTGATTTATTTGCGTTTCTCTGCTGTGCCGATAGTATAAATATACCACCGTCGTTGTTTAGCATGATACGTTCTTTATTCTCCTCCTGCTTCAACCTATCAAGTTTAGTGTTCTTTTCAAGTAATACTGGCCACATCTTATTGTCGCCCAAATGCTCAATATAATATCTCATTGTCAGTTTAGCTTTTTCAGCACTCGGGGCTACAATACAAACTTTTTTTCCTTGTACACAACTAACTATTATTGCGGCCAAAGCTACCCACAATGTCTTGCCATATTGAGTCGAGCAGATTATCTCGACTCTTTTATGATCTCTGAATATGATTGACGAAAATATATGTAGTTGACCCTCTGTTATTAGATCTCTACCTGACTTGCCGTCAATTATAAAATGATCAGCAAGACACAGGCTCAAATTCCTCTGTTTCTCCGTCAACTTTGGTAGTGGTAGTTTTAGCATCGTTTATGGCTTTATTTAACTTTTCAAAGTATTCTTTTACTTCTTTTTCATTGGTGTTTTCAACCTCAACCTTTTGTTTATTAGCAAATAGCTTATCAACGAGTTTTGCCATCATTTTTGGATCTCTTGTTAAAGCCATTACAGCAAAGACATGCTTAGCTCCATATTTCTTTGAAGCTATAATTTTTGTCAGTTCTTCTTCTGAGAATTTACCCTCCCATAAATCATTAAGAAATTGAGCGTCTGAATTCTCTTGATAAGCTGATTTTCTTCCGGCGTTAGTGCCATCATGACCCTCAGCATTTTTATTTCCTATTGGTGCTGGCATTGTAATTAAAAACTATTATTTATCTAAATTTACACACTTACTGGCTCGGCAAGATTGAGTTTCTCTGCTTTATCACCTGTGTAATCTTCCCATCTCTGTATTATTACATCGATGTATTTTGGATCAAGTTCCACTCCATAGCATTTTCTCTCTATCTTCTCGCTTGCTATTAGTGTACTTCCGCTTCCTAAGAATAGATCAAGGACGATATCTCCTCTTTTGCTACTATTCTTTATTGCCTCAATACATAGCTCGATTGGTTTCATGGTTGGGTGTTCTGAGCTTTTTACTGGTTTGTCATAGCGCCAAATATCTGATTTTTGTCTTTTTCTTATAACCTCTCCATTTTCTATTTTCCCGGGCAATTTAATCTTAAATCCTTGAAATGAGATTATTGTATGTTCTTCGGTATATTCTGTCTTTACGTTACTTAAATCCTCCCATACATTAGCTCCATCCCTGTCCTCTATAAAGTAATGATTTTTAGTGTTTTTTGCCCAACCATACAAAATTGGTTCATATGTGTTCTGATAGTCAGATCTGCTAAGTGTAAAGTTATTTTTTACCCATATTATGAAACTTTGCCAATGTCCTCCGTTTTTCTCCCAAGCTACTTTAAGATTGTCTATTTCGCTCGATGACATGCAAATATAAACCTCCCCCCCTCACATTTTCTACTATTCTCTTGCTTATTTCTGACAAAAACTCGAAAAACTTCCCCTTGTCCATTTTATCGTTCAAAATCATCTCTCTATTGGGAGTTCCGTGATTTGCGTAACTTCCACCACCCTCATAAGCTACATTGTATGGTGGATCTGTAAAACACATATGCGCCTTTTCCCCGTTCATTAATTTGAGCAAAACATTTGGATCTGTGCTATCTCCGCAGATTATTATATGATTTCCAAGCTTATAAATATCTCCCAATTTTGCCTTTTGCTCCTCTGGTACCTCTGGAACATCATTATCTTTTTCAGTTTCTCGGTTAAATATCTTATCTAATTCTTGGCTATCAAATCCGCATTTACTTAATAATCCTTGATCAAATTTTGCCAACATTTCATTATTCCAACCACCTGCTTCGACTGTCTTATTACTAAGCAATAAGAATTCGTTTTTTTGCTCGTCAGTCCAGCCGGTAATTCTTATGCAATCGATCTCCTCATTTCCGAGTTCTGTCATTGCTTTTAAACTACCGTGGCCAGATAATATCATGTTATTTTCGTCTATAATAATATCATCAACAAAACCGAGGCTCTCAATGCTCGATTTAATCATTTTATCGTCGTGTCCTTTGGGATTTGTTGGATGTGGCTTTAATTCGCTTATTTTTACTCTGACATGGGTTTTTTCCATAAAGTTGGTAATTAGTGCGTGAATTATGGGATACTCCCCTCCCCTCCCCTCTTCAAAAAAATTTTCATAAAAGCCCATAAACATTGACTTTTATAAAAAAATGGTGCCACGGAGGAGAGTGGGGGAGTGGTTACTTCTTTTTTCTTATTTCTTTAGCCCTGTAATCTATAAGATTAAGCACTAAATTGATTATAGCAACCAAACTAAGCTCTGATGGAATGATACCTAAGTTCTCCGCGCAATATTGATTAAAGCGTTTTGCAAGCTCAATATCCTTTTTTAACATTACAAAAATGTCAGGATACTTCTCTGTTAGGATTGCCTCTGCGTCTGACTTATCTGATCCAATGCCTATATTATATAATTCTGTCCATAGATCTTTTTCCTTTACGGTTACTTTTATACCATCCTCATTTACCCTTTCAATATTGTCGTTCTCATGCTGATCTTTTACTGTTCTAATACTCTCATCAAGCAAATCTTTATTCGCCTGCTTTTTTCTTGCGATTGTAATAATCTCTTTTAAAACCAAATCGCTGATTTTTGTTATTTCTTCTAATGACATAATTTAAAATTTATTAATATTTTTTTTGTCTGGACGGCTAAAAGCATGATGCCAAGGTTTGTGTTTTTTATCCTTTTCAGGATCTCGTTTTTTTGTTGCCGATCTTACGAGTTTATTGAATTTGATTTGTTTTTTTGCCATATTTCATGATATTTATTAGACAGATATTTTAATAATTGCTCCCAATCCTTTTTTGGATATTTGGCTAAATCTTCTGGAGTTGCCCTTAATAAGCTAATAAGGCGACATTTTTCCTTTACATCTATTGGCGGGTGGGATGTGTTTAGATCTCGTCTGAGCGGAACAATTGCCCATTTTTCGTTTATCTGGCCATTTTTTCCATAAGTCCAACAATGCTCCCAGCTGACATCAAAGCTTCCGGTTATGCAACAACGCTTATAAAATGGATCATTAGCTATCTCATCCCTTAATTTTACAGGTATTGGCCTCATTACATTCCTCCGTTTATTCCTAAGTTTCTCCTCTCCTCATGTGTCATTTGATCCCACTCCTCAGGAGTTGGTAGAACAATACCGTATTCTGCCGCCAATTGGTATGTTTTGTCCACTAATATGGTATATTCCTTTGAGTCTAAGTCGGCAGATGACAGATATCGCTTTATTGGTCCATCCTTGCGATATAAGCCGATTTCATCTTTTACTGCATATTTTACCGCTTCGAGCGTATTTCCAGTTGAATTGTCTATAATTTGGCATTGACCGTGCCACAAATTGTTTTGTAGTAATGACCTTGGTGTTCTATATCTTTTCATTGTAATTACAACCCTACATTCCGGTAATGACTGGATATACTCATCGAGCATTTTTTTATCCTCAAATTCGAGTTCACCGTTCTTTTTTTGTGCAAAAAATATCATGATCTTGTTACTATTATTTTACCATTTTTCATTAAATATGTATAGCCATTAATATATCTAATCTTAGATAATTTGTGCTTTTTCATCATCTTTTCCATAAATTCTCCCCTGCTTCTAAATTTTTCATACTCCTCATTATTTTCCTTATCATGCTCAATAGACACTTCTGGTAGATATGCAACTTTCCATCTTGTCTGCTTAAGTCTTAGAAAGAAGTCTGTATGTTCTGTTACCTTTAATTCCTCATCCCATTTTGTGCCGTCAAATACATTTTTATTAAATAGAGCAAAATTAAGAACGCAATCATATTCTTTAAAATGTAATCCTTGGAATACCTGATATTCCTGTTCTCTTTTCTTGTGGTATAACACATCTCCCTCGATCACTAAATCATGCTCAAAGTTAACCAAATCTCCTTTTTGTGTTAATGCTCCTCCGACTATCCCAATATCAGGCCTTGCATCAAGTAGCTTGACAAACTTATCTATTTCTGTTTTTTCATTAAAAATAAAATCATCATCTAAAATTAGCTTATATTGATTTTTAGTTACTTTACATAAATAATTTCTGCAAAAAGACAACCCCTTATCAAATCCCATTCCATAGGCTACGGGTTTTTTCTGTAGTCCGAGGTTAAATAATTTCTGCCAAAGCTCCTTATACCACGCAACATTAAATTCCTCATTCTGATCAGCTATATAAATATTAGCGTTAGGGCAATTCTCTGCAATTGATATCAATAATCTCTCCAATAAATGTGGCCTTTTAAATGTAACTATACAAAAATCAACTCTTTTAATTAAATCATTATCACTATTAGTTGCTTTCCTGCCATTCATATCGATCATGAATTTTAAATTATGCTTTTTAAAAAATATATCCCTATCACATCTCCTTGATCTAAACTCTTTATATTTCGGGGATATTTCAGGTTTTATAAAAGTTGGCTTATGGATAACAACCGGATCAGGAGTAAATGCTACACTATAACCCGCTTTTTTAAGTGATATAAACCAGTCACTATGCTCATATGCTACTTTTATTTCCTCATCCCATTTAACTTTCAATAAAACATCACGCCATGCTACGAAAAAATTAAATGTTAAATCAACTTTATTATATTTTAAATTTGAATAAGGATCAGTAAAATACTGTTTATTTAAATCATATTTATGATAAATCAAATTATCTTCGTTGATATCAATATTTCCCTGATAATTTTTCACAACACCATTTTCCGCAACTCTTCCACCAATAACATCAAATTCACTTCTTTTTTCCAAAAATTTAAGCATTTGATCAACTTTTGCTAAATCAGTATAAAAGAAGTCATCATCTCCTACTAATACATATTGAGTATTTGCAAGCTCAACGAGCCTATTTCTTGCGTAACAGACACCGCTATCATAAGGCATTACATGATATTCTGCGCCTTTTTCAATGCAGTAATTATTCATATCTGCATCAAATTTTCCCTCGTGACAACCATTATCTGCAACAATAATTTTAATATCTGGATAAGTTGCTCTTAAACTATCAATACAAGCCTTAGTATATCCTGGCCTTAAAAAAGTTATTATTAGTGCTGTTAAATTATTCATTTTTATTATTTTTAAGTGAGGATTAAATGTTTTATTATATGTTTAACAACTTCGCAATTAAACCCGTTACCCAACGCTTTGTATCTTTGAGTATTAGATATATCAACCTCACCTTTATCAGTAATTCCTTTGGCTGAAAAATTGTCAGGAAGTGATTGTAGTCTTTCGCATTCAACACAAGTTAGCTTTCTGATTTGTTCATCGGTAACATCTTTATATTCTCCCAACTCACCACCATCAAGTGTTTCTCTTTGGTATCTTCTACCATTTATTATTTTAACCATACTATCAGTCTGAACAGTAGTCATTGAATTAGCTTTACCTGTTCCATTGTATTCTGGTTTCTTTCCTTCTCCACGATTGCGGAGGGCGACAGGGACTGCATACAACCCTGTCTTAGCTCCTCTACCTCCACCATTAGCACTTAAATTGACTGATTTGCCATCAGGAGAGTATATTCTATCTCCTTGACCGCCTGAGTTAAGTGAGCCGACACGAACCATTTGTCTTCTTCCCTTTTTTATATAATCATCCCAGCTACCACCCTTATAATAATTAGCATCAATACAGTGGCTTTTATCTCTATCTACATAATACTTCTCATCAACATCACTCTCTAAAATATCTTTTAATAAAATACCCTTATCTTTTGGTTGTGGTATTTCTACTTGCTCGTAAGTTAATGGTATTATTCCTCCACAACACGAGCAGATATTAGTCTGTCTTTCTTGTAAGAATTGCAACTCCGACAAAGAGGTTGTAAGTTTTCCAAATCGTTTGTTCCACCCTTGCTGATGGGGATTATATGGTCTACTGTTAAGTCCTCCGTAGAACCGCAAAACGAACATTCCGTGTTCATTTTTTTCCACATAGCCAACAACTCCTCGTTTCCAATCATATTTATAGTTTTTTTGCTTCTTCTCCAAGCATCTCTCTGTGACCTTCTCATTTTTGTCGTTGGTTTTGATGAATACTTTTGATAATATGTCTGAAACTTCTTCCTGTTGTTCTTGCGATAAACTTTCCCATAATTTAACAATTCTTTTTTCTTTTTTTTGTAATAAGCTTTCTGGTATTTCTTTGCTTTCTCTGTTTGTTTGTTTTTCTTGTCGTTGTGTTTTTTGTTGATAATCATACAATTTTGAGAGCAACATTTCTGAGTTGATGCTTTGCGAAAGAATAGTGTTCCGCAAATCTTGCATTTCACTTTCTTTTTTGGATTTTTCCGATAATAACTTTCCAACACTTGTTTTCTGTGTCGTTCTAATTTTTCCTCTGTGTTGTATCTCTTTAAGTAATTGTTCATATTTACAATTATAGCACAAATCAGAACGAGAGCAAGTCCAAAATAATCGTTTCCTATTTTGAGCGCTTAAAAGCGAGGCATTTATCATAACTGGTTCTATTCCCCATAACTCATCTGTAATAATCTGTTTAGCTTCTTTTGGCATTGAGTTTACATTTTCTAATACAAAGTATTTAGGCTTAACTTCTTTAATCAGTCTTACAAACTCATAAAATAATCCCGACCGAGAACCCTTTAATCCCTCTCTGTTCTTTTTAGCGATACTTAAATCCTGACAAGGACTTCCACCTATAATTAAATCTATATCTCCCATAAAGCCTTGCAGGGGATATGCAATTAAAGCGTTGTGCATATAACTAATTAAACGAATATCACCCAACTGGATTGTATCAGGAAAGTTCTTTTTAGTAATACTAATAGCATACTTATCAATTTCACTGGCATAATAAGTTTCTACTGGTATGTTCAGTTCTTTTAATGCTTGTTGGGCTATTGATATTCCATCTAAAAGTGAGAGTATTTTCATAGTTTTTATTATTTATAAACTCTTGTTCCTTTAATAATTGGCAAGGATTTGCACCTTGCATAGCATAGCTAATCATTTTTGGGTAGCTAATCCCATCAATAGCTGGCCCTCACCAAGTAAGACTGGGTTTTATATTATCTTTATCAGCGTCCTGATTATTTTCATATAATCCATATCTACCACCTACTAAATATTTTTCGGCATCTACGCACCTACTCTCCAAGCGTAGCCTTTGTGTCTACCTATTCCACCACAATTATTAAAGGAAAAGAACTTACAACTTACTTATATATTATTTATTAAATCTCTTGTTCTTGTTTTTTAATAATATATTTATATCCGTTTTCATCTCCTTGTATAATTTGAAACCCTAATTTTTTAAATATATTAACTAAATATATATAATCAATTACAAAAAAATCTTCTTTATTTATATTATTATTTGGCTTTTTAGTATTTAAAAATATAACACCTCCTGGCTTTATGCATTGAAGCATGTTCATTAATAGCATATAAGGATCTGGCACTCTATGGAGCATATCAAAACAAATAATAGCATCAAAATCTCTTCCTAATCTAAAAAATGGCAAATAATACATATTTGGTAATTGAAGTATTTCGTATGGCTCTAAAATTTTTTTACAAGTTTGATCTTGCAATATGGCTTCTTCTGGCCATAAAAATAAAACTTTATCTCCTTTAATAAGATGTTTTCCTGCTTCCTTGTTGAAAAAATTAGTTAGTAATTCCTTTTTCATAATTTTTATTTTTAGCTATTATTCTACAAACGAGCGGATCTTCTTCTAAATATTTTGCCATGCCCTTGCCAACATGTAATTCTTCTATTTCAAAATTATAAATCCCAAGTAAATAATAAATAAATGGTGGATCAATTAATGTTCTGCTATGATCTTTATAAATTTTAGGCTCATCACCTCTTATTCTAAATTCTGCTACGAAATATTTAGATTTTGAAGACCATTCTATAAATCTATGTATTTCTTCCATCTTCAATGCATGAATAAAAAATCTTGAATAAACTATATCAAAATTATTTAAAATACTATTAAAATCAGATTGAAGTATAAAATCTTTCTCACAATAACTTTGATCAATACCAAATGGATGTATTTCTGATTTACTAAATTTATCTCTAAAATATTTTACATCTCTACCATTTCCACATCCAACATCAATAATATTTATATCTTTTTTATGACTAAAATATTCTGCAATCCATCTCGCGAATTCTGATCTAATTAATGTATGGTCTTTTTTATAGAATTCATCCCAGTATTTTTTATTCATCTTTACCAAATTTATTTATTATTTTTTCTTTTAATTCTGGATCATGACAAAAATGAGAAGTCCTCCAATCCCAATATCCTCCATGTGGTATCTGCCACTCTTTTCCATATACATGATTTAAATATCTTTTTGTCGGACATTTAAAACATTCATCCATTAATTTGCTTACAAATAAACTGATCTCAATTTCCTGATAACTATGAATAATAATATCTTTTATTCCATTCCTCATGCCGTTATCCCATAATGCGTTCCAAAATTTACCGCTCTCCTCGTCTTTGTATATAAGCATTATGTCTGTTTTTATTCCATTCTTACCAACTGAAATTTCCATCCCACAATGCCACATACCCATTATGTGTAAAATTCTAAATCCGGCATCTGATATCTTATTTAATATTGACCAATTAAACTGATCAGCCATTATTCCGACATCAGTATCTAAGTCGTCTGCAATAATATTTCCCTCCCTAATCGCTCCCAATGCAGTACCATATAATAAAAACATTTCAATCCCTGCCTGCTTAAAAATCATGTCCAATTCTTTTAAATTATTTATGGCCGCCTCATGATTTATTTTACTCATATTGAAAAAATATTAATATATAGTCTATACAAAATAAAAATCCGTTAACTCCTGCTAAAAAGCCCATTATACATATAATAATATAATCTAAAATTTTTAAATTCATAACCTCCTGATTTAATTACTTTTGGCGATGAGCTGTGGCAATAAAGTATGAAAGAAATTGCTAACTCAGGCGATGCCTGGTCTTGGACACAACTCATCATCAAAAGTAATTAATTTTTATGTCTTACCTCATTTGCTATATGAAAAATGACAATAATCCACAATAAAATATTCATAATAAATTCTCTATATAATTTTTAGCATCTATAAATCCCTTACAAACAATAGCCTCAACTCCATCGCATTTATTTAACTCCTCAATCCATTGTTTTTGCTCTTTTGATATTATACCACCCTTTGTCCTTTTAAGCTCTATAAACACCAATTTTGAGCCAACAATGACTATTATGTCCGGCACTCCCTTTCTAACACCAATGGCCTTATTTTTAGCTTTAATTTTATAACCTCCATTTT
>Ga0100403_1001010_pt1 | contig 26726 bp, 22 predicted proteins | sample CryGeymet201501t_FD_83663 | JGI IMG/M metagenome (GOLD analysis project Ga0100403, IMG submission 83663) | Groundwater microbial communities from Crystal Geyser aquifers in Utah, USA - Crystal Geyser metaG 2015-01t | ecosystem: Environmental > Aquatic > Deep subsurface > Groundwater | place... | reverse complement strand
TGTTTTTGCAATTTAGCAGCGTCTGGAGTGTCTCCGACAAGCAAAATTTCTTTTAGCTTTTCGCCTTGTCCTTGGGAGGCCTCATCAAAGGCTTTGGATAGATCAAGACAGAAAATACAATCCTGATTGGCAATTGTAAGGTAGCTAAAGCGTTTCTTCTTCAAATGCTTTAAAGCAGTTTTTACTAAGGTTTGAGCTAACAACTTATTAGATACACCCATGCTTGTGTGCAGAGGCTCTTGTTTAAAGACCTCGCTAGCATTGGCCATTAAACTTATGGTGGGAGTGTTGGGTGCTCCTTGAACGCTGAGAAGATAATGGTTGCTTCGCCTGGGGCCAACAATGAGCCAGCTCTCTTTTATTTGGCTTGCAAGCTCCTTCGCTTGAAGCGGATCGCTTGCCGCGTAGAAGTGCTTATCGACGGTGATTTTATACCCGCATTTGGCCAACTTCTCTTTGCTAAACAGCAGCCCGGTTTCGATAGCAGATTCATATTCATTTCGAAAACGCGACGAAGAAGTGGTGTCGCTGTCTGAAAGTGCTTCAAGAAAAGAGAGTTTTACTTCAACTTTTGCCAGTGCCGAAAAGGAGACAAGAAACAATACTGCACATACACTACGAATCATCCTACTTTCCTCCAGACGAGTTTGGCTTTTCCGAAGGCTTCGTCTGGAGTTGTAAGAATCATAGATGTTTGATCAAATTCAGCGAAGCGAAGCATTTCTTTTCCAATACGATCGGGATTCGAAGCTTGCGTTACCTGATGGCGGATACAGTTGTCTTGAATACTAAAGGTGCCAGCGTAGAACAGAAGAGAGTCGAGTGTTGCTTGAGCTGAGCCTGATTCAACGGGTTTCCGATTGATGGCAACGCTCATATACCCAGAGGGCTCATAAATAAGAGTGCCAGACATATCACTGCCCCACGGGCGAGCAGGCTCGCCGCTTTTGGGAAAAATCTGAAAATCCTCGAGCACCCACGCGCCCACAAGCTTGTCTTTCATCCTGTCCTTTCTCAGTCTTTGCTGCGACGTGTTTAGATAGGCCTGAGACAATTTCAAGTCAAGAAATTAATTTTATAGGGGAAATTTGTGTCAAATTTGAGACAGAATTGTGCAGATTTAGATTTATTGTACTTTTGAATAGTAAAAGGAGTCAGGAGGTAGAGGGGTTTTTAGCTTCAGTAGCTTTCCTTCTTTTAAGGTTATTGGAATCATGGAGTTTGCTTCTTCGCAAGCTTTAGAAAGTGCGGTCAGACTTATTTTTGTATACTCATGTAGACTTTTTGGACGGATGCTTCTGCTCACTTTTTTATCGGGAAGTCGGACTAGTTTTTCGTGCCGATCGACGAGAAAGACGTGTCTACGCGAATTGTTTGCTTGGGTGTTTGTTAGCTTATAGCCATGAGCAAAAGCGCATCTAAGTGCATAAAGAGCACTTGCTTCTTTACGTGAAATACCAAGAGCCCATTGTGCCGCTGATTCAATGGAACGCAAATTATAATTTCTCATTGGGCAGCTATTCTCTTCGTGTTCGAAAAAATCAGGAAGTGCCTCCAGCCACAACAGATAACCAAGTGCAGATAGCCATATTAAGCGAGGATAAACTTCAGTTATTTCGGCGCCAGACTCCGGATCCCGCCCTATGGCTTCTCTCGCATCTCTAAGAATAGCGCTTAGACGAGACCATTTATGGTAAGCTTCCCCTTCGATACTTACGGTCTTTGGGATCGTTGAGCAAAGCAATTCAGTTGAGATGGAAATGTCGTTCATTACAATTGATATAGTAGCACTTGGGTATAACTTTGTTCATATTTATCTAAAAAAGTCAACTCACAGCACGCACTTAATACTGCTTAAAATGTTGGTTTTTATTCATTAAGGTGTCTGCTGAGATTAGAATGAAATGAGGAAATTAGTGAAAGGAGGGGGAAGCGAAATGGCTAAGAATGAAAAGTCCAGCAAGAAGTTGGCAGCGTTAGCTGGTACGGTTTTGAGCTCGAAGAAGCGACCAAGTTTGGCAGTGTCCAAGAAGTTGGCAGCATCTGTACTTACTCAGGCGCCAGACAAGAAAAAGAAATAGACCGAAGAACGAGGGTGTTTGCAATGCAGACATCCTCACTTCATCTCAACAATAGTTGTTCTTCATCCCTATTCCGGAGATTTTTTGATTGGCCTCTTCGAACGCAGGCCCCAATCTATCTTGAGTAGCTTGATCTGTGCTTTGTGCATGTCCATCACCCACTCGTGAAATTTTTGAGGGCTAAGGTTGATCGCTTGCCCTCCAAAATAGATTGATAGTGCGAAAAATAATGCTTTTTTGATCGACATGGTTTTTCCTTTCCTAAAAAACTTTGAGTATTTGATAGACAGCTTGAAGCTTGTCTTGTGGTAGGCGGTTGATGATAAGGTGACACTCCTCACGGGTTTTGACGAGTTCATCTGGATTGACCGCTGAAGTTTTTGACTCTAGTTGCCTCAAAGTTAGATTAAAAAATGAGGCGACTCTTTCATAGTCATGAGGCTTGGGATCAAAGCGTCCTGTTTCAAAATGAGCAAGCCATGAGTCGGATTTGCCCATGAGCTTTGCGGCTTTTCTGATGCTTATTCCCCTGTCTTGCCGAATCTTTTTTAATAGCAAGGCTTCATTGGTTGGCTTCTTAATTTGGTTGCGTCGTAGTTGTTTCACTTCCGTTTCTCCTCTTTCTGTGATTCAGAGAAAACTTGAAGTGGTTTTGGCGTGTGCTAGGGATCTACACACGTAGAAGCGTTTTAATTGGATTGGCTGCTTGCAGACGTCCAGGGACGTCCAGCTGGCGTCCATAATGAATTATGGGCGCTTATGTTCGGTTATGCTGATTTGTTCAGTGATTGCTTTGGAAAGCCTCTATGGTAAAAGTTAAGTGTTTAAAAGGAGCAGGGGTTTGTCCCCTGCTTTCGTGATTCCCTAAAATTTTGTGAGTACAATGGTGGAGGCGGTGGGAGTTGAACCCACGTCCGGACTACTCGTCACTAGAACTTCTACATGTGTATTTTCTAGCTTAATTTAATCCTTAGCTTCTGCTAGAAACCCCAGCGTCTAAGGACGAGTTACTCATTAAATTTCGGTTTGAGTAAAGTGACCAAACTCATTCCTAGCCCTGAAAATGACGACCTGACTAGAGCCTCATGGCTTCAGCTACTAGGGGTCGGACTACAAATAAATTATGCAGCCATTTGAAACGTTGAAGTGTCTCATACTTTTTTTTCTAAGGGGATTTACGAGTGACTTAGAACACTCGACATGCGGCGCTAGCCCCGATGCAACCGTCGAAACCCGACGCCCCCATCTTTTATCCTGGTGCTACTTAAGGGGCACTCTAGCAAAGTTCCGGGGGTAGGGATAGCTCTAGCGGGGGTAGAGCAAAGCCGAGGATTTTCCTTTGATTGGGCTTCATTACCTCGTATTTCTGATAAATTGCTCAGTTAAAATATAGTGTTAATTTGGTTGTTTATAGCCTCAAACTGACTTTCAGGCAGTTTACATGTTGCACTGCGTTTAGGTGGCTTAATCTCTCTATATAGAGCCGGTTGTGCGTCTTTTTGTGGCCATAAGGAGATTGTCAAATGTATAGAAGCAAAAGTCAGAGATTCGGATTTCAAAAGTTCATTCAGTTTTGTTCTTTAGTCATACTCTTAGTATCAAGCTTAGTCATTCAAGCCCAGCAGCTTGAAAACAATGATCAAGTCTTAGTTTTTACCGATGTGATGCTCGACGATGACCACGCCATTAAAGACCTTCTTACGCTTCCGCGCTTTGAGCCCATTCGTTCACGCATAGCGGGCTTTGTCACAAGCTCTGGCAATGCAGTGTTAAAGGCCGCTGTATTAAAACAAATGATTGCAGGTTACGGTTATGATTTTCCTGTCTATGCGGGCACCGGTAGCAACTTAAGGGAGCAAACAGCTACTGAGTTTGCAGCCGACTTCTTGCAAGAAGGTCGTTTTCTTTTGCCCGAGACCACAAGACAAGCCTTGCTTGCTCTTCCTCATGAAGATCAATCCGGTAATCCTAATCGCTTCTTAAAATCGGTTCTACAAAAGGCAAGCGTATCAGGTTCTAAAGTGCATGTGTTGGGCATGGGCCCCTTTACCGACGTGAACAGAATGATTAAGCGAAACCCTGAACTAAGCAGTCAAGTGCTTGGTCTTTTTGGTGGCATGGGCGGCTACAAATACAATGGAGATGGTTCTTTGGCCGTCCCTTTCAATGCGATCGAAGACGCTCAAGCCGCTCGTGAATTTGCCGATGATTATCGTGAGGGCAAGAGTTTTAAGCATCTTTACACGGTTCCTTCCGATACGATGAACCGAATTGGTTTTCCTAACGGTTATTTTCCTGCCAACGATGATTACGCCAAGATTCTTTTTGAAGAAGCTAAGGTTAGTCCTGTTTCCAATTCGATTATGAATGTGGGTGCCAATTACGCTACGGTTTGGCCGCGCTATGGTGGACGCACTTTTGGAGTGTTAACCGAATGGTTTGGGGCAACCATTATGAATCAAGGGGAATTGTATCGCTATTATCTTGCCGACCCTTTGGCAGCAGAGCTTTTCAGAATTGCGCTTACCGATCCAGAGGCTTTAAAGGCTCTGGAATTGAACGAAGTGGCTATTAAAACTCACAGTGAAAAGCCCGATAGCAAGGATTTGATTCTTTATGTAGACTCCGAGGGCAAAGGGCAAAAGATGACCGAGTTAAAGAGTTTTGATGGTCATGCTTGGGTTGCCGAGAGCATGAAAGAGATCGCCGACAACGTTGCGGCTAAGAATTACTTGCCAGCGAATAAAAACTTCGAAGTTCTAGGATTAACCGAAGAGGCTGCTGATGTTTATGCAAATTCTTTGGCCGAAGTCCAGAGTGAGAAAGCTCGTTCCACTTTAGCCAATGAAAACTTTGCTGAAAGATTGCACGAAGCCAAGGGGGCCGCTGTGAAAACTCCTCATTCGTTATTGATTACCTTTAAAAACGCTCCAGATGATTGGATCAGTTTGCTTAAATTTATTTCAGACCCTGTGGCTCTTGCTGCTTTAAAAAATGGTGGAATCATTGCCGAAGGTTACGATTCCCATGAAGTAGCCAAGTCGCTTAAAGCCGTTCTTTCAGGCTTAGGGGCCGGCGGTGTTGTCGTCGCCATAGGGCATAACTACGACAAAGAAGAAGTGACTAGAAATGGAAACTTAAGTCTAGAACATCGCTTTTGGGAAAATGGCTTGGTGGCTTCTGCCTTTAAGGGGCTCAAGGGTTGGAATGCGCCAATCGATTCGTTTCTGACTCCCGAAGCTTTGATCAAGCAAGTGATTGCTCACTCTAAGCGGGTTGGAGTGAAGGCCACCGAATTAGTTTTGGGCGAAGGCGTTGATCGAATTAAATTCAACATAGCTAACAATCATGCTCTTGATAAGAGTGTGGAGTCTGTCACTGACATGGGCGGTGGTCGTCAAGCTGGCGAAGAGTATCTTGCGACTCGAAACTGGGCCGGCGATCCCAAGTGGCACATAGAGCAGTGGAGTCAGGCCGCAAAATACACCAATGTTCACGTTTTCGATTCCACTCAGTTTAGCGGTGCGATGATGTCGGTTAAGTTTAACGAAGAAAACTTTGGTTCGGCTGAGACTGCCATCACCGCTTTTGAAGAAGCTCGTGGTGTTCCAGAAATCAACGCGGTTTTGGAGCACTCAGTTAACTGGTCTAGAAATTTTGAGCAATTGATCGCTCGCAAGAGTGATCCGAAGGCACCGTTATTGGAGGCTCCTCAAAAGGGAATTATGGTTGGGGCAAATGCGCTCTATATGACCAATCATGTTTTGGCCGAGCTTCATGACCAAGAGAGCAGCTTCGAACGGCACCAGGCCGATTTTTCCGTGATCTTGGAAAAGAAGGCTCCTAAGGTGTTGACTCAAAAGTTAGAGGAAAGCCCTAAAATGTTTATGTTCTATCGTGATCCAAATCTTCATCACGAAGCTTCTATTGCACAGGAAGTTGTTTCACCGGCGATTAGAGCACTACACTTTTTAGCGCTCAATTCAAAAACAGGTGATCTCGTTCGGGGCGAGGGAGTCTTGAGTGATGGTTTTGCCGATCATTTCAGATCGCTTCCGAACGGATCACCTAGTTCTAGGGACCGATGCTCTGGCTTCTTGAAGTCTAATTTTAAGGATGATGGAAAAAAGATCTAGCTCTTCGTTTAAGCTCGGCGATAGGTAGTGTTAAAGTATGGGTTGATGACTGATAACAAGGGTGATTACAAAGATCTGCTTTGGAGGCTCTATGCCATCACCCCAAGCTCTAGAGAGCTTGGAAAGGTTAAGCTCATTGAAACCTCTATTCCTGTTTTTGCTAAGAATGGTGTTAATAAGCAGGTTTTCTCCGAGATTGCCAAACGAGCGGGAGTTTCCAGAGCTCTGCTCTACTACCATTTCAAAAACGAAAATGAGCTTTTTGATAGGGCCATGATTTTTGTTCGTAACCACGGGCAAAATTTTATTATTCGCGAAATGCAAAAAGCCAAGGGCAATGCTCGTGATGAGCTTCATCGTTATGTGAAAGCTCAACTTAATTGGGCCAGTAGCTACCCAAATTTTGTACGAGTTCATTTGATGTATTATCCAATGGCTTCCAGGCACAAAAAACTACGAGAAAAAAATACAGAGCTAGTCAAAACAGGTAAAAGGCGAATTGCCGCCATTCTTGAAGTGGGCGAAAAACAGGGGCTTTGGAGAATTGATTCTTTGGAGCGCACAGCTCAAAGAATTCACATGATGCTCACCGGTGCCTTTGTGAGTTTGTTGACCGAAAACAGGGAAAATGCTTTGGAAGACCTTAGCGAGCTAGTGATTGAACAGCTTGAGTTAAGCCTTCGTTAAGCTTTCGTTAAAGTAGCTAGAGCTAGCTTATAAGGCTTAGTCTTTAGGCCGATTAGTTTTAGAATGGATTTAAGCTAATGCCTACACTCTTGTCATATCTTAAAAGTTTGTGTGCCTTACTGTTTCTGTTTTTCTTTCAAAGCTTTAATGGCCAGGCAGCCGTTCTTGCCAAATGCAATGATGTTGCCGAGGCTCTACAAACGGCTAGATCTTTGCCCTCCACAGTAGAATTCTTTAGGGTGACTGGCGCCAAAGACCAGTATGGCCTATCAAACTACTATGTTAAAAAAACAGTGAGTGGGCTGGAGAATAATCTTGTTGTTGAAAAATATGAGGTGGTGGATTCTCCCGAAGAGATCTCTAAAATACCTTTTGTCAGCGAAAGAGACTTTGCTTGGCATCAGGGAGTTATTTCTGAGGCCCAAGCTTTCTCTGGAAAGCAGCTACAAAGACGGGCCTTGAGCGAATCTTTGAGGCAGGCTTTTAAGGAACTCACGCCAAAATATTCGAGCATGTCTAATTTGTTCATTGTGCGGGGAAAGGATAATGGACCAATCGTGGGCACGCTTCGCGGAATTAAGTCTGACTACAGAATTGACTCCGAAGGAAACGTTGATGATTCCGAATATATCCCCTTGTTGATGGAGCGGCCAGAGACTTTGGGGGTTGAACTTCCAAAGTATGTTCGCGGTTCTCGCGACTTGGCAGGTAGTAAAGCTTCTAATTTTGATGTTGGGCTATATGCCATTGATAAAGAAGCTCCAGCGTCTTTGCGAGAAGAGGCGGCGGCTGCCCTTTGGCTCGGGCTATATGGTAATTTGTTTCCCGAGGGCACAAGCATAAAACAGGCCCGGAACATTCACGGCTTTTCTTGGGGCGATCAGTTGTCTCGTCGATTTTATGTTCCTGCTATGGTAACTGATTTGGTGGAGTATAAGTTGAGTGATGGCCATCAAGTTTCGGGCAAGCCTGCTAAACAAAATACCATCGACAAAGAAGATCAAAAGTTTTACCCCTTTTATATTAACTTTCAAACCTGGAGACATTCTTTTCAAGACAAAGGCGAAAAACACGAGCATGTTCGCAACGAAGCTTCGCAAATGTCGGGAGCACAGGTTCCCTTGGAAAAGAGCCTTAAAGTGATTGAAGAAGTTGTTGGGGGGGGATTGCGAAAACCCATGAGTGAGCAAGACTATCAGGACGCCAAAGCTAAGTTGGGAACGGTTTTCGATACAATGCAAACTCTGTTCACTTCGCACTTTGGTGATTTGGTCACCAGTCGTGAAAACAGCAAGAAGATCACCTTATCTGTGGTGGCTGCAGACGTCTTGAAGGATTTGAACCGACTTCGGCGTTTGTTTGAACTTTCGATTTGGGAGTTGCACGGGCAGCTTCGACCGCTGCATGACTCGGCAGGGGAGGTTGATTATCGTTACGAGTTAGCTAAGTGGATCGCTGCAAAGCTTTATAATAGTCCGGGCAGATATCCTACGGTTTATGATCCACCTGTTAGAGATAGAGAGGTGCATTGGGCCCGCGGGGTCTTTTCCATGTCTCCTCCCTCCGAGGTGGGTAGACTGTTATTGCCGATGGGGGTGGTGCATGCAAAAAAAGGTGCAGATTTTGAAGAGAATTTTAATCTCTTCTCTAAATATGCCACAGAGCTTTATAAGGACGAATTCTTTTTGGAGTTGGTGTCCTTTTCAACCATTTACCCAACTCAAAAAGAGCAAGACTCCTTAGGCGTAGAGTTTAAAGACAAAGTCCCTCAAGACGAGAATTTGAAAGACGGCTTTGAGATTGCCCTCTACAACCTTAAAGGTGTTTTGACTAAGGATGAGGCCTTTGCTTTGGCTAAGAAAGTGCATATGGGGCTTTCGAGCGAGAATCCCGAAGGCATGGCGGCGATCAAAGATTTCATCATTAAGGTAAGGGCTATGAATGAAAAGGCTGAAACTTCTTATGATGTCTTCGATGCCGTGAATGGAATCGTTTCACTGGCAGCCATCTATCGCCGCGACATTCCAGAGTCGCTTCATTATTTACGTGATCCTGCTGCTTGGCCGAAAACACCTTAATTTCGACATTTTGAGGGCACTTCCTGAAGGCGTGCTTGAGGTGATTTGTGTTTTGCTCTGTGCTGCGAAGAGAGCTTATTATGCTTCACCCCGTCTTGGCCTTTGGCTTGAGCGAGGTATGATTAAGTTATCTGGGAGGATCTCTTTATTATGAAAAATGGTTTTCTTGTTGCCATGTTTGCGTTGGTTTCAGTTCCTGCGATGGCTCAACTTAATGTAAGTCCGTGGAATGTTGATTTTGGTCGAGTTGAGATTGGACGTTATGCTCCAAGTCGCACTATTTGGGTGCGCAATTATGGTAGCGAGCCTACTTCTGTTGAGGTTCGTGATTCCTTATGTTATTCCGAGTTTCGCGTGAGGGATAATTGTTATTGGGAACTCGCTCCTAATGAAAGCTGCAGCATTGATGTGAGTTTTGATCCTAATCGGGAAGGATATTCTAGTTGTAGCATTGACGTCATTGATGGCGACTACAATCGCGAAACTGTGCGAGTTAGCGGTCAGGCCTACAAGCGCAACTAGTCCTAGGGAGGTTTTTTGAGTTTATTCTATAGGGCAATTTCATTTTGTTTTTTGCTCTTAGGGGTTGGGGCGCACTCTGGCGATGCTTGTAAGCAATCTGTAGCTTACTTCTCGGACTTTGACGACACCATCAAAAGTTATCGCAAAGAGACTGGAGATGGCCAAAAGCTGGTTCAGCGTTTGTTTCGTAAAAAGGTTTATCCAGGGGCGCCGGCCTTTTTCTCTACCTCGCGCCAAGAGTGTGCTGACAATCGCCTGGTGATTTTAACGGCTGCCATAGGTTTCTTGAAACCTAATGTGAAGAACACTTTGAACAAGCACAACATACCTTTTGATCAGTTGGTGATTCGCGAAAGCATTAAAGACCCTATTTACGATTATAAGGTAGGAAAGCTCCTCGAGCTTCTTCCTAAAGTCACACAATCAGAGATTGTACTTTTGGGCGACAACACCAATGCAGATCCAGTTGTTTATGCAGATATTTTGAATGAGTTCCCCAACCAAATTGACGCCGTATACATACATTTACGGGATGCTCCTAAAAATTATGGCCCAGGTATCAGGGGGTTTTTGCTTTACTTAGAAGTGGCTATTCACGAATACAACCAGGGGCGTTTAGCCTATGATTCTTTAAAGGCAGTGGTTGCCGAGACGGCTTCTGCTAAAATGAAGGATCTTTTCCCCGAGTATCATTATTGCCCGCGTAATTTTAAATTGCCTTTGGTTAGTCCTTCTCATGGAGATCTTGATCAGACCCTAGCGGAGATAGGGGCAGGCGTAAGGGCCTTTTGTTCTAGCAAAGAGAATCTTGTCGATGAGCCCAGGAAGGCTCCGTCTAAAAAGTTTCGACGTCATAAGTGAGCTTAAAGTAGATTTAACTTTGCTTACTTAGCCATTCGTTAAATGCAGTTTCTAAAACATCCAGCGGTAGGGCTCCATGACTTAATATCTCATCGTGAAAAGCGCGCACGTCAAACTTCTTACCTAACTTTTTTTCAGCTTTTCTTCGAAGCTCGATGAGTTTGAGTTGCCCAATCTTATAGGCCAAGGCTTGGCCTGGATTGCCGATGTAGCGGTCGATCTCATTTGTAATATCGTGTTTTGTTTTTGGGGTGTTTGCCATAAAGTAATCAATGGCTTTCTGCCGAGGCCACTTTTTGTAATGGATTCCAGTGTCGACAACCAATCGAACGGCTCTCCACATCTCGTAGGTGAGCTGGCCAAACTTGTCGTAAGGGTTCTCATACATTTCCATCTCTTCGCCAAGGAACTCGGCATACAATCCCCATCCTTCAATATAAGCTGTGGCTCCATCCATTCTTCGAAACTTTGGCAATTCACCAAGCTCCTGAGCTAAAGCAATTTGCAAATGGTGGCCAGGAACCGCTTCGTGCAATGATAATGCGGCCATTTCCCAGCTTGGGCGCGTTTCGGGTTTATATAAATTCACATAGTAGTTACCAGGGCGGGTTCCATCCGCGGCCGGTCCCATGTAATAGGCAGTGGTGGTATGAGGAGCGCTTTCTTTAGGGATGGGCACAACTCCATAGGGCATTCTTGGAAGCTTGCCAAAAAGTTTTACAAGCTTAGGGTCCGCTTTTTTAGAAATGGCTCGATAGGCGTTAAGAAGCTCGTCAGAAGTCTTAAAGAAAAACTTTTTGTTGGTGCGCATAAAGGTAAAGAAAGCCTTTAGTGAGCCTTTAAATTTCACCTGTTTTTTTACTTTTTCCATTTCTGAGCGAATGCGTGTAACTTCTTTTAGTCCCAACTGATGAATCTCTTCTGGAGTCATGTTGGTGGTCGTGAATTTAGCGGCTAAAAAGGAATAGATTTTATCGCCACCAGGTAGCTGCCAAAGTCCAACTCCCTTAGGGGCAACCTGGTTGTATTCTGTGTTGATGAACTTTTCATATTTTTTAATAGCGGGAGTAATTTTTTCGTTAATGGCTCTTAAGGCTCTTTCTTGGAGTGTTTTTTGCTCGGAGGCAGAAATCTTTTTCGGAAATTCTTTGAAGGCTTTCCAATAGGGACTTTTCTTGCCGCTGAGCTTGGCACTTGCGGCTAGCTGTTCTTGTATTCTTTTAACAATCACCATAGGGTGGGCGATTTTCTTGCTTAGGCCTTCTTTTTGTAGGGAGATAATCTCGTCTATGTGCTGCGGTAGAGTTTCCATTCGAGTGAGCCAGTCGTTATAGTCTTTGAGGGTTTCTAAACTTAGTGACTCACTGGTTTCGTTTAGGTTTTGAACTCCCCAGCGATGATCCATGCTCAAGTAAGTGAGTCCGAGTTCGATTTCTTGAATGCTGGATTTCAGATTCTTTATAGATAAATCAAGACTAATTTTGTCTTCTGCTTCTAAGCGACTTCGATTTATGTTCTCTAGGTCTTTGAGAAAAGTTCTGTATTTTTCTTGTTGTTTCTTTAGCTGAGCTGGAGTGATTTGATCCCACTGATCGTTGTGTCCTTGTTCCCCATAGTAGCTAGCCCAGGTAGGGTGAATCTCCATATTGTAACTCCACTGCTTATCAAAAAGCCTGTGAAGCTTGTCGTTTTTTGAGGCTGCAAAACTGGGGGTTGCTAAAATCAGAGAGCAAAGGATGAAGTTGAAAATGAATCTCATGATCAGAGATTACTTCGAATTTGTGGATTCCGAAAAGCAATGAGTCGGCTTTCTCGTGTGCAGTGCACCTGAGAAAGCCGACTCTCTTAGAGGTCTTGAAGCCTAGTATTTAACGGAGCAACCGTAAGGATCGTTGGTGGCTATCTCTTTTGGGATAGACTCGCCCTTTAAAGTCATGTCCAAGGCGTTGGCAAATAAAGGCTTGGCAGTTTTTACTGTGGCTGGTTTAGCGGAAGGAGTGTCATCAATGGCTCCTTGGTAAACAAGCGTGCCGTCTTTGCTAATGATATACATGTGAGGAGTGGTTTTAGCATCATAACTCTTGCCGACTTTCCCGTCTGGATCAAATAAGACAACACTTGGAGCCGCATTGACACTCTTTAGTTGAGCTTTGGTTTCTTCCGCGCTTAGGTGCCCTTGTTTGCCCGGAGCCGAAGAGATAACCGATAGCCACACAACATCTTTTTGTGTGTATTTCTTTTGAAGAGCTTGCATGTTGTTGGCGCCGTAATGTTTCACAACAAAGGGGCAATCTTTGTTATACCATTCAAGGACAACAGTTTTGCCTTTGTAGTCAGAGAGCTTGTGTGTTTTCCCATCGTGTCCCTTAAGGCTAAACTCAGCGGCGGCTTTCCCGGTGGGGATGGCTACTGCAAAAGTTAGAGGACTAAGTCCAATGGCTAGAAAAAGTGTTATGAGTTGTTTCATTTTTTTAATTCCCTTCGTTGTTATAAGAATTCTTATCTTCTAATTTTTGTAGAAATCCCTCAGGAGTCAATAGCTCAGGTAGGATAACTGGGGAAGAGTTTCCAGGTGCAAAATAAAGGTATAAGGGAACGCTAAAACGATTATATTTCTCAAGCTCGCGCGTTATGTGCGGTGCGCGATTGGTCCAGTCCGCTTTGAACATTCTAATTTTGTTCTGCTCAATGTAGTCAAGAACTTTTAGATTTGCGAACACAACCTGTTCGTTCACCTGACAACTGATGCACCAAGCGGCTGTGAAGTCGACAAAGGCGGCTTCATTATTGTTGATGGCCCTATCTAATTCTTCGCGAGTAAATTCTTCCCATTGAATGCCGGAGTCATAGTTATTGATTGCGGAGGGGGTCGAGGCATTTCCAATCAAAGCGCGGTCGCTGAGAAAAATAACGCCGACAACTGCTAGAATCCAAATGCTGAGCTTGATTCGCTTCTTCGAGTAGAGGCTTTGCCACCAGATGCAAAAGCTTAGGTAAACGGTTGCAAGAGCTAGAGGAACAGTCGAACTAAGACCTCTTTGCAGGGCAAATACCCAAAGCAACCACAGCACGGTTAGTAACATGGGAAAGAACATAAAGGTTTTAAAGGTAGCCATCCAAGCACCCGGTTTTGGAAAGAAACGTGAAAGACGAGGTGAGATTGCGAGCAATAAGAAAGGAAAGGCAAAGCCCAGAGCAAGAAAGGTGAAGATGCTTAGGTTGATACTCAAGTCTTGAGTTAGGGCAAAACCCATGGCCGCTCCCATAAAGGGGGCTGTGCAAGGCGAGGCAACAAGCACGCTGAGCATTCCCGTGAAAAAGGACCCCGCTAGCGAGCCTTTTTGTGTCAGAGAAGCTCCGGAGTTAATGCCGGGAACCTGAAATTCATAGAGGCTTAAAAAGTTTAGCGAGAGCGTTGTAAATAGCAAGATCATGGCGGCGATGATGGCGGGCTCTTGCAATTGAAAGCCCCAACCAAGAGCTTCGCCTTGTAATCTTAAGACGTGCAGAGTCATTGAGGCGAGTAGAAATGTGACTAACACGCCCAAGGAATAGCTAAGGCTTTCATTTCTAATGTGAGTGTTGTTCTTGTTGGAATGTTTCACTAAGGCAAAAGCCTTTAGAGACAAAATGGGGAGCACACAGGGCATTAGGTTTAAGATCAATCCACCAAGAAAAGCAAACAAGGCAAACAATATCCAAGAGGGTTTATCTTGTTTGAATTCTGCCCAATGACTTTTAATTAAATTATTTTCTTTATAAAGAACCAGTCCTTTAAGAGTGCTTTCATTGGAAGAGCTTTCTTGGGTGATGCTTAGAGTATTATAAGCGACATCAAAGTTACCTGGCTTGTTGTCGAGTCCTTGGTTGGGGAGGGCGAAAAAGTCTACGAAAGTGCCCTGAGGAGGAATGCCTAGAATCTGTGTAGATCCTTCGGTGCTATATGTGGATTGAAGGGTTAAATCCTCAGGAAGTGGATTTTTTCTATTCTTATAAACTTCCTGATTGTGAGCAACGGCCGCGCCGACGGGAATATGAAGGGTGAAGTCGCCAAAGGCGGGAACACACTCGACTTTGCAAACCAGCCACTCTGCACTGATCTCAAAGTCGAGTTGGTCCGTGGCGATGTTTTTTAAACTGACTTTCTTGCTAAGGAGAACTTTCTCTACGTAGGAGATGGACGTGAGGGGTGGGTAATCGATTCGAACGGGAGTTGGCCAATCAATATCCGAACTCTCTATTTTGCCTCCTTGAGCTTCGATAGTAAAGGTCGGGGCTGTCCCAGAATCTCCTGGATTAAGCCAATAGGTGTGCCATTCGGGATCAAGTTTAATTTCAAGACTGATGAGAATTTCTTTAGTGTCGGCCGAGACAGATGAAAAGTTACTAATGACTCTAGCCGAGGAATGAGGAAAATTATTGAAGTTCTGTGCAAGACTTTGAAACTGACACAAAGTGAAAATAACTAGAAGAAGTTTTTTCATGAACGTATAGCTTAATGGTGCAAGTTGTGGCTCACCACTTCTTTTACATCTTACTACGTCATGTTCAGCGCATGGGGTCGTGATCTTTTGAAAGAAAGCCGGGGAGAGATTGAGCCCCCCCCACGTGACTCAAGCTCTCCCTATTGTCGGCTATGGTGTATGGAACTTAGAATCTGCCTCCCCATGCCTAGTCCCCGGAAATTAGCAAAAGACTAGGCTCTGCAGAGATTCTAAGTTCCAAAATGGTGGTTCTTCTATAGGTTTTCAAAATCGAGTTCATTAGTTCCATCAAACTCTGATTCAAAATCATCAATCGTGGAGTTTCCGCTGCCGTAAAAGCCCCCGTCGACAAGACTGTCGTCTCCACCCATGGCTTCTTTGAGTGCATAGCGAGCAAGTTTAGATCCTTTGTTCGCTTTTCTGCGGCGGCCAAGTATTTCTAACTGATTGTTATTGATTTGCTCGAAAAGGTCTTTCATGACTTCTACTCCTTTAGCTATAGGCCGCGTGGCATACTGCCCTAAGACTTTTGTCTTATTGCGGCGTCTAATGGTTAGACAGAATGGAGGGCAAAAAGGTTAAGCATCGAAAGAAATTGTAAGTGTTTTTGACGTTTTTATTGTAAATGTATGAATTTACGTGAATTTATTATCGCTCTATAATCTATGATTTCGAAGGCTAGGCATTAAGCTTGCTCGTGTTTCTGCCGAAATAGAATCAAAGGGAGAGTTTTGCTTTGGAGCGTTTTGGTCGCGATTTATTACTTTTAGAACGACTAGCAGCAGGCGGAATGGCGGAAGTCTATCGCGCCAAACGAACTGGACATGGTGGTTTTGAAAAGATTGTTGCCGTTAAGCGTATTCTGCAAAGCTATGCCGAGAACGAAGAGTTTAAAGAAATGTTTCGCCATGAAGCCATTCTTTGTGCGCAACTTCAGCATCCCAACATCGTGCAAGTTTTTTCAAATGGTGAGCATGATGAGTACCTCTTTCTTGTTATGGAGTATGTCAACGGTAAGAACGTGCGACAGCTGCTTGCCAAGGTGGATCGCCTTAAGCAACGCATTCCGATTGAAATTGCTTGTTACCTTGTAAAAGAGTCTGCCAAAGGTTTGGACTTTGCACACAACTTTAAAGACGAAGCCACCGGACAGGATCTAGAAGTTGTCCACCGTGATATGAGCCCTCAGAACATCATGATTGGTTATGATGGCACTGTAAAAATTGTCGACTTTGGAATTGCCAAAGCCGCTGCACGTTCTGACACAACTAAGGCAGGTGTGCTCAAGGGTAAGTTTGGTTACATGTCGCCAGAGCAAGCCCAAGGGCTTAAGCTTGATAGAAGAAGTGATGTATTTTCATTGGGCATTATTCTTTGGGAATTGCTCACTCAAAGACGTCTTTTTAGCACAGACGATGACATGAAAACTCTGCAGTTGGTTCGTGACTGTAAAATTATGAAACCTTCTCGCAAGAATCCAAGTGTCCCTTACGGGCTTGATAAAATAGTATTGAAAGCACTTTCTAAAGATAGAAGTGAACGCTACGCAAATGCCGGCGAAATGTATAAGGATTTGACTCGTTATTTGGCGGAGAAGCACCCTGAGTTTATCGACACCGATTTTTCGATCTATATGCAGAAAGTCTTTGAAGAAAATATAATTAAAGAGAAAGAAAAGCGCGACAAGCTTGCCCTTGAAGCTCCCGCTATTTTGGCTCCTTCTGAGTCGGAGCGACAAAAACCGATCGCTTCTAGTGGTAAAGGCGATGCAACCTTTGTAGAAGATTTAGACAAGACCGAGGTTTCTCGACCTGGAGCTGATGTAGAAGATCTTCTCGCTGATCATCAAGGTGCGACTAATTTAGAGTTTCTTATCGATTCTCCCGATAAGACTGGTCCTATCGATCATGAGCTTAGAGAGTTGACTATGTCAGGTATTGAGGGCGCAGCTAAGAGCACTAACTCAGGCGATTTGGATGAGCTGCCTCTTGCGGATTTGAGCGATGACCTTGAGGGTGCTTCTGGCAAACAGAATTCAAAGCTTTCGTTAACAAATACCAATTTTTCTGAACATGTAAAAACTAATGTTACCGCCATATCAGAAGCAGCTTCGACTAAGAAGCCTAAGAAAAAATCTAATTTAAAACGTGTGGCTCTCTTGTGTGCTGCGCTGTTTTTGATCCTTGCAGGAATTAGCGAAAAGTTTGGTTCTCCAAAGAAAGAAGTTAGTTCTGATGTTGCAAAAGCACTCCCAACAAAACAGGATGTGAATCCTGTTGAGCAGCAAGTTGTAGAAGAACCTTCCGAAGTCTCTCAAGGAGAGGATGTGGAGGATCCGGTTGAAGTCTCTGATGAGGGTTCTGATCCAGCTTTAAGAGACCCGGAGCCAATTGCTCAACAGCCAGTTCAGCCTGGCTCTGAAGCAATAGGGGCTGAAAAAGCTGCTGGCCGTAGTGTGAGTAATATTGATCAGATCAAACCTTTGCAAAGAGATCCTGCGGCCGTTTTGCCTGGGCAGATTGAATTACACTCTCTTCCAAGGGCTAATACTGTTTATATCAATGGAGTAAAGATTATTGGAGCTGATGGGGATCCCATGAGCACGCCAATGAAGGGGATTGCTCTGGATGCGGGAATTTATAAGATTCGATTGGAAAACTCTGCCTTAGGCGCAAGCTGGGAGGGGCAGGTTAAAATCAAATCTGAGAGACTCTTTAAAAAGAGTGTGTTACTAATTAGCCCACAGTAAATAACCCGTTCAGGTTCAAAATGGCTATATTGTATTCAAAAAACATTGCAGAAGCTTTTCATAAAAGAGTCGAAGCCAATCCCGCTCGAACGGCTTGGATGAGGCGTGAGCTTGATTCGTGGGCTGCCATGAGCTGGCGTGAGGTTGAAGAAGACGTTTTCTTTATTGCAATGGTCCTTAAAAGCTTAGGGATTCGCCCCGGCGACAAGGTGGCATTGGTTGCCTCTAATAAGCCAAGATGGGCGGCCTGTGATTTTGCTATCCTCAGCTTGGGCGCTGTGACGGTTCCGATTTATCCGAGTTTAACTTCCGACGATGTTTTTCATATATTGATGGATGCAAACGTAAGGGTGGCCATTGTTGAGGACTCGGTTCAATGGTTTAAGATTAAAGGAGCTAAAGGAAAGCTCACCGAGCTCGAAAATGTCTTGATGTTCTCTAATTCTGCAGATGCAGAGGCTCCTTCGATAAACGAATTGATCAAAGTTCAGAGAGAATCCATTGAGTCTCTTACGGATGCTTTGAATGATTGGCGTTCTATTTCTCAACAGATTGAGCGCAAAGATATGGCTTCCATTGTTTACACCAGCGGAACGACCGGTTTACAGAAGGGGGCTGTGTTGAGTCACGGCAATTTTCTTACGGCCTGCGAAGGGGTTTTGTCTGTGGTTGATGTGGGCGAAGCAGATACCAGTCTGTTTTTTCTACCTCCTGCTCATGTGTTGGGACGCATCGAGCAGTTTTTAAATTTGCTTGGTGGTTGGAAGGTGGCCTACTGTGAGAATCTCAATCACTTTACCGATTACTTGGTAGAGATTGAACCCACTTTCTTTGTAACTGTCCCAAGAGTTTTCGAGAAAATATATAGCGCCATTGAGCAGAGATTCAAAGCGGGGATGCCATTTGGGCGACAGGTCTTTGCTCGAGCTCTTAAGATTGCAATTGAATATTCCAAATGTCTTGAAGAAGGTCGATCGCCATCTATTTTGTTGAAAAAAGAATACGATATTTTTGAGAAAGTGCTTTATTCAAAGGTGCGCACTAAATTTGGAAAGAACATTCGTTTTTGTGTTGTTGGAGGCGCCGCGATGTCCGAAACTATTTGTCGGTTTTTTCACGCGTGTGGTGTTTTGGTGCTGGAAGGCTATGGGCTCACCGAAACGGCAGGTCCTGTGAGTATGAATACACCGACTCATTTTAAATTTGGAACTGTGGGAAGATTGTTTTTTGAAAATCGAATTAGAATCGGTGAAGATTCCGAGATTCTTCTCAAAGGTCCGTCTAATTTTAGTGGTTATCATACTGCCGATGAGTCTATTGCAGACCCCTTCACAGGGGATGGATATTTTATTACCGGCGATGTTGGCGGTCTTGATCACAATGGTTATTTAGAGGTTGTAGACCGTAAGAAAGATATTCTTGTTACCAGTGGTGGAAAGAACATTGCTCCACAAAAGATTGAAGGATTACTAATCCAGGATTCACTTATATCACAGGCCATCGTGGTTGGGGGTGGGGATAGGGTTTTGGCAGCTTTGGTTAGTATTGAGTTGAAAGAAGCGCGAAAGATTTTTAGAGCAGATGCAAATGGCTACGCTCGCTTTGACGACTGGTTGGGAAGCTCTGCCTTTAAAAAGGTTCTTTGGGAGCGTGTGCGGGGCGTAAATCAAGGCTTGAGCAGTTTTGAGCACATTAAGAAGATTAGGCGTCTTCCTCGCGATTTAAGCATTGATGCGGGAGAACTGACTCCAAGCCTTAAAATAAAGCGTTCTTTTTGTGTTAAGAAGTTTTCCAATTTAATTGAAGAAATGTATGCTGATAACAAATGACTCCAAAAGTTTTTGTAGAAGACACCCTAAAACAAAAAATTTCTAAAGACCCTATGTGCATGGCCCAGGCCAATGTGCGTGGCAAATCTGTAGTCTTAGACATTGAAGGCAGCGGTGGAGGCCAATGGTCTTTCGATTTTGCGCAAGACGGAGCTTTGGCGCTTCAACCGGCAAGCAACAGTGCTGATTGCACGATTTGGATGAAAGATAGCACCTTTGAAAAAATGATTGATGGGAGCTTAAACGTGCCCGTTGCTTTTGTGATGCGAAAGATAAAGGTCAAAGGTGAAGTTTCTTTGGCGGCTGATGTTGGCATGGCTCTTCAGAAGCTTTTTAAATAGTTTTAAAATTTAGTCGAAATATATTGTTCAGTTTGATTGTTTAAAATCGAGTCGATTTCTTCCCACATTTTGGGCTGGTCAAAGACTGTTTCGTCGAACTTAAAATGTTTAAGTATTCCGGCTTTTTGAGTGGCATACCCATTCTCGACAAATCCGCTCCAAACAGCTTTTGCTGAGGTAGAGGTGGCTCCGTGCTGGTCGCTGTTCAACGTAAATTGTAGTTCTCTGTGGAGGTGTCGAGCCAAAACAAGATAAGCCAACGAGCCCAACCCTGCACCTTGGTGTTTTAACAGGTTGGATGTTTCAACATAAACACGATCGGTTGAATTCTGGTCTTTAGTCGCGCTCATTACAAGAAGTGGTTCCCCCTCGTAAAACAGTTCAAGGCGAGCAAAGGGAAACAGATCTTGTTTCATTCTTCCCGGATCTATCCCTATCTTAAAGCTAACTTTCTCAACGTCTAAACCATGTTTTGCGAGTATGGATTGAGCTTTGAAGGGCACGTTTTCTTTGCCGGCTTCTCGGGCAATGAACATGCATTTCAAAGAATTGAATATTCCCGCATTGCTATAAGGAACAATAAGCATCCATAGAGATAGAGTGAATGCTGAAAGGTTCTTCTTACTTGCCATACTTCTCCAATTTCTGTTCTTGAAAGAGTGTGTAAACATGGTCTACAGGGGTGTTTCTTTCCATAACTCGTGGAGAGAAATCACGCGGGTTTACTAGGAATAGGTATCCTAGTTCGAAACTCCTTGCACCAGGTGGAAAGGCTTCGGGAGAAGAGCGGAGTTGATGATTGGCCCTTTCAATGATTTTACCGTGTCTCATGAGTTGAAGCTTTGGTTTAAAGCGCCTCATTTGTGCGGGTAGGTGTTTCGATAGTCTATCTGGAATATGAATAAACTCGTTAGGGGTTTCTAGTTCCCCGGGCTCGTGTTCGGCATACATTTTCGTGTCGGCAGTCTCTTTGCTGAAGAATGATGGGTAAGGCAAGTTGTCTTTTACATCGATGAATTCGTAAATGCCGTCGGGTTTGATGCGAGCGATATCAAATTCAAACAATCCTAAATTGGGTAGCACACTAGCAGGGAGCAGGTCAGTGTATTTCTTTCCAATTGCGACGACGCCCCCTAGGCGAGTGGCCATTACTATCTCGGCGAGTTTACTTCTAAAGAGCACATCAATGGCAGCAAGGTCAGAGAAAACAGCCTCGTGGTTATAGTCCTTCATGTGCTCTCGTAAATCAGCAATCCGGACATTAAGAGCTTTTTTTCGAATTTCGATTGCATCGGTAAACACTTTCCTTTGTTCTGGGTTTAGGTTGCTTGATTCAATGAGTGTGTTGATCTTGCTGAGTTTATCAAGTCTTTGAATTTCAAAATCGGAAAGATCGGCTTCCTTGATAGGTTTGAGGTTTAGTTTTTCGTAGTTTTCGTAGAGCTTAGAAAGCGAAAGAAATTCGTCTAGAATGGCTTTTCCTATTTCTGGATTTCGACCGGCAAGAGATTTCTTTCCCGGTTTTGGCAAAAGGTAAGCACGTTTTGTGTTTATGCTTTTAGCCGCATTTAGAATTGTTTGGCATCTCTGAAGTGCTTTGGTTGAAAAGATTCTTCCTGCGGAATGGCAGAGATTGGCTTGGCCCAAGGTAAGGAAAAACAAAGCCAAGCCAAGTTTCTTCATCTAGTTTCTATCGGTTGTTCGAAGGTTGTCGTGAAGAGAAAAGTGCTTGCTAAAATTCGAGATTAAGTGCTTGAAATTAAGCGTGTTTTTATTACTGGATGTTTTGCTTAGAGGCCCCCTCGGGCCGTCCTTACAAGATTGGTTTTTTAACCAAGTCTTAACATTCCCTACTCGCTTACAGGGCTGTTTAGTGAGCCTACGTGTGTCTAAAAGCTAGAGGGTTAGATTCGGTGAGAGTAGCTAAAACTGCCCTTATAACTAGGTATGTAACTTGCACCCTAAGCTACTATGAGAAGTCATTATAAAACTACCCTTAGCCCAAGACTGGTTATTAAGCATGGTTTTGCCGTGATGCTGTGTTTAGGGTTTTCGGCAGTGAGCTGGGCTCATAAACCTAGTTTTTCAGTCACTCCAAAGGGAGAGGTCAAGCGTCCCATTTGTGATCAATCATTGATGAAAAACATTGCAGACGTGTTGCAGGTGAATCGTGCAAACTCTTCGGAGGCCTTAAAGAGTTCTCAGTTTGAGCTTTTATCTAGGCACGTTCGTTCCGCGAGTTTGTTACATCGTAACAAGTTGGAGCTGACTGCAGCTCATCAGGTGATTTATGGAAATGCGCCTTCGATGACCTTGCGGCTTCAAGATCCACATTACGGCGAAACAGAGCTGAATGTTATGCTCGTTAGCAAGGGCGGCGAGCGTCAGTTTGTGATTAGAGAGCGAATTGGTGGCGAGAATTGGCAATATGTTTGCAAGCAAAGCTTTGTAGATGCTTTAAATCGTTCGTTAAAGCAAAGAGTTCCCGCGTTGATTGCTACTGAAAGTCGCCCGCAGGAGCGTGAGCTTCAGATTAGAAAGATTCAGGACCGCGAGAAGGAACCCTATAAGCGATTTGGCCAAAAGTTGTTTGGCAAGAAGAAGAATCTATCCGTTGGTGCCTTTAGCAGCCCAGCTGCCGCTGCAGATGCAAGCGGGCAATCGAGTTTGATTGGGGTAGATGTTTCTAGAGACCTTAAAGACAAAGAGAAAAAATCCTTCGGACGAATATCCTTTGGAGTTGGTCGCATGGACTATGGCGAGAGTGTTAGTCGTGAGAACCACAGCATGGGGGTTGTTGCTGTTAGTATTAACAGAAACCCATTTAAGAAAAAGAAAAACAAATAGATTCTTAAAAACAAAAAAAGCCGAGCCGCCCCCCTATGGGCAGCTCGACTTAGGTGGCGAAACACAAGGCTAAGTCTATATACCTAGTCTTGTGTAACGAGGTTGAGGTTAAGGTTGAAAACAGATCTTACAGCTGTAGCTGCGTTGACCACCCCTGAACCGTATTCGTTATCAAGAACCATCGCATTCATAGGGGTTGCAGTGCTTCTTAGAAGCTCTCTTACCTGTGAAGTGCTTAACGAAGGATTGGCAGCTCTAACCAAAGCCGCAACACCCGCTACGTGTGGAGAAGCCATTGAAGTTCCCGCAAGTCCAGCATAGTCAGTGCGCTCAATACTCACGTCGGCTTCAATAATGTGTCCTTGGTTAAGGGCATTGATGATGGCTTCGCCAACGTGCTTTTCAATCATGGCAACAGGAATTCCTACAGAAGAACCATCTGTTGTGATTGAGCCACTGATGAGGCCAGTTGTGTTGTTGTAGATGATGACACCAATGGCGCCAACTGCGAGGGCGTTATGAACCTTGTCAGCAAACGTGATTTGACCACGTTGAACAAGGGCCATTTTGCCTGCAAATTTTGCAGCATCTAAAAAGTCTGTTTCTAAGCCTAGGCCGGCAGCAACAAACTCGCCGTTAAGAGGAATTTCGTTTTCTTCAGAACCAGCAAAGCTAGAGCTGTTTACGCGCTGAACTTCGCCGTTGAAAATGATTTCAACTTTAGAAGATCGGCCTGTTCCCACTGGAACAGTGGAATCTACTTCAGTTCCAGGAGCGACGATATCTAGATCCGGTCCATATTGAGAGAACGGTGCTCTTTCAAATTGTGGAGTAATGGCTCCAACGCTGAATACGGTTGGGTATCCGGCAGGGAAAGAGATGCGGTTCTTTTCGAACTCGCCGTCGTTTCCACTAGCGGCCACTACCAAGATGTTGGCTTCATCTACACGTTGTGCTGCTTCCATTTGCGATCTTGATGGAACTGGTCCACCAAGGCTCATGTTGACAACATCTACTTGGGTTTCAATCGCCCAGTTAAGGCCGTTGATGATAGCAAGACTTGAGCAACCTAAGCGTGAGCAAACTTTACCAGCTAAGAGTTTCGCGTTTGGTGCAACACCGGCAACGCCAAAGCCGTTATGGCCAGCTGCAATAGTGCCCGACACGTGTGTGCCGTGGCCAACGTCATCAAAATATAGATAGTCGGCAGCAGGTTGTTCTTCTGCGAAGGCGTCGAACAAGAAGTTCATTGGACTACTTATGCTCTTAAAAGCGATGTCTTGAACTGATTGATGAACAAAGCTCTTTCCTTCAATAAAATTCTCGCGAAGATCTGGGTGATTGCGATCAATGCCAGTGTCGAGAACTAAAACTCGAGCTCCTTGGCCAGTCGCTCCTTGTGACCAAGCGTTGACTGCATCAACGCCTTGAAGGCCCCAAGTGATCTCTGCGGAATTGTCATCAAGAGGTGCAAACGCCGGTGTGTTGTAGAAGATTTCTTCTTCTACATACGCAACTTCTGGATGAGCTTCTAACTGTTTGGCCTGAGCATCCCCTTGGAGTTCTACTTCCATCATGCTCAAAGCGGAGAGTGTTTTGGTTGAAGTCGCTTTCACCCCTAAAAAGTCGTAGGCGCGCGTCTGAGAAGGAAGAGCCAAAAAATTATTTTCAGATCGGGTCTTCTCTTGGGCTTTTTGTAGGTCATAGCTGACCTGCCTCATTACTGAATCTCTGTTGAACTTTACGATGTAGCGCGCCGCAATAGTCGACGGTGCGACTCCCATTAACGCAATTAGCAATACCCCTCTAGCCTGCATGGCTGCTCCTCCTTCTGGCTCCCTGCAACTAGATAAAACAAAAATGCGTTCCAATGGAAACTTGTAAACTCTTTAATCGTCTTACATATTCGATTAAGAGAATAAAAGAACTTATGCCAAAGCAATATTACTTCCTAATCCTCATCATCATTTGTGTTTTTAGTTTTAATTTTGGAGCTTATTTTGCTGCCGAAAAACACGATCCCAAAACGATGCCAAAGCAAAGTTTTGAATCTACTTTATACGTAACTTCTCCTATGGAGGAACACGTTTTAGAAAGTTCGAAAGAGTTATGGCCACGTCTCTTTAGTGAAGAAAATTTATTGCAAGCGCGCGACGTTCCTGAGTTGTATTCCAAAGCATTGCCATTGCGGCGCGAAATGCAGTTGCGACACATGGAGCTAACTAACGCCAGGCGTTGGTCTGTGTTACTTAACACTAAGCACTATGCTCCTTTGCGAGATGATCTCTACGGTAAGGGGAAAGACTTTGTTCCCAAGTCGTTTGAACAGGCCCTCAATATTATACCTGGCTTGAGTGGATTTGAGCGTTGTCACCTTTTTATGCAAGAGCGCGCGTTTCGAATTGCCCAGATAGAGTCCAAATTGCGGGCAGAGGCTGTGAACTACTTTAAGAAGTGTGGCGTTACTAATTCCCCAGCAGCTTTATGGTTGGAGATCTATCCTTTGTTTGCCTCGGGTAAAAGCAAAGAGCTGACGCCGTTCTTTTCCCAGTTGCAGAAAATGGCCACCGACCCTGCTTTGAATTACAAACGCGTTCAAGCGGGCAACATGCTCAAGGTGCTAGAGCTTGCCAGCAATCACGCTCAGTAGTTTTGTTAAAATTAGATCTAGTTAGAATTGTTCCCAAACAAGTTTTTAAACCAACCTAGAATTCCACCAGAAGAACTATTTGTGGAAGTTCCAGTTGTGGTCGAAGACGCTAAGTTTGCAGTAGCGGATTGCTCTCGCTCGACGGCTGCAGTGTAGCCAACGCAATTGCTCCTGCCCCATAATGTTCGATAGAACCAGCCACTACATTTGGGCGGGTAAGCTGATGAAGTAATGGGGGTGGCTCTGGTTGCTGGGCTTGGTGATGGGCTGGAGGGAGCAGTGACTACCTTCGATGAATCTGGATTATTTGCAAATGCATCAGCGTTTGTTGTGCCCGAGCCTTTGATAAGGCTATCGACTTTTTTTTCAGCAGCCACGTTGTTGATTGTTTCAGGGGCGTCACTTTTACCCGCAGTATCTGGAGCTGTTGTTGGTTTAATGTCTTCATAAGGAGTGTAGCCGGCATTTCCGTTTTCAATGGCTTCTTGGTCTGCTGCGGATAGGGACCTGAAGTCTTCTTCTTCTGTCATTTCTTTCTCCACGTAACTGTTTGATTCTGGGTCTTGAGCAGTATCCTGATATGGGGCATAGTCAGCACTACCGTCCTCGATGGCCAATTGTTCTTCAGGGCTTAGGTTGCGAAATTCGTCTTCCGTCATACCGTAAGTCTTTTCGAATTCTGACTCTTGGGGGACGTCTCCTGTTTGTTCTTTCAGCTGCTCCGCTGTTTCTTTGAGCTCATTCCCCATTGGGGCTGCTTCAATCTCTAAATTAGCGCACCTAATGTAGCCAGCTTCTATTCTTTTTTGTGCTGATTGAGCGTATTGGATATCAGGGGGGCCCTCTGCGACTTTGGAGCACTGTTTAAGGCGTGTATCTGCGCTTTCGTATTCCTTTCGGCATTGCGACTGGGCCATTTGAGAGACATCAACGAGCCCACCGGCCTCGTTCATGGCTTGTCCTGACTCTGTTGAAAAAAGATCCCCTTGACCGGCTGCTTGAACGACTCCGCCTGAAACACCTCCGGCTCCCGAATCAATGGCAAAGCCAGCGCCACTAAATCCGTCAGCATTCTCAACCAAGCTAGAAACCTCTTTCATGCAGCCATCAAAATCAACTTCACCTTCTGAGCGCGCGTGTCCACTAACTAGCAAAACAATAGAGGCTGTAATAGACGGTAGAAGTCTCATTCCCTTAGTATTCAGAAAATGGCGGGTGGTTAAAAGCCAAGAATTGGTGAAGAGTTCCAAGTGAGTAAACTTGATGATTCCTTTTAGCACGTTGATTTTTTTGTTAAGACCCTCATGATACTCCACTTTCACAAAGAGCTTGTTTCCGGGCTCTTCTCGACATCAAGTGGGTAAAACTATTCCTAGCTAATTGAAAAAAGGCAAAAGCGAGCCATTTGTTAAAAATCCGTATAGATTTGTAATTGCAAAATTCAGATCTAGGGAGGTTTAG
>Ga0100403_1001007_pt1 | contig 26766 bp, 27 predicted proteins | sample CryGeymet201501t_FD_83663 | JGI IMG/M metagenome (GOLD analysis project Ga0100403, IMG submission 83663) | Groundwater microbial communities from Crystal Geyser aquifers in Utah, USA - Crystal Geyser metaG 2015-01t | ecosystem: Environmental > Aquatic > Deep subsurface > Groundwater | place... | reverse complement strand
GGAGACCACGGTTTTGCGGACCGGGTTCACCACCGACGTTCTCGCGTCGGTTCCGCCAACACCCATCTCGGACGGGCTCGTATTAGCCTCGGGATGCGCAGCGCCGAGTGCGACCACATTCCCGCTAGAGTCGATGGTGCCCTGCACGGCCAGCACTCCACCCTTCCGGAACCAGCTTTGTAAGAAATCAGATACTGCCATGTTCAGCCCTCCTTTTCGTGTGTGGGCCTACTACAGCTTCAGAAGCATCACATCGCCATAATCTGTGGCATTTACGGACATGGGTTACTCCTCAAAACGCTATTCAGACTGCAAGTTGTAATCAGCAACCACAGTCATGTATGCAACAGAAACACGAACATCGCCTGTGCCATCGAAATTTCCACCAGTAGCAGTTAGCACGACATTAGTACCAATAATTACGTGCTCGTTTACCCCACTTTGCCATTGGGCGTTGGCTGTCCCTGAATGCTGTGCTGTGGCAACCTGTATTCCCCATCGGTCTGGGTCCGTCACTGTTCCGACTTCAAATCCAGTCGTTCCACCAGATAATCCCAAAGCTGTCGTTATCATGGTCGATACTCCAATGATAAACGCACCATCTGGAATGAGTGATGTCGCAGTGACAGTTGCCCCGCTCACATTGCGTAGGATATCGGAGGCGTGACGCACCTCGTGTGCACAATGGTTGCTATAAACACGCTCATTCCCGTTGGTATCAACCGCTCTGAAGGAGTTATCAGTAGAGTTGACCTTGTCTTGTTCATTCAATGCCCGAACCGTATCAAACGGGCCATCCAGCACTAGCAGGTTAACATAGTTGTTAGTGCCGCCGTCATCAATGCGGCAGAAGGTCGTGAACGCCGGTGCACTTGGGGCGATGAGTTTAGCGTTAATAGAACAATGCGTTGCAGATAGATTCACCAGTGGAGTCGAAAGGGAAAGAGCCGCCCCATTGATGAGAATAATCAAATTGTCAATGGTAAGGCGGAGGATAAAATCTGAGTTGCTTCCCGTTCCTCGGATTCCGGCCGCATCCACATCTGGCATGGAAAGATAAATCGTTCCGAAATGGCAGGCAAGGAATTCCTGTGCTATAGGCGCAGAGGTGTTCTTCGCCAAAAATCGAAGAGGCTGCCCTACTGCGGCAAGATTAGCTGCGGTGTCTCCAGCCCAGTGAAGACTACCAGACTCAAGCTGTTTTATCGCAGTGTAGTCTCCGAGCCCCTGTCCTTGCCGAGAAAAAATTCTCCCATGCGATAAGCCGTCAATTGCCCTTAGCTCAAATGTTGTGTGGCCAATAACCGCAGCACCGGCAAGAGCAATCCCTTCATCAAGAATATCGCCAATGAGAATGTTACTATTATCGGCAAAAGCACTTATATACAGAGGATGGCCGGCCACTTCCCACGTATAAGTTGCCGAATCCACCTGGCCGAAACTTACTTGGTGAATGTTTCCAATCACCATTCTATCCTGCCCCCACGCAAGAATGCCCATGGATGCCGCCTCAATATAGGTGTCTCCAAGCACCCGATTATTTTTCGCTTGGGACGTATCTTCATGAGCGGAAAATACAAGGCAGCGCGGATGGACTGTGGTGTTGGAAAGAACTGTGTTAGTAAATCGAGGGTTCGTTACCGTGATATCATCGCAACCGACAAAGAGAAACGCTGACAAGCAGTCCCGAGTGAGAATCGTAGCTGTGGTAACTCCAAGCGTCGCGTCCCGGAATGCGCTTGTCATTGCCGGAAGAGTCGTAGCAAGCACCCCATTGTATACGACCTTCGGATACTCAATCGTGATTCCGGCTTGCTCATTTGCGTAAAAGCACGGCAAGCCAAACACGTCGTAACGGATAGATCCTTTCTCTGTGAAGATTAAATGTGCGCCAGAGGCTAGCTCGATCGGATCAGTTGCGTCGTTGATATCAACAAAATACGGTCCTTCAATGAGAACCGCCGCGCCTGTTGCCGCTGATTCCACGCAGGCCGCCTGGATCGCCGCCAGAGAGTCCGTCGCATCATTCGCAACGCCGCCATAGCTCTCAGGGAAAATCCAACGGTCTAGGCGTACAGCTACCGTTTCGGGCTGCGCTCCAGTTCCAGAGGCAGTATAGGTAACAAGCCCGGCCCCATTCCCAGGCGTGACGCCGTCCGCAAGATCCTCCCGCAGCCCAGCATCGGCAGGCCCATTCAAGAGCGAAGCATAAACCAGCGTTCCGTCCTTCTCTCGAACCGCGATGCTGTAGGCCGAGCTGACGAAAAGTGCTCCGGGACTCCCACTGTGAGAGAAAAATCCGTTGATCGTCCGCACCGGCTGCGCCGCAGGAATGGAGAGCGCCGCATCCCAGTAGACCGAGATGGGATTCGTCTCGGGGTTGGCCCCCTCACTTCCGATGTAGACGAACCCATTCTCCACGGGCAAGCCATCCCTACCCAGCACGACGGGGAAAGGAAGAGTCACGTAGGCAGCCATCAGTCATTCTCCCGCAGTGCTTCACGCACTTTTGCCTGCAACCGTTTGTCTTTGAGTTGTCGCGTCAAAAACTTAATGGCGCTCACAAGAGGTAATGGCACTCCAGCCGTACCGGAAATTGCTGTATCAATGAGTCCCGCAAGTACTGTCGCGGTGTTGCTTGTATTCACTGCTCCTGGCGGGGATGTCGTTACTACTTTTGCGACATCATTTACCGTGCGCAGCATTCCCGCACCCTTTGACCCGAAGATCAAATCCAATTTACCACTCTGATCCAATTTTGTGATTGTCCGGTCTAACTGGGTCGCAGAAAATACACGGTTCCCGTATTGGTCCGTGGAGGCACTTTTAAGGGCCTGATCTTTAAGGTATTGGACTGTCCCGCCCTGAAGTTCACGCCATGCCTGACGTCCTTCCTCACCCGCCGTCTGAAGGAGGCGACGAAACTTCCGCAGCGATTCTACGGAAGCCGTGGGGTCGAGCACCGTCCGGTTAAGCACATGCTCCAAAGCGACGTTACGATCACTCGTTCCTCGCTTGCTTGTAAGCAGTCGTTTGACAATCGTCGTATTTTCATAGTCATTCGCGTACTCAGCGCGCGCGGCGCGTGCTTTTTTGTATAGGGCGCCACCAGCCCCCTCAGTTTCTGTATCGATGATCTTTTTGAGGTCCCTGGCAAATTTGATATTTGTAGGTTCTGCATTCGTTCCATTGCTGATTGCACGTCGCAATAGCTCGATCTTCTGAAGCGAGGCAGGCTGCGCAACGAACTGTTCAACTTCATTCTCCATGAGAATCCCGAGTTGAATTGCCTTTTTTTGCGCCAATGGGAGGATATTTGCCACCGCCGCCTCTGGTGTCGCCTCAGTGAGGAAAGTCGCAAGCTCGTCCAGCACCACCGGCGCCTCCATCTCACCAGCCTTCTCCGCCTCTTTGTATAGTGATCGAATCTTAATCTTGTCCCGCGCGGCGCGAGTCCGTAATGCTTTATCGACTATTGCTCCGACTGAAGGCAAGTCTGTGCTCTGCGCCCCAGTCATGTCGACGAACCTATCAAAATTCTGTGCTAGCTGCTCATTCTGCTGCGCAAACCGCTCTCGAAGTGGTTCGCCCACGCCAGGAAGTTTTGCAATTTCGCGCTCAAATCGCTGTTGTTGAAAAGTCCGGCTTGCCTGGCCTTGAGTTAGCCGAATCGGAACAGGCAGTTGCTCCGCCTGGGCGATCCGTGTTGCGGCCTTACCAGTGGCGGCCATTGCCGTCTCAGTTGCTGCCGAGACCTGTGGAACCATGCGTTCTAATACCGCCTCTCCGGCTCGTGCAGCCACTCTCGGTAGGGTGGCTGGTGCCATTGCTCCGGCAATTCCTCCGACGATAGTCGCGGCCGTTCCGCCCACTGGTCCCGCACCCATCTCTTGAGCTGTCTGCCCTGCCGCGCCAGCTCCAGCTCCACCGGTAATTTGCGCCATGGGATCAGCCGCTAAAGTTCGACCTATTGCCTGGGCTGTTGGTTTGGCCGCAGCTCTTGCCGTACTTGCGACGGCTTTACCTGCCGCCGCAATGCCACCCATGCTTGCGGCGCCTGCTACTGTCTGCTCTAAGATCCGCTCTGCCGCAGTCCTGGGCTCAGCCACACCTAGTCGACTCAACCAGTCCGCCATGGCATCGCTCGGTATAGTGTAATGAGTACCGAGTAGGTGGTTGATTGAACTGATTAGAGGATCTCCAATCAGCTGTACGAGTGTAGCCGCTCCAGCCCCGGCCATTGCACCCGGAATTGCTCCCACGCCCGCAATTGGCGCACCCATAGCCGCCCCAACCGCGGCACCCATAGCTGGTAAAGCCGCGCCTCGAGTGACCGCCCCTTGCAGCCCTGTGATGGTCGTCTGTGGGGGCATTTCTGTTGGCATACCAGCCACCCCAGTGGTGAACTGCGGACTTCGAGCCACCCGCACCGCCTCTGCGAGACGTTGAGCAGCCTTAGTATCACCCGCCTGATCGGCGGCAACAAGGGCCTGTTCAAGTTGGGTCGTAGTTGCCATGAGTTATTGCGCCGGAAGATATTTTTGGAGCAAATCGTCGACATTTGGCGCAACAGACGTCGGTTTCACTTCCTGAGATGGTCCTAGTCTTGCCGACCCGAAACCGAACTGCTCAGCATTAGGGTATGCCCGCGCCTTTTCTAGAATTTGCGCATAAATCGCATTGACCCGGTCAATGTTGTATAGAAGTTGTTTTTTGCTCTGTGACAAGGCCAAGTTTCCCATTATTGCTTGCAGTGTACTGAGTTCTCGGTCCGATACATTTCCCAGCGCACCCCCTGTTGGGGCGGCCTCCCGCATTTGCTGAAGTCGGTCAAAGCCAATGTTGGCCACGATCGTTTGCGTTAGTTGTTCAGCGTCGATGCGGTTTGTACCGGGAATCCCAATTGCTGAAACTATTGCTCCTGGAAGCCCAAGAACTGGACTATACCACGGGGAATTTTCGATCTTCATCTTCAAGCGGTCGAGGTCCTCAAATACGACACCACCAGCGCGACCTACCAATGCCTGTTTATGCGCTTCACTCCGCTGGAATGCCACGGCCTTCGCCTCTTCAGGGCCGCCAGGAATTGGCGCCATGGTGTACTTTCCGCCATCCTCTACTAACTGCCAGCCCGGGGGAATCGTTCCAAATTGGGACTTGCCATTAATGTTGACGGAAACACCGGTGCCCCCGATCAATTGGACTTTGCCGTCAGGGCCGATCTGAAACGGCTTATCCAGATCCAACCCCAAAGCTTTTTTCTGCTTGGAGTTGAGTACTGACCAGCCAGTTACTTTTCGAGTTTCTTGAAGTTTTGCGAAGGTCTCAGCAAACTTTTTCGGGCCCATAGCTGCTGACAAAAATAGTCCTGCCGAAGTGGCCGCTGCTTCCGGAGCGAGCCGCACGAGCTCTGAAATGTCCTCCGCCTTCTTAGCCTCATCTTCCATACCACTATTATGATAAGCTTCCACCTGCTCAGACAACAAATTCTGCGCAATTTCCGGCCGGCCTGCTATTAGAGCGGCGTAGACCTGAGATGCTTGATCGACACGTGCTTGACGCTGCTGGTCTCCAATCTCAGCTAGTATGGGCTTATACGCCTCACTGAGTTGCGGATATTTTAGCATCATTTGCACGACACCTTGGGGCGTTGGCTGAGCGCTCAGAGACGCAAGCTCGGCTCGCAGCTGCTCCGCCTGCTGATTCGCGTGCTGCTGACTTTGTAGTTGTGTCGCGCCTTGCGCTAGTTGAATAGCGCCCAATAGACCCTGCACGGGGTTGGGCAGGTTGAGTCGGTAGTCGAAGGGCTGTGGCATCAGAACACCTTGAGTGCTTTAAGTATGGCAAGTTGGCCCATTGTATCAGAAATTGATCCGACTGCTTGACCCTGCGCTACCGCCTTACCTGCTTGTGCCTGACCAATTTGACCGAGAAGAGCCGCGATATTCGAGCCCGTCGCCTGATTCGCCGCAGCTTCACCCGCGGCTGAAGCCTGACCTAAACCAGCGACCTGCCCCAGCCGAGAAAACCGCTGCTGGATTAATTGACTTAAGAGCTGCGGTCGAAACTGTGCTAATGCCGCTTGTACATTACCTCCGCGCAACCCGCCCGTCGCCGAGGCATTCTGCAAGATTGCTTCCTCTCCAGTCTGGGTTAGTGCCTTGAATTCGGGCGATTGTTGCACCGCCCCAATTGCTTTAGCCTCAGAACCAGGCTCGCCTAAACCTAGTAAATTCACTAGTTCGCCAACTGACTCAGTTCCCGCCTCTGCGTAAGGCTTCAAAAGTGCTTGAATCGCGTCAAAACGACGGCCCTCCTCAGAAATTCCTCCCTTAGCCGCGTCTTTCTGCGCGGCACTGGCCTTGTTGGCGCTGTAAATTTGGGCGCCCGCACCCACGACTGCAGTTCCTGTAATTGCTACTGCGACCCAAGTCATAACAGCCTCCCACCCCCATATTTGGCTACGACCACACCAAGTTTTGGCGCGTTGTTTACATCGTATAGTGAGAACCCATCTTCTACCAGCTCCGCTTCCAACTTTTCTACGGAGGTTGTATCTGTGCGGTGGATTGTGAGGACTACTACGTCCGTCAATGCTACGACAACACGTTGGGTCCCGACTGGCGACGGTACAATCTGCCCTGGCTCGAGTGTATAAGTTTCTCCCTGCCCCGCTACCAGCAATGCACCACAACAGCCAACAAGGAGGTGCTCAGTCTTGTGGACTTTGGAAACAATCACATTGCCGGCCGGAATCTCAATTCGACGGCAGTACATCCCACCCGCGAAGAAATGCTGCGTGTCCATAGCCGGAGCTTGCGGCATCTCCGCCATGACCCGCTGCAAATCTTCGACAGTCTGCCGTGAGATAATCGAGCTTGCGGCACTTACAACCAAAGGTTGTTGCATAGATGTTGCCATCAGGATACCTGCCGCCCGGATGCGCGGATCGTCAGTCCAGTCGTCCCGGCGACGAGCGAAATAAAGTCCGACACTTCCAGTGTGTGCCCCACCAACTCCGGGCAAGTGTACGTCTGCGCTGGCTGAATCGTCTTACTGAGAGTTTGATTCACAGTCCCTGCCGCGCCACCGCTTGGAACGAGGTTCACGACGAACGTGATCCCGGCTGCGGTTGTGTTGTGCGCCGTGAACTTATCGATGATCGTTTTGACCGCTGTCGATGTGTACTCCGTCGTCTGCGACGTTGGCGCATTCTTCGAGGCGATGAGCACAACGATTATGACAGCCATTAGGAGACCCTCACCAACGTGAACGAAGCATGACTTAAACTGATATTTTGCGCACCGTCATAATTAAGTACGAACAAGCTAACCCGCTGCCCAGGAGTTAACGTCACCAAACCTGAGCCCGCAATCGTGAAGTAGTCTGTCGTGGCCCCAGCGTAGCCCGCGCCATTATCCTGCGCCACGCCATCCACCATGAATCCGCCCTCAATTGAATCGGTCGGCGCCACGGACTTCGCCGCCATGGCCCAGTTGACGAGGTAGATCCCACTCCTGAGCACGGACAGATAATAACTGCCCCCGAAGTCCATCAACGAGGTCAGCCCCCCTGTGAGACCCGTGTTCACCTCATAGGCTGTGTTCCCTGCGGCGACGGTGATGGTAACCACAGTGTTGCGCAAATAGAACTCACCGTATGGATGCTCCTCATCCACGGTTTGCAGCACCGGTGCCAGTGACACGCGTTCTACGTCGGAGACCAGGCTCTCCGCTATGGGGGGAATTGCCGGTATCGGCGAGGCACCCTGGATCAGCGCCGACAGCTCCTCCAGCTTGGCGAGTGCCTCCACGGCCGCAACGTACGCCACCGCTATCTCGGTCTGAGACTCTAGGATACCCGAAGGGATGCGCTCAAACAGGTGCTCGAAGGCGCGTATAGCCCGCAGATTCGGGAGAAACTCCGCCAGCTCAGATCGTGTCAATGGGCGAGGGTTGAACTTATCCATGGCTACACCGCCAACGCCTCGGCGCGAATCTCTAGCCGCGCAGCGGCCAAGAAGGCGTCGCTGCCGCCCTGAAACCGCTGCAATCGCCAATGCCGCATGGGGCCTTGGCCAAGCCAAACGAGACGCTTGTCCCGCTCACCGCGTGTGCCTGCCTTAATGGCGTGCGGCACGCTCCAGGTCTCCCCATCCTCCGAATAGCTCGTCATGACCGTCGGGGAAAGACCAAGCGCTGTCCGTCCCGTCAAACACACTAACTCTACCTCGTGAAAGAGAGCGCCTCGACTCTCATTGTAGACGACCATCGTGGAAAAGTCCCAGCCGACTTTCTCTCCCCAGTGATCCGAGTGGGTATTCGTTAGCACCCCAAGCGCCCCCGTCGTGGGGTGGCACACGCTCCACTGATCGAAAACTCGGACCAAGTGGTGCGCGAGGTACTGACTTACCGATGCCAACCCCGAGGACAAGATGAACCAGACTGGCTCCCCCAAAAACCTGGAGGCCGCCGCATCGTAGACCAACGTTTGGTCCGGCAAGTGGATCAAAAGAAGTTCATGACCCTGATCCACTCGCGTCTCCGCAAGAATCTTGGCGAGAGTCGCCTCGGAATACCCGCCGAGGATCTGATCAATGGCTCGGGTCGAGATCTTCACACTCCCCCCATTGCTAGCCAACCACACCGCGATGGACTCGTTGCGCCCTCCGCCCACAAACGCGATCGCATCCAAAAAAACCGCGCAGGAGTGCGTGCCCACGGTTCCACGTGAAACATGCGCCCCAGCAATCCGCTGAAAGGGGAAACCGCTTCCACCCACGTTGTCGAACGTCTCCATCGTGTACCGGTTGAGTGCCACAGGCTCGTTGTGCACCTTAAGCAGGGCCTTCACCGGGTCAGGATCCGCCTCGGAAGAGCCGTACTTGGTGGTCAGCACGGAGAAGGGATCGGCCAACTCCGTCACCACTAGATTCTCCCCATCGGTCGTCATGAAGAACCCGTCCACCCACAACACGTCGATCACGGCGCCTAAGTCCGGGTCGGTCACTTGTTGCAGCGCGCCATTCCAAAGGTAGAGATTGCCACCAGCGGCGACGGCTAGGTAGTCGAAGGAGTAATCCAAAGTTGCCAATTCGATTCCGGCCACCGCCCCCAGCTCGACAACACTACCGTTCTCGCTAACCCGGACCAGCTTAGTCCCGAGCACTCGGTAGTGCGCACTGTTCCAGTTGATCCCGCCTCGGCACGGCCCAAGTCCAGGCTCGCTCAGACCAACAATTCCATCCGCCGGCCGAAGGTAGCCTTTACTGATGCCCTGCTCGACCGGCACCGGCACCATATTCACCGGGTACCGCGTCCGGAAGTCCGCGGCCTCGTCCGTATAAATCCCGTTGAGAATTGGTACTTGCATGGCGAAATCGTAGTATAATTATATTAATTCTTTTGGGGACTTATCGTGTTCAACACCATTTTAGACGGCCTACACCATACCTTAACTTGGCTCGTCGTATTCGTGGTCGGAATCCTGACCTTCAAGGCTCTCTGGCAAATTCGGATTGAGATCATCTCAGTGGTAGTTCTCCTTGCAGCAGGTACCATTTACCTACTTACCCCCAAGGTCTTCTGGTGGTGTCTTTTTCCAGCACTTGGATTTTTTTACGTCCAATGGCTAGAAGATCATCCGTGGTATTAGACAACCATCCGTTCATAGAGGAACAACACCTTCATATCATCGTTCACATCGACGTTGTTCGCATCGGCGATAGTGACAGTCCACCTGGCGGGTACCGCGAGCCCCGTGGGCATCGGATAGGTCCCCTGGAAGAAGTCGTAGCGGTAAGTGAGACTCGCCGCCTGCGTGATGTTGTTGTCAAGCTGCAGGGAGTATGCGCCGTCTGGCTCGACCAGGGTGATTCGCAGCAGGCGGTCTCCGACCGTCGCCGTTGATGTATAGTTCACCTGCAGTGCGTTAATGCGCCATTGCTCGTTGGCCGGCACCGTCCACGACTTCGAGTTCTCGTTGGTCGCGGCGTCGTGCTGATGTGTCACAAGCGGCACTTCCATCACCGCATCGGAATAGCTCTGGCCCCCTACGTTCTGTCGCATCGCTGTGCCCTTGGTTATCCGACTCGGAACCACGAGGACGTGGCCAGGTCGTATTTCAGTCGAAAGAAGTCATTAGCGGAAAGCGTCGTCGGCTCCCCGGTCACCGCCGTTGCCCCGTTACCGTTGATCGTCAGCGCGGTCACCGCCTGAGTGCAATTCACCAAAATCTCTTGCTTATCAACCAAACTCGTCGAAATCGGGAGGACGATCGTACCGGTCGCGTAGCCCGCCACAGGGGTGAGGATGAGGTGTACGTTCTGGTTATCTTCATTGCCGTCGGTAATCGCCACGCTAAACCCCGTCGCCGAGGGTGCTGCGTATTGGGTCACGTAATCGCCAAATCCAGCCCCGGAAAACGTCAGGTTAGCTTGCATATACGCCAACAGCACACTTATTGCAGCTTTGCGAGCATCCCCATTACTCTGGCTGTAGATTGGGACGAGGTCACCCGCAACCACCGCGTCAACTGCAGTTAATTGATTGATCGTAGACATTAAAGCTCCAGTGGGCTATCTCGGCCAACAAGAAGCGCATCAGTCGGAGGATCAAGAAATGCGGTGTCATTTCGCCACGGTTTGTTCCCGGCTCCGGCTGGGAACATAGAGGGGAACTGCTGTTCCGGAGGTAGGCTAGCACGCTGTAGAAGGACCACATATCCAGCCCGCGCAGTCGCTCGCGTCTCAGTGGGGATACTCTTCCCGATGCTCGGGGCAATCCGCACCGCTAAATTGGTTATGATAGCTTCATTTGCCGAATCTGGAACGTTGGTTTCTTCATCCAGACTACTATTCTCCGGGCTGATTGGAATGGGGTAGCCCACACGAATCCCCTTGCCGTTCCAGGTGGCCATCATCGTGTCCATCCGGCGGAGAGCGAGGTCGAGCTGCTCGGGCTGAAGATCGTAGACATAGGAGGCATAGCCAATTTCAGCGAATGCCGCCTCTACAAACTGGCGTTTAGACCAACTCATCGCGTTTGTGCCTCAATCGCCGCCGGCAACGTCTCATGCCATCCGGCGGCCATGGCGTCTGCCAGCTCACCGGCCGAGCGTATCGACCGGCAGTTAAACGTCCCACCTGGCCGCGCGTGCGGACCTTTGCCGATATACACCAGCGTCGGTTGGAATGGCCGGACTACCTCTTGCCGCGCTTCGGCTTCGGTGGCACTTTGTTCGGCTTCCCCGCCTTCTTGGCGAATTTCCGCGCCGTCCCCAGGGCGATCGCTACCGCTTGCTTCCGAGATCTTCCTCGACCGACCTCGGCCGCGACGTTGCGGCTGATTGTCTTCCGGCTGTAGCCTCTCTTGAGGGGCATCGTTCACCTCGGGTTCTGTTTCCATTATCCACCCCAAAAGGGGAGACTGAGTTTCCCCAGTCTCCCCATGCGTGATGTCTTACGTCTGGCTGAACAAGATCAACCCACTCATCTCAGGCTGCTTGTTCACCACGCCGAAAAACGTGTCGGCGCGAAACTTCGTCTTCGCCGTGTTGATGTCATAGAACTTCTGGAGCACGAGCTCCAGGCCCTGATCGGTTGTGCCGCGCATCACCTGTACCCCGGCATCTGTCGGCACCGCCAACCTAGCCGGCAAAATCTCCAGCGCATCCTTGTGCCAGAACGGGTTGATGTCGGCGGCAACGGTGTTGAGGAACACGATCGCTGCCGTCGCCGACACGGTGACTACGCAGTTCTGATACTGCGCCTCGGCATCCGTCCCGCCCTGGTTGCTGATGATCGGAGGAGAGATAGTCACCGTGGTGCCCGAGTCCACCGAAATCACTCGGAACGTCTTGAGCTGACCGGTGTTGCCCTTGGTAATGTGATGCACCGCGTTCACGCCCGCAACCGTAAAGCAGTCGCCCGCTACGACATTGGTCGTTGAGGACCAGGTCACAGTCTGGTAACGGTTGTCCACATTGCCGCGCTCACCCGTCACCGCGACGCGCGACGCGACTGGCGTGTAATAGTTTACGGCGGCGGGCAGCGTGCTCATGGTCTTACCTACCCCACCCGCCGCCGCGGTGATCCGATTGGCATAGTCGAGCTTGAGCGTGTCGAAGCTCGCGATTCGGCCTACGTAGCCGCGCTCATAGGCAGCGACCGGCTTCGTGTTCATGGTCTCACGACCGGCCAAGTTACTAGCCATGCCGTTGTATGAGCGCGTCGACAGGGCAATTGCACGATTCGCCATCGTCACGCCCTGCTCATTCATGATGGCCTCGCAGAGCGCCACGTCGTCGTAGCCCGAGGCCGCGGCCGTCTGTTTCACCACGAGCGTCCCCTGATTGGCTGCCACTGCCATGATGGCGACATTGACGTCGCTCGCAAGCTTCTGCCGAGCAGCATCACCGAGCCGATTCTCCTGGAGCGCATCGCGAAGTTCCTTCGCATCCAAGATGAATGGCGAAGACTTCACAAAGCCGAGTGTCGCGGGGACAGAAAGCTGCGTAGAATCATTAAAGTTCGCCGTCTGATCCAGCCCATCAAACGACTGCGCAACGTACGGTTGGGGCCGCCAAATTACATCATTAGCACGCTCCATGTCCGTATCACCGGGGCGGTATTTCGAGACATACCGGGAAAGCACAAGTGCGTCATTGAAACCTTCGAGCATCTGCTCAAACGCGACGCGTTCCTCTTTGGAAAATTCATTTGCCATTGGGCTAATCCTCGTAGGTTATGAACGCCCCGCCTGTCGCTTTTGCTGCTTGTGAGCATGAACTTTGCTGTAATCGCCAGTCTTAGCGGCATCGGCGCGGAGTTGTTCAAGTGTGGAATCAACCGTGCCCGACTTGGGCGCAGTTCCGTTGATCTTCTTTTCAGGTGCGGGAGGTGTTTTTGGTTTCACTTTGAGGTCTTTCTCAACCTTCGCTGCGGCGAAGGCGAAGTGGACAGGATCTTGAATAGCCGCGAGGGACTTGACGTGATCCAGATTTTTTCCGAGGGCGTAGATCAACAGCGCGGCGTTATCTGCGCCATAGATGATGATACCTTGCTGCGTCTCGCTAAACGCCTCTAAGACGCTCGCCTCGGCATCCTCAAAATCTGGCACTCGGAGTTTACGCTTAGCCTCTCCGTAGGAGTTGAGTTTCGCCCGCCAAGTATCGGCCTGCACCTTCTCGTCAGCCTCTCGCTGACGAGCGCGCTCATCTACCCGGCGCTTCCGCTCATGCCATTCTGTCAGCTTTGCCTCGTACACCTCCGTGTCATAATCGAGATCTTCCAATGTGGGCTTGGGCCCGAGAGAGAGTTCTGTCGTCTTCTCTCGCTTCTCCAGTTGTGCTTTAAGTTCTCGATTTTCCCGCTGGGTCTCGCGATGGGCTTTGCGCAAATCGCGCACCCACTGCGGCGCCGCTTCAGCCTCCTCCTGTGCGGAGGGCGCATCCTCTCCGATCGTGACAATGACTTCCGCAGTCTCCTCGACACGATCTGTCTCCTCCGCAAGAGCTCCTTTGCCCTTCACGGATTCCTCAGACGTCTCTGTGGCGCCGTTCTCGCTCTCCGGTGGCTGCTTTTCCGCCTCACCCTGAGCTAGAGCCTTGTCCACGTCATCAACGTCGAGCTTCTCAATTGTCATCTTACACCCCTAGTTCATCATTCACCCATTGTCGTGGCTAGGCAGTTATCGTATTATAGCGCGATCGATTAAGGGGTAATACCCCCTGTCGGCGCAATCCGTGGGCCAAGCCGCTCAATAAAACTCAGCGCCTGCTCCTGCTTCTTACTGCTGATGTCCGTAGCGATATCGGCCGCCTCTGCGCGTGTCTTATCCGCCTTGGCTTGGGCGAGAATTGTGTCAGCCTGGGCTTTGGTACCCCGGGCCGCCTCCGCTTGTGCGGCTGAACGCAAGTACTCATCCTGCGGACTTGGCGGCGTATTCGCCTGCTCTTCAGCTAGTTCCTTGCGCTCCCGCTCATTCGGTTGGACCACCCCCATCTTCACCAACTTCTGCCGGAAATACGCGCGCACTTCACTGATCCCCTCGCCATCCATATTGAGCATGGCCATCGCCCCCAATACCTGCTTGGTTTCAGGGTCGTCAGTTGTTCGCGCCATGGTCGACAATGCACGTACTGTTGCAGCGCGTTTTGTTGAGCTTGACGGGCCAACATTCACGACTACTGCCATCCTAGCCTGATGCAAATCATTCTCATACTCCACCTCGCCTGTTTTCGTGATCACAAGCCGCGTGAGTCGCACTCGACTAGATCCACCATCGGAACCCACAGTACGAAGTACGCGGTCCTTTTCCACCAGCAAATCTTTTGCCATGCCGAGCCAGACCTCACCGCAGCGCTTCATCGCCTTCGCCATGTTGCTCATGTAAATAAAAGTCTGCATGTCGAGTCGATTCTGCACGAGGTGCGCTGTCTCAGTAGACACGTTCCCTACAATTTCCTCCCCCTGCTGTTGGTTCCCCAACAGGTCTTTCATGTCCTCCTCAGTAATTTGTAGGAGGGCCGCCATTGCCGGTGGAATCGTCGGGACCTTCGTGTATGCGAGTGGATTAGCCGGCAATTCATTCCCACTAGCGTCTGTGATGGGATTGATCAGTAGATATGGGTAATTTTTGATGTTGTCTTCCGCCCACATCAACGTATGACCAGAAATCTGCTCGGAAAGAAAGATCGGCTTCTCCACTGACGACAAGGCGCTGAGTTCGCCCAGCTTTGAAAGCTGCATATTTTTGAGCCGTTGTGCATCCTTGGCCAAACGAATGTGCCCCATATACCGTTCAACACCATCAACATACCAACGCTTTCCGTACGTAGGAATCACTGGGATATTCTGCCCAGCGATGTAACCACAGTCTTCCAGGACTCGACCGCCTGAAAGGAGATACTTATGCGCGCGACGTTGTTTCACACGCTTCGTCCGTATCTCTCGGGCACCCACTGCTGTGAGCCGCGCAATTTGTTCCCCCAACTCATCGGTAGTCAGTCGCACTTCGCGCCCATCTAAGTGCTCCCATACGTGAATCGTCTGCTGGGTCTCCTCAAGGCGGTAATACTCGCACACAAACACTACATCAGGTGTAGACCAATCGAACTCAGTAGCCTGAATTTCCTTGGGCCAAGTTATTGGGTCGTCGTCGTACTCATCTCGGTACGCAGTAGGTGTCATACTGGTGAGGACATAGCAGCGCTTTGCATCTGCCTTGTCTTGTCGTTTTGCCCCCAGATCAAAAAATACAGAAGTATCCGCATCGTAGATCGGCTCGATGCAAATTTGTTGCCGCTCATTCTCCGGGTCTTCATCATCCTCGTATTCCGCCCGCAGTCGCCATGCACCAAATCCACCCGCTGTCGCCTCCTCAAAGGCGTTGTCATATGCCTCATTTGCCTCACTGCGCTCCTCATCCGCTCGATATAGCCCGCCACAAGTATCAGCTAATGCATCGGCGGCCATATCGTCGTCGACTGATTCGAAGTCAACCGTAATTCGATTATTTCGATATTCGTTGATGATGCGAATCACCGAGAGGTGGCATTTATTAACCTCAAATCGCGGTCTATTTGCGAACTGCTCACCAAGTGGCCCTTCCCACTGCGCCCCAGAAATTGAATAGAAACGTCGATCCTCCAAGCACTGCTTTCGCTCATCGCGTACCGCGGCCTGAATTTGGTCAAATTCAAGCAGCGCTTCACGGTGAATCGCGGCCAAGCGCTGTTCGTTGGTAGGCTTAGACATATCTGCTTATAACAGGCTGTGGTCTCACTGGCGACAACTTCTTCTGGTCACGCCCGACGAGAGCCCGCCCCTCACCAGCACCCAGCACTAGGTATTGCAGCGCTTCAGCGACATGCGAATAAGGATTCTCCTTGTCTGGAGAATCTTGATACCGCTCACCACTGATCTTGAGTCGCTTGAATTGATACCCTCCAGAGAGTGCCTTAATCAGCATCTTACACCGAGGCGCAATCAAGATCCCTGGTTCACCGTCGACTAGTCGGCGCAGGAGTGTGTCCACTGCTTCTACCCGCAACGCAAAATCATTGCTAGGTGCGAGGTGTAGCACAATACCCTTAGCGGCCAAAATCTGGAATGGCGTAGACTCATCACTCTGTGCTCGCGCATTACCAGCCGGATCACCCCAGCCGCACACTTGGAAGTCACCATATTTGCCGCGCAACAGCGGGCCGAGCTGATCCCCGAAACGTGCGGCACCCATGTCTTCAGCGACCAATTCATCAACAATTATCCACGCACCATTAGCTTTGCGTTGTCCAATGACGCATGCCGGTGTCAATCCCCAGTCTTGCCCAATCATCAATGGCAAATCTTGGATCGGACGTAGATCTTCATGGGCGACATGAAGATTCTCATGGAAATCTGGGTGGATCGGTCGACCGTCGAATGTGAGTCCGCGCTCATTTGCGAGATTAACCGCGATCCAAGGATCACTTTTCCCAGTGGCGCCCTGAATGTAATATCCATTAGGATATTTCTCGGCAAGACTAGCTCGATTCTCATGCTCAGGATTAGGCCGCCAATCAACTCGCCCATTTGGGAGCCGACCGCCACGAATCAACCCGCCCGGCTGGACAAAAAACTCCCACCCTTCTGGTGCCTCGTCTTGGATTCGGCACAGCCAATGATCATCATCAGGTGCATTATAGTCACCCATTACTCCGTGCCAACTGCAATTGATCCCACACACTTCCCTGGCTGGGTAGCGCCCATGGCGTAGATCAAGGAGGTCGACGACCCCTTTCGGAAGTTCCCTCATCTCATTACACCATGCGCCAGTGATCTGAGTCCCGCGCAATTTTCGGACGTCGTCCTCGCGATCAAGCGCGAGAAAGATTATATCCGACTCGACCCGAGTCCCATCTTCCAGGCTGAACCGCAACTGATGCTCAGGAGGTCCCGCTGATCCCCCGCCACGGAATTGCCCGAGATCCCCCAAAAGTTGTCGCCAATCACGAATCGTCGTATCTGCCAGGTCTAGATACGTATTGCGTATGGCCAACCAACGCGTGGGACGAACACCCTCAGTGTTAGGTGCTTGCTCCGTCATGAGGCGGAGAATTTTCTGGATTACCGTAAATGTTTTAGCGCTGCCTAACGGTCCCTGCAGACACTGCACACGAGCCGACGACTGCCAAAATCGTCGGAGCACCTGACCTGGTGGTCTCGTGCGAAGTTCAATCGTCCGTTGTGCCACCTGTCAAATCCTTGATGATGAGCAGTGGTTTATCCGCATGGAAGTCCATTCGTTCTCGATACTTCTCCGGCTTGGCCCCCTTCAGCAAAAAGATCAACAGTGTGTCTGAATACCGTTTTATGTGGCCGCACGTTTCGCCCTGGAAAAACACCGGCTCTTCCACCCCTTGAAATGCCCGACGCCGAGCCTCATCCTCCAACGTCTCCATGCCTTCTTTGACGGCCTCTTCCCATTGCGCCGCGAACTCAGGATTCCGATGCCGCTCTTGATACCACCGCACTTTACTGATGCACGTATACCGCGCGGCTTCACTCGCGTTGGCCCATTCACGGAGCCTTTCCAGAAACATCGCCCTCTTTTTTGGAGTTAGTTTAACCCTTGCAGCCATAACACAATACTACGACGTCCTAAGCGCCATGTACACCCCCCTATGATCATAGTTCGTCATTCTCATGGGGGCGCCTACCACGTCGAGTTCGTCTTGTAAATAGCATAGTAGTCTAATTACAGAAATTACTTATTACAGTCCCCTCCTATTCTTTCCTACTAGAAGTTTTACATAGTAAAGTTACTATGAGAAGAGAAAGATAGACTAGAATAGGGGGGGCCTGTAATACTATAATTCGTAATATGTGGTTTACGGGCTTCGTTCTCAGCGCTATGATAGCGAGACTAAATTCTTTTATAGGAGGTGTCATGGACACAGATATGGTACGGAAGATGCTCGAAAAACTAATAAAATCAATACCTTATGGGAAACGCAAATCGCAGCATGAACTCATCAAAACTCTGTTCCAGCACCTAAATTTGCCCTACACTGCAGCACTCTTTGCCCGTCGTAATGGCGCACATTGGGCTGAGCAGCAAGTCACAGTGGAGATCAGAAATCAACTCGATCCCACGACTATGACGATCCCAGAGGCCGCCCAATATCTCGGTCTGACCGGGAAAAAGCTGCGTTACGCGCTCGTAGTGGGTCGTGGGACGGCGACTTTTTTGCTCAAATTGGAGGCCTTACACCCTGGCATTGGGCCGCAAGCCCAGCTCGTGACGGTCACCCGCGTCTAATTTCTGAGGAGTGTTTCCTATGGTTCGTGCCCCACAATTGTCCCGAGCAACTGAGCTCGCTCAAGCAAAATTACTCACCTCTGGTTTGACCCTCACCGACGCTAAACACCTCAACATTTGCCTGCTAACGCCCGTCCAAACCAAAAAGCTCTACGCGCGCTGGCCCATTCATAGCCTCAAGTTCGACTACCTAGGACCTAATGGCGCGCCACTCTTACCGGCGCCCCACTTTCCTTCGGCCTATCGACTTCGCAGACTTGAGGCGCTCCCCTCAACTTTCGGCGAGGTCGAAAAAGATCACAAGTACCACTCCCCCGTTGGAGTACCTTTGGCGGTCTATTTTCCGCACCTTCCCACGGTCGATTGGGCAGCGATCGTCGCTGACCCAAGTACACCCCTGATTATCACTGAGGGGGAGCTCAAAGCCGCCTGTGCAACTAAGCATGGCTTTCCGTGCGTCGGTCTAGGCGGTGTCTCCTCCTACAGCGCCAAAGGCACGCTTGATGAGGATTGGTTGCCTACGCTCAATTTGATCACCTGGGTGGGCCGCGCCGTCTACGTCGCCTACGATGCAGATTACCGTACAAATGAGCATGTCGCTGCAGCCGCTTGGTGCCTCATGCAGCAACTCAGTAAGCGTGGCAGTCTCCCCTATTTAGTAGAGCTGCCACTCCTCCAGCCCACTCAGAAACTGGGGTTAGACGACTTCTTAATCGAGTTCGGGGCGGATGCCCTAGCTGCACGGCTCCAAACAGCACGACACTTCACTGATGCTTCATTGCTGCACCACCTAAATGGGCATTATGCTTATGTCCGCGACTTAGCGCGAGTCTACGACCAACGGACAGGGCAGTTGATCGAGCCGAGCGTCTTCAAAGACACGCACTTCACCGAGGTGCTCCACGAGCGGCAACTCACCAAGGAGGGCACGGTTAAGGTGGCCCCAATCAAGGTGGGGAAAGCTTGGTTGGGGTGGGCGCCTCGGCGTGAGGTGGCAAAGTTAGTGTATAAGCCCGGCCAACCTACGCTGTTAAAATTGAATTGCGACCATCGGCCGGCGCTCAACGTCTGGACGGGGTGGGGTACGGCACCTACTGCTGGTGACGTCGGACCTTTCTTGCAGCTCCTCCGCCACCTCCTCCACTACGACGAGACCGCGATTCACTGGTTTCTGCAATGGTGCGCGTACCCTCTCCAATACCCCGGCACGAAACTCTTCTCCGCCGTAGCGCTGTACGGCGGCCAGGGGGTGGGGAAAAGCCTCATCGGTGAAACCTTGGGTGGCATCTATGGGGAGAACTTTGCTGTAATAGGATCTGATGATTTACACAGCGCCTTTAACAACTGGGCGGAGCGGAAACAGTTTGTGCTGGGTGATGAGATCACTGGATCTGATCGCCGCGCCGATAATGATACGTTGAAACGATTGATTACTCAGACAATGATTCGCATCAATGAAAAGTATATCAAAGCCTATACCATTGACGATTGCGTTAACTATCTCTTTACGACAAATCATTGTGATGCGTTCTTTTTGGAAGATGACGATCGTCGTTTCGCTGTCTATGAAGTGGCCCAGACTCCCTTCGATGAGGAATTCTTCAAGGACTACACCTTATGGAGATCCACAACGGGGACCGCAGCACTTTTCTACTACCTACTCCACGAGGTTGATGTTAGTGACTTCAACCCAACGGGGGCGGCTCCTCAGACGATGGCCAAGGACCGGATGGTTGCTGACGCCATGTCAGATCTAGGCACATGGGTACGAGACCTACTCGCGGACCCTGACACGTGCCTCACGTTAGGCGAAGTCCCCCTCAAGTCAGACTTGTACACCTCTAAGGAGTTATTGCGCCTGTATGACCCCGACGAGCGCGGCCGTGTTACGGCTAATGGGCTCGCCCGTGAACTCAAGCGCGCAAAAATAACACAGCTACACGATGGTCGTCCTATTCGCGTCCCAGGCAGGCCCCTCGCAAGATACTTCGCCGTCCGTCATCGTGAACTCTGGTTATTGGCCAGCCTCGAGGAAATTCAGCAGCATCTTCTCGAGACTTCGAATCATACTAGCCGCGCCCAAAAGTTCTAAACCTTTAATTCTAAAGGATAAAATTGGTCGAAAAAAAGTTATAATTAGGCGTGTACAAGCCGCGATGCGCGTGGTAAATTCTACTTATCGAATAACTCACCGCCGGTCCTTCGTCGGCAGAAAGGCACGCCATGAACACGATTCCGCTCACACCCACTTGCAGCACCCCCTCGCCGATGCCTACGTGGCTGTAACCCCCCATCTGAAGTCGGCCATCTCTGCCTACGCCGGCTACGTAGGTAGAGACGACTGAAACCATTCAGTCGATAGTTCTGCCGAAGATATTATTTGGCTATTTACAATTGCGAAGTTTTAGCGTAGAGTTTATTCTATGAAAATTCCAAAGACCTTAGGCGCCTGCGCTGACGCACTATATCAGTTGCGTGGGGCGCGTCTTAAGCTGCAGAAAGAAGTTGACGCGCTCAAGGCCGACGAGACTGCTCTAAGTGCCCACATCATCGACACACTTCCGAAGAGTCAGGCCACGGGCGTAGCCGGAAAACTTGCACGGGTGTCTGTGGTGGGGAAGGATGTTCCGCAAGTGCAAGATTGGGATGCGTTCTACAAATATGTTACCCGCACCAAGCAATTCGACCTGTTGCAGCGACGGCTCAGTGATGCAGCAGTCATGGAACGACTTATTGCGAACAAGAAAATCCCCGGAGTAGGGCTCTTCCGGGTCACGAGGGTCAGTTTAGGAAAACTCTAACCACAGGAGTAAGACCATGGCCAGACAAAAATCAACCAGTACAGAACTCACTAATTGGGACGAGGAACTCGCCCAGTACGCCAAGGAGGTAGTGGCCATGGAGGCCAACGCCGGCGGCGGCCAGTTCTTCAGTCTTCGCGGTGGCCAATTGACCTGGCAGGACGCCCCGCTGCCCGACAACCAAATGGCTGTAATCATTGTCGACCACATTCTCGAGAATGTGTACTTTCGCGGGCCCTACGATCCGGATACGCCGCAGGGGCCGACCTGTTACGCCTACGGTCGCGACGATAAGACGATGGCTCCTCATGAAATGGTTGTTGCGGCTGGGCACGCCCAGCATGAGCAGTGTGAGGGCTGCCCTAAGAATGAATGGGGGTCGGCGGACACAGGTCGCGGCAAGGCCTGCCGAAATACACGGCGGCTGGCGCTAATCAGCGCCGGAGAATTCGCCAAGGGACAATTCCAACTCAATGGGGCGCCGGAGAATTATCGTGCGGGTGCGGTCGGATTCTTGAAGTTGCCCGTGACCAGCGTCAAAGGCTTCGCCACCTACGTTAAGCAGGTGGCCGGGGTGCTCAATAGACCCCCCTTCGGTGTCGTCACAAAAATCAAACTCGTGCCGGACCCCAAAAGCCAATTTATGGTGCTGTTCGAGGCTATCACGGAAGTGCCTAGCGCACTGCTCGGCCCTATCATGGAGCGGCGGAAAGTGGTGGTCCCAACCATTAATTTCCCGTACCCCGACTTTGAGGAGGAGGCCGCGTCACCGAAGCCAAAAGTAGCGAAAAAACGAGCGAAGCGCTACTAATTCTTAGACTCCGGAGATACGATGGAAGATCCACGTTTGGCCACCTGGACACAGCTTAATGATGCTTTACGGGCCGCCGATGAGGATACTTGTCTCATGCTGCTCAAGCGGGAAAAACGGGGCCGGCGACGTGAGCGTTGGCTGTTGCGCATTCACAGCCGCCTGAACCGTCTCCGGGCTCAACGAGAGCGCCTTGAGCTTGGCCAAAAGGAGGAGACTGGATGAAAACTCCAGTCGTCGTCGACTTTGAGACTTTCCCTATTGGGCGCCGCCCAGACTACCCGCCTAAACCAGTGGGCGTCGCCATCCAGTGGCCAGGGAAGATACCGCGGTATTATGCCTGGGGCCACCCAACGCAGAATAACGCGTCCTATGAACGGGCGGCGACCGCCCTGAGAAAAGCCTGGACGTATGCAGGCGGCGTCGCTTGCCATAACGCGAAGTTCGACTTGGCGGTCGCGGCCCAATGGTTCCAACTCGGCTACCCCAAGCAACTCCATGATACGATGCTCCTGCTCTTCTTAGACGACCCCCATCGGCTGCACCTCGACCTGAAGACAGCCGGGGCCGAGCTTTTAGGCGAGCCCCCAGCCGCTCGTGATGCCGTCATCGAGTGGCTGGTTGAGCACCAACCCGTTGAGGGGGCGAAGCTCAGTACCGCTCAAAAGTCCCCCAATTACGCGGGAAAATACATCGCCTACGCCCCAGGAAATTTAGTGGGCACATATGCGAACCAAGACGTGCACCTCACGGGCGGGTTGTGGGCGCGACTCTACCCCACGATCATCGCCCGTGGTATGCGAGAGGCGTACCAGCGAGAACTTGAGTTGCTCCCCTGCCTGCTGGATATGGAGCAAGCTGGCGTGCCTGTTGCGCTTGAGCAACTCGGTGCTGACGTGACGCTCTACGAGGCTGCGTTGACCAAACTCGACCGGTGGCTCGCGGAGAAGTTAGGGACTGACCAGCTCAACCTCAACCTTAACAGCGGGGCGCAGTTGATGCCCCGGTTGGTCGAGCTAGGTTTGGCTGACGAGACGAAGATCCCTCGCACAATTACGGGCAAGCTCTCCTCGACTCAGACGACCTTTGCGGTCGCGGTCGAGCCGCAAGTCGCGGCCGTGCTCACTTATCGCTCACAGCTCAGCACTTGCTTGCAAACTTTCATGGTGCCGTGGTTGGCCGTGGCCTTACGCTGTAAGGGGCTGATCTACACCCAGTGGCACCAAACACGAGGTGACGATGGTTACGGGGCTCGGACTGGTCGACTTTCTTCCACCCCCAATTTTCAAAATATTCCTACCAACTTTGGCCCGTTAGCGCCAGTACTCCAACGCCTAGACGTGCCCCCACTTCCTAACCTCCGCGCATATATCATCCCGTTCAAAGGTCATGTGATCATCGACCGCGATTACTCACAGCAGGAACCGCGAATCTTCGCCCACTTCGACGGGCATCGGCTTTTACAGCAGTACCAAGCGAAACCATGGACCGACCTCCACGACTTTGCCAGGGAGGAGCTCGCTGCAGTAGGCCTGCATTATGAGCGCAAACCAGTCAAAAACACCAACCTAGGCCTCATGTATGGCATGGGAGTAGGGAAGTTGGCGGCGCGCAATGGGACAACAGTAGAGGAGGCGGCTGCGCTCAAACGAGCAATCCTCCGTCTCTATCCAGGGCTCCAAGAGATGTATGTGGAAATGCGGCGACGCGCCAGGGCTGATGAACCCATCAAGACTTGGGGCGGCCGCGAATACTACTGCGAACCGCCTAAGATTGTCAATGGTCGATTGCGCGAATTTGACTATAAACTAGTGAATGTACTCATCCAGGGGTCCGCTGCTGACTGCACCAAACAAGCCATCGTCAACTTCTATGCCGCTAAGAAGTTGGGGTGGCGGCTCCTCCTCAATGTCCATGATCAGCTTACGGTCTCCGTGCCTAAGCGCGAAATACGGAAGGCGATGGCGGTGCTCAAGGACTGCATGGAGGGCGTGAATTTTGACGTGCCGATGCTTACGGAAGGGAAAATGAGTGGGAAGAGTTGGGGCAGCCTAATGGATTATGACAAGAAAGGGGTACTAGTATGGACTACGTGAAAAAATTCACCGCCTGGTCCTTCAGTCGATATGCGGATTACGCGCAGTGCCCGCTCAAGGCGAAGTTGAAGCATATCGACAAGCTGATGGAGCCCCCCAATGTGGCGATGGCCAGAGGCGCAGAGCTCCACGGCGAGGTGGCCGCGTATCTCACTCATATGAAACCTCGTCTCACTGCGAAAGTTCGGGCACATCGGGAACTGCTCTCGAGCTGTCGTAAGTTTCACGGTACATGCCACAAAGAGGGGCGGTATTCCGCGGTCGAGGAAATGTGGGCATTCGACAAAAACTGGGCGGAATGTCGTTGGAATGATTGGGCTCGGTGCACAGTCCGCATCAAACTTGACTGCGCGCAAGGAGTAGGTAGTGATTTGATCATTTATGATTGGAAAACTGGGCGCTTTCGGCCGGAACAAGAAGAGAGCTATCTTGAGCAACTTGAACTCTATGCTTTGGCCGGCCTTCTCAAACGTCCTGACATGACTCAAGTGCGTCCAAGGCTCGTCTACCTAGACACTGGCGACACCCACCCTACCACGCCCCTGATGTACACCCCTAAGGACATTCCCATGCTCAGAGCGCGATGGGCGAAACGCACACAAAAGATGTTAGCCGACCGCACTTTTACGCCCACGCCCAACAACCACTGTCGTTGGTGCTATTATCGACAAGACAATAGTGGCCCGTGCAAGTTCTAGAGAAGACTATTGAGCGCCGGGTAGTCGAACTCGCCTTCAATTGGTGGGGGATCACCAGCTCAAAACTTACGACTCCTGGGCAAGCGGGAATTCACGACCGCATCTTCTGGCTGCCTGGCGGCAAGCCACTCTTGGTTGAATTCAAGCGCCCTGGGAGTGTCGTTACTCCTCGACAGCTTCACCGTCATAAGTTGCTCGAGAATCTCGGGTATCAGGTTGGATCTTATGATAACGCAGCTGACGCTCTTCGAGCCATCATCCATGCCGTGGATCCCGCTGCCCTACATGCGGCAGGCCGTGAAGTTCTTACTCGGGAGAAACTCCGCTGCACTCTTCTTGGACCCAGGCTTGGCCAAGACCGCAATCTCACTGGCCGCGTTCAAATTGCTGAAACGGCGGAACCTCGCCAGCAAAGCACTGGTCGTGGCACCTCTCCGGGTCTGCTACACGACCTGGCCGCAAGAGCTGCAAAAGTGGACAGACTTCCATGAGCTTAAGGCAGTACTGTTACACGGGCCTAAGAAAGCTCAACGGCTACTAGAGGAGGCCGACCTGTATTTGATCAATCCTGAAGGACTCATGTGGTTGTTCGGGGCGGTCAAAACTAAACTCGATGCGGGGCGTTCTAAAGTCGAGCCTAACGTGGCGCGGTTTAGGCGATTAGAATTTGACCTGCTGATTGTCGATGAATTGACGAGATTCAAGCACCCTAAGACTGACTATTGTCGGGCGATGAAGCCCCTCCTCGCCACCTTTCCTCGACGCTGGGGACTGACGGGGTCGCCCTCAGCTAATGGGTTGATGGACCTCTTTGGGCAGGTGTATACGCTCGATCTTGGCCGCTCATTTGGCCCATACATCACGCATTTCCGACGGACCTATTTCGACCAAGGTTATCAATCCTATACGTGGGCGCTGAAGCCTGGGGCTGAAGCGCAAATTTACGAGCGGCTGAAACCGTTAGCGCTTCGGATGGCGGCAGAGGACTACCTCCAAATGCCGCCCAAATTGACCAATGATATTCATGTTGAGCTCCCTGCTGCCGCCCTAAAAACATACCTCACCTTCGAGCGGGATCTGTTGGCGCAAATCACCAATCGAACCATCTCCGCAGGTGGGGCCGGAGCCGCTAGCACAAAGTGCCGGCAGCTTGCCGGCGGCGGAGTTTATCTTGACCAGGACGTGGAAGTACTTGCTAAATTGCCGAAGGTGGGAAAGCGACGAGAATGGGCCGAAGTCCACAGTGCGAAATTGGATGCGCTAGCAGACTTGCTTGATGAACTGCAAGGAACTCCAGCACTCATCGCGTACGAATTCAACCATGAACTTGAACGGTTTAGGGCGCGGTTCGGCAAGCATATCGCGGTGATCGGCGGCGACACCCGCGCAGCTATGACAGCGCAACACATTCAGGCGTGGAACGACGGACAACTGCCGTACATTTTTGCGCATCCTAGGGCCGCGGCCCACGGGCTCGATGGACTGCAACAACGGGGACGTCACATCATCTGGTATAGCCTGACCTGGGACTACGAGCTCTACGATCAGTTCATCCGACGACTCTGGCGGCAAGGAAGCCAGGCCTCAAGGGTCGTCGTACACCGACTACTAGCGCGGGGGACGATTGATGAGGAGGTGGTCATGGCCCTCAACGCCAAACATCACGGGCAGCAGGCGTTGTTCAATGCTCTCAAGGCCAAGGCGAAAAAAAGTTATAATTAGGCGTGTACAAGCCGCGATGCGCGTGGTAAATTCTACTTATCGAATAACTCACCGCCGGTCCTTCGGCAGAAAGGCACGCCATGAGCACCGCCACCAGCACCCTACATGCCGCCCAAGAGAAGGCGGCCTGGGAAGTGGCCTTGACCGCCGCGCGGGCCGCCGATACCGCGCGGGCCGCCGCGCAGGTCGCCGCGCGGGCCGCTGAAGAGGCGTGGCGCGCGTCCATGACCGCCGCCGAAGCCGTTCATGCGGTGGCGAATGCCGAGGCGGCGGCGGCGGCTTGGCGCGCGGCCTTGACCGCCGCCGAGGCCGCCAAGGCGGTGAATGCCGAGGCGG
>Ga0100403_1001006_pt1 | contig 26774 bp, 28 predicted proteins | sample CryGeymet201501t_FD_83663 | JGI IMG/M metagenome (GOLD analysis project Ga0100403, IMG submission 83663) | Groundwater microbial communities from Crystal Geyser aquifers in Utah, USA - Crystal Geyser metaG 2015-01t | ecosystem: Environmental > Aquatic > Deep subsurface > Groundwater | place... | reverse complement strand
TCAAGAATCATTGGGATCAGTTGCCGTTTTGTCGTTAAAACGATCTTTCTAAACCAAATTGAAAGCGAGTTCCCGCAGATTGATAGAGATTAGCTTCGATTAAATCAAGGTTCCAATACTTGGCCGAGTAATTCCAAACAGGATTAACTGCACCTTCAACTGAAACTCCATAACCTTTGCGATTATTATGACCTAAGCTGCTTGCATTGTAGAAGGCCACAGAGCTGTCAGATTCATTTTTAAGCCAGTGAAGGCTGAAGCGATGCCCATAAAGCCCGAGTCCTCCTGAGGCCATTAAGCCAGTGTCGTGACCTGTTGCCGCTTCATCATTTCTGACCCATTGGCCTGAGAAAATAAAATTAACAGGTGAGCTTTCAAACAGACCTAATTTAAAAGAGGCATTCTTGCCATAATAATTATAATAAAATCGTGATGCGTCAGTACCTATACCAACAACTGTATTTCCCATAAAGCGCGAGTAATAAGCCACGGAATTAGGAAGAGTTTGAAAGCGCCAAAGAGAAGCTTCGACTTGAATTGAAAGAACATCACCATCAAGATCAACGCCCAGAGAATGAATCATGAATTGAGGAGGTTTGCCATCAACAGCTCCAATGCGATTGGTGAGGGTATCGTTACTTGGTATTGCTTGTTGAGAACGTAAAGTAATGTTTTGTAATTCACCTATGGGAAGAGTGAGTTGTTCTTGTGCGGCCACAAATGCACGGCCACCAAGCAAGAGGGGAGATTGATAATCTTGTTGATTAATGGCCCCCGCTTTTAATTGCAAAAAATTAACGGGAATAAATTCTAGATAGGCTTTGCGGAGAACCACTTCACGCTCAGGTGCAAATTCTTTAATGTAAGTCGAATTGTTAGAACCTATTTCAAGATTAACGCCTGCTTCAGCTTCTAAGGTAATTGAGTCAGTGACTTTCAAATCAGGAATTGAAAAAAGAAAAGCTGTTCCAAAAACTTTGGCGTTTTGAAAGGATTCATCTACGGAGAGGGCGTGCCACTGAAGAGTGCCGTGAAAGGGAGGTAAACCAGCATTTGCCAGTGGTGCAAATAGAAGTTGGCAATAAAGGACTAAATGGATTCTTTTCACGGGCAACAACCTTAGTTGAGTAATGTTCTCTCTATTTTTGGCGAAATAGTGGTTTTTGACAATGAAAAATCAGTAAAACTCACTGTTTAAAAGTTGTGCTCTTTTTTTAGCTTTTGTCTATCAAGGCAACTGTCACAAAAACCGATGGAGACAGTGTTAAAATCAAGAGTAAAAAAATTTTCCAGTAAAGAGGTCCCATGATTGTCATTAAGAATCCAGTGAGATTGCAAAATCACTTGTTCAGCAAAGTAGATTTACTGAAAGAAATGGTAAGTACTTTTGTAGAGATTGGTACTCAAGAAGGGCTTGATGAAGCCATCGTTTCTAAAATTCATGATATTTATGAAGACATGCGCACTGGTCTTGATACAGAAGAAAGTATTACGCTTCACAATTATTTGAAAGATTGCTCAGAAGTCTGTAGCTGCGCTTTGCTGATGCCCGAGAATACCAATGCGAGCAAAAAGCTTGTAACGTTATTATCTGAAAGCGTGGAAATTCTTGATCACTTAACGGCCAACATAGCCGACCCCACAGCTCGGGTAGTCGTTCGAAATCGTATCAAATCGGCCCACGTTCAAGTGGATCGTTTGAATAGAACTGAATATTACGACGCTTGGAAAGAGCGACAAAAAGCCTCTTAAACTTCAGCCTCTAATCTCCCGAAAAGAAACTGTTTGGTAGTGATCCAATTTATAAGTTAATGGAGTTTCTTATGATTTTTAGAAGTCTTGCTGTTTCAGCACTTGTTCTTTCTCTTTCATCTGTCAGTTGTTCACCACTTGCTCAAAAATGGAGAGTGCCTGCATCCTATACAGAAAAAGGTGATCTCTACGCATTGATTGATCAACTTGGAAATGATGTTGAGAATCCGGTCAGTAGTGCTCGTGAATGTCATGAAGGACTTTCTAATTATTACCAAGAATTTTTTCAACTAACTTCAGATAAATTTGATTCCTCTTCATTGACAGGAGAGTATCTTGATAAAGTGATTAAGCGCTCATTTGAAACTCGTCTATTAATTAAAGAAAAACTCAAACAATTAACTGATGCTCAAGCACCTGACGAAGTTGGTTGTCTCTCTTCTGTTCGCGATATGATCCGTGTTCTACGTTATGTTGAAGACTACATGGTCGAAATCAAAGAATCAAAAACAGGAGAGAAGAAGGGTGAGGATTACAAGTCTCTTGAAGGTGGTGAACCTTATCTTTTAGTGAACCCCGAATTCAAAGATAGTTTTAAAGATTGGCATGATTTAAAGTCGGGAGATATTATTTTGTCTCGTGGTAATGCTTATTCTTCTGCGGCGATTGCACGCATTGGTGCGGTTGATACGCAATTTAGTCATTTGACTCTTGTTTATAGAGACGACTCTGGAAAATTGTTTACAGTAGAAGCCCATATTGAAATCGGAAATATTACGGCCGAGATTCATGAGCACCTTGAATCCCTCAATGCCAGAGAAGTGGTATTCCGATTTGGCGATGCTAAAATGGCACACAAGGCAGCGAAGATGATGTACGAAAAAGTGAAAACACGTCAGGATAGAAAAGATAATATTCGCTATGACTTTGGGATGGATTATAAAGACAATTCAAAACTTTTTTGCTCAGAAGTTATTTACGATGGCTATCAAATAGCTTCGGAGGGAAAACTCAATTTTCCCAAATTCAAGACAAAGTTTAATCGCGGTCTGATTCCTTTCCTTGAGACACTTGGAATTGCAGTTAATGCTCAAAACGTAGATACTTTCGATACGTTTGCTCCAGGAGATATTGAATTTGACCCAAGAGTTGAATTGGTGGCTGAATTTAGAAATCCAGCGAAGGTTCGTGACATCAGAATGAAAGATGCCATCCTGACAAATTTCTTTAAATGGATGGAGACTGAAAATTATGCTTTTGACCCGACGTCGATGATGGGAATTAAGGCCCACGCTGCATGGTGGATGAGAAGAACACCTTTTATCAAAAAGAAATTAACTGAAAAGTTTCCGCTCAACATGAAAACAGCACAGCTCAAAATGTTCATGGTGCTGGATATTGTGGCAGAAGAATTTCATAAAGAATTGGTCAAAATCCATGAAGGCAGAAAGCTTCCGCTTTCTCCAATAGAGATGTATCAAGCGATTGAAGCCTTTAAACACAAGGATGCCGCTCTTTATAGTAAAAAAGCGACGCGCAAACAGGCCATTTTCCATAAGTACTTCCATCCGTCGAAGCGCTAAAACCTTGAAAATGTTAAAATAAAGGCTTATAAATCGTTAAACAATGATGATTTTTTTGAGAGAGGACTAAGATATGAGTACTACACCCATTGCTAAGGTGAATAAAAAAATACCTGAACTTCAGCACCGTAATTTCCGTGATGATGAGTTTTGGAAAAAAATTCCAGCTTGGGCTTCTGTTACCAGAGATCAATTTGGTGATCATTTGTGGCAGCTTAAAAACTCTATCAGAAAAGTCGACCAAGTTAAAAAAGTTCTCGGTAATCTCGTGAATGACGAGATTATGAAAGATATCGAAGAAGGTCAAAAAATCACACCGATGAATATTCGAATAACTCCGTATATTTTTGCATTGATTGATTGGAAAGATCCCATCAATGATCCTTTGAGAAAACAATTTTTGCCTCTCGGTTCTCAATTCTTGCCTGATCATCCTTATTATCAGGAAGATTCTTTGCACGAAGACGAAGACTCTCCTGTTCCGATGCTGACTCATCGTTATCCAGATAAAGTTCTTTTTCTGCCAACAACATTGTGTCCGGTTTATTGTTCATACTGTACGCGCTCTCGCTTGATTGGTGGTTCAACTGATTCAGTCGAAAAAGAATCTTACGGTGCCAATCAGAAAAACTGGGACAAAGTTTTTGATTATATTTCTAAGAATCCATTGATTGAAGACGTTGTGATCTCTGGTGGTGACTCCTATATGTTAACTCCAGATCAAATTCGCTATATTGGTGAGAGTCTGTTGAAAATCCCTCATATTAGAAGAATTCGTTATGCCACAAAAGGTATTGCTATTTTTCCAATGAAAATAACTTCTGACGAAGCTTGGTTTCAAGCTTTAAAGGACGTTCATGCTTTTGGTCGCTCTTTTGGAAAGCAAGTGGTGATTCACACCCATTTTTCTTCACCAAAAGAAATTACTAAATGGTCAGTTCTTGCGATGGATAAACTTTTTCAAGAGGGATTTATTGTACGCAATCAGGCCGTGCTTCAAACAGGTGTTAACGATTCTGTTGATGATATGGTGCTACTGATCCGCCAACTCTCTTATATGAATATTCAACCTTACTATGTTTATGTTCACGATATGGTTCCTGGGTGCGAGCACTTTAGAACAACCTTGAAAGAAGCTGAAGAGTTAGAAAAGGCAATGAGAGGAACAACCGCCGGTTTCAACACGCCGACTTTCGTATGTGATCTTCCAGGTGGTGGTGGTAAGCGCCATGTCGCCAGTTACGAATATTACGATGAAGAAAATGGGATCAGCATCTGGACCGCACCCTACGTTAAGCCAGGCGCTGTCTTTGCGTACTTCGATCCTATCCATAAACTCTCTCCAGAGGCCCAAGAGCGTTGGAAAGACCCTAAAGTTTATGAGAAGTTGATTGAAGATGCTAAAAACATCGTGCTCAAAAAACTCGCTAAATAATTAGAAGCTTTTCTTACATGTCGGATAGCACATGAGCTGTGTATCGAGATCGAGTGAGATTTGAATTCCTTTGATGTTGGCAAGAATATCTTCGTACTCAGGTGTTCCTTGTCCCATCATATCAGACAATTCTTTTAGAATTCCCAATAGAAATGTCGTTTCTTCATTACAGCTTTTGGCAAGCATACATGAAAGAGTGCAATGCTTAAGCTTGTCAGAACCTGGAAGTTTTTCTATCACTGGTTTGTAGATCGCGGCCCAACTCAGTGTGCACATGATTGATTCCATATCGATATTGAGATCGCGCATTTGATCGTAAGGGGAATCCATATCTGTTGCAAAGCTTGGAAGAGTAAAGAGAAGAGTACAAAGCAATAACAGCTGTTTCATAGAGGTTCCTTCAAAAATGAATTTAGAACCTAAATCTAAGCATTGCATGATTAGCTTTGTCTACTTCCTCTGATTTTCCATACTAGTAGCGAGTTCTGGGAAGTCCTTGATAATACGGAGGAAATCTACTTTTTTGAGCAAAAAGAGATCGCAGTAACTTATTGCACGAACGTTGGCGTTTCTGGTGGTCTCTTGAAGTAGGGCAATTTCCCCAAAGAAATTCCCTTCAACAAGTGTCGCCACAGGTTTACCGTCGGCCAGAGTCACTTCAACGTTACCGTGACCGATAATGAACATTTCTTCGCCATGATCACCAATATTGATAATGGCTTGTCCTGGAGCGTAGAAACGTTCTTCTAATGAAAGGGATACGGCCTTCAAGCATTCAAATGAACAATGCTTAAAGATTGTAAGGTTTCGAATCAAATTAATGTTCATATACATCTGAAGTTCACGCTGCAGAGCTTGGGGAAGTTCAGAAATAATTTGATGATCGTTATCTGATAATCGTTTAGTAAAAATATGATTGTAATAACCAAAGACCGCGTCTTGGAGTTTATTCGGGATGTGGTAATGGCGCATGAAAAGATTGAGCTGAGATATTTTGTCACGAGTTTGTTCTTTGATACGAGCACTCTCCGCAAAAAGTCGAGAGACGTTACCAATCACGATACCGTAGACACCAACACCTGCGATTTGAATAACCATTGTATACAGACGTCCACCCGTTGTGTTAGGAGTGATGTCACCGTAACCAATAGTAGTAAGCGTCGTTACCGCCCAATAAAAAGATTTAATATAGTAATCGACCGGACCCATGCCTGCTTCTGAAGGATAAAAGCAAATCCAACCGAGAGTTACCCAATGCACGGCCATTAATGACCACACTACAATCATTTGCATCTTGATAAATTTAGGCACAAAAACCAGATCGCCAAACATATCGACGATCTTCATCACTCGAACGAGTCGAAAGAGTCGAACAAGGCTTAAAATTTGTTGAATGTTTGAGGAGTCGATCATGAAAGCGATAAGATCAAAAGGGACACAAGCGATTAAGTCGATAACGAGTGTGAATCGTTCGAGTTTGTGTGATTCAATAATGCCTTTCTTCTTCTCTTTGTCGCGAATTTGTTTGAGCTTTTTGTAATGACTGCGAAAATCGACTAAGAACATAATTCCAATAATGACATCGATGATAACTTGCCATAGATGAATACGCGTATGATAGACGATGGAGTAGGGAGCTTCTGCTGCCGTATAGACGATGGCCCAAAAGATCATACCCTGCCAAATGAGGTCTTTGGTGGTTACTTTTTTGTTTGAAAACATGCTTGCCTATCGGACAAAGGCCAGACAATATGTAATAAATTTTAAAGACTTAGGAGTATTGTCAACTCCTCGTCAAATCGTACATGGCGATCTTGACTCTGGCGCTAGATATCCCAGAATAGAGGTATTACTTTTTGGAGGATATGCTCATGATGTGGGCCAAACGTATTTCGCTTTTTATTATTACTAATATACTGATCATGTTGGTTATTTCTACCATTGTTTCAGTATTGGGGATTGAACCTTATCTCAATTCAACAGGAATGAATTATCAGAGTTTGATGATCATGTGTTTGCTGTGGGGTATGGGCGGTTCTTTTATTTCACTTTGGATTAGTAAATGGATGGCCAAAACGAGTATGGGTCTTCAACCCATCGATGAGCGCGGTGACATGGGGCATTTAGTTCAAATGGTTCATCGAATTGCACGCCAAGCAGGATTATCAAAAATGCCAGAAGTTTATTATTTTGACTCACCGGACATGAATGCATTTGCCACTGGACCTTCACGTAACAATGCTTTAGTCGCCGTCTCTAGTGGACTTCTGCGTGGTATGAAAGAAGAGGAAGTCGAAGCTGTGCTTGCTCATGAAGTTGCTCACGTCGCCAATGGTGATATGGTAACGATGGCGTTGATTCAAGGTGTGATGAATGCCTTTGTGATGTTTTTTGCACGTCTTGCAACTTTTGCCATTGATCAAGCGATGCGTGGGGATCGCGATGACGAGCGAGGTGCTGGTTTAGGCTTTTTTGCTACCATTATGCTGAATAATTTGTTTCAAATAGTCTTTGGTCTTTTAGCAGCTCCGGTTGTCATGAGTTTTTCAAGATGGCGTGAATACCGTGCCGACGCTGGATCGGCGGCGATTGTCGGTCGCGAAAAAATGATCTCGGCCCTTCGCGCTTTACAACGAAATTACGACGTCTTGATGCAAAAGCGTGAACAACCAACTCGCAACGTAGAAGTGATGCAAATTAGTTCTCGTGGAGCCTTTATGGAGCTCTTTGCGAGCCATCCACCTTTGGAAAAGAGAATTCAGGCACTTCAATCACGATGATGTAGATTTTATCTATGACCTCTGAATCAAGACTTTTCATGGTAGATTCCATCAAATGAGGAGTTTGATCATGAGAAGCTTGGTTCTGTTAGGATTATTTCTTTCACTCAATACTTTTGCTCAAGAACCTCATTGCAAACAATTGATTGATGATGACTTTGAGCCCGCACGTGAAATGGTCAAAGGTCCCCGTGCCGGTCATTGTCTTGATACATCCCAAATTCGCCCCCTTCAATTGATTGCACTTAATCAAGATAATGCTTTTGTTGCAAATGTGTCCCATGCTGGACAATTCTGGACAGGAGAGATTGAACTCACCAAAGAAGCTATCAAAAGGGCCATTTTTATCATTGAGAGTTTTCCACCTGAAGCCATTGCTGCTCATACAGAACTTCGATTTGACTTTAATCTTGGCCACGAAGTCATTCTACGTGGTCAAAACGAAACGAATCTTAACGAAGTGCGAAAGCTCAGTTCAATCGTCATTTCTTTTGAAGCTTGGGACACGATAAATGGTCCGGGCTATAGCTTTACTCGTGGAATGAAAGATTACTTTGCTTTAGCTCCTCGGCTTGTCAGCCTTGAAGACATCGTTCAAGTTATTGTTGTTAAGTATAAACATAAGAATAAACAAGTCGAACTCAACTTAAATTCAGAAGAGACCCTAGATGTATTGAAGGGATTACTTGAAAAAGGTGATCGGATTGGAAGAAATGACATCACTTATCACACTATCAAACGCAATTGCACTAATCAGCTTTTTCAAGTTTTAGATCGAGTTCTCGAAATGAAACGAGGCATGATTCGTAAGATGTCAGAATTCTTACCCATTTGGTCAAAGGGCATTTTAAAGCGTCGAAAGCTGATTCGAGAAGAATTACCGTCACTTGAAGTGGAATTTCCTCAATGATTTAGGCAAGTACCCTTGTCAAAAGCTAAATAGCTCCTATCTTAAATGTAGTTATGTTTAAGGAGGAGCTGTGAATATCAACCCTTATAAAACTCTCGGCGTTGGCGAAAAGGCTACCCAAGATGAAATTAAGAAAGCTTATAAAAAGTTGGCGATGAAATTTCATCCTGACAAGAATCCTGGCAATGCCAAAGCTGAAGAAGAATTTAAAAAAGTAAATGAAGCCTATCAAATGATTGGTTCTGAAGAAGCACGTAAAAAATATGATAACGGTGGATTTGACCCAAGCCAATTCGCAAACGGCGGAGGTTTTGGCAGTCAAGCCGGTGGGTTCTCTCAAGGTTTCCATTTTAGCTTTGAAGATTTGGAAAATGATCTCTTCGATTCATTGTTTGGCTTTAATCGCGGACAACAACGTCGCGGTGGATTTCAATTTGGTGGCCGTCAACAAAGCATGAAAGGACAAGACCTACATTTTAAAATGAATATTGAAATGATGGATTCTCTGCGTGGTGGAAGTCGCGTGGTTTCACTTCCTGATGGACGACAACTCGACATTGCAATTCCAGTTGGCATTAAGAGCGGTCAAAAGTTGCGAATGAAAGGGCAGGGCAGTCCAGGTATGCAAAAAGGTCAAGAAGGGGATTTGATGATTGAAATCAACGTCAATGAAGATCCTCAGATAAAACGTGAAGGAGATGATCTTTTTATCACTGCAGAGTTGCCTTTAAATTTAGCGGTTCAAGGGGGACAATGGAAAGTTTTTGCACCAACCGGAACTTTCGATTTGAATGTTCCTGCATGGACAGATACTGGTAAAAAGTTTCGTTTAAAAGGCAAAGGTGTCGCTGGACGCGGAGATCTTTATGTTTTGGCGGAAGTTCATTTACCAAAAGTACGTGATCCACGCTTAGAAGAATATTTTAAAAATACTTTGTCAGCTGAAAGCTAAAAGAGGTTTTTATGTTTACTTATTCTGTTTGCTCTCATTGTGGTGCTGTTAATAAAATTAACGCTCAAAAATTAGCTCAGCAAAAACCTGATTGTGGTAAATGTCATCAACCTCTAGATATGCATGCTGCTGTCAGTGAATTGAGTTATGAGAATCTCAAAAAGTTATCCCTCAAGTCTGAACTACCAATCATTGTCGACTTCTGGGCGCCTTGGTGTGGCCCTTGTCGAAGCTTTGCTCCCACTTTTGAACAAGCATCTAAAGAGTATCTAGGAAAAGCTGTTTTAGTTAAAGTAAACACAGAGAAATATCCGCAAGCTTCTCAGGAATTAAATATCCGAGGAATTCCGAGTCTCTTAGTCTTAAAAGGTGGTAAAGAAGTGGCCAGACAATCTGGAGCTTTTCCTTTACCACAATTGAAACAGTGGTTAAGTTCAGTCGGAATTTCATCATAGTTTTTAACTATTAGACGATAGAGAATACTGATTTTATTAACTTGAGGAAATAGACGAAGATCTTCTTAAGATAACAATAGGAGGATTTTATGAAAAACGTATTTTTAATTTTAGCTACAATCTTTTTAACTTTTTCAGTTCGTGCTCAATGCCCAGTTGAAAATGCTCAACAGGTTACACAAAGCACTGCTCAAGAATCAGTTCAACCTATTACTATCTGGCAACAAAAGTTACGTTAAGATATAGGTTGAATATAATGACTTGTTTTAATTCTTAGACCACCTCATTTGAGGTGGTCTTTTAATTTAAAAAAGAAGTTTAAGATTATTTAATGTTATTTGGATCTCCTGACTTAACTGCTTCATCAGCTCTTCACAAGTGAGATCCTGTCGAATCATGGCCGAAACCTGACCTATTTCTAACTCTCCACGATCCAGATCACCTTCGAGCATACCGCTTTTAGCGCGACCCTTTCCAAGCAATTGTTCTAGCGCTTGAGCGTCGGCACCACAAGCCTCAAGCGCAGCTACTTCTTCGGCAAACTTATTTTTAAGCAGTCTGACAGGAACCAGATTTTTCATCATGAGTTTTGTGTCCCCTGGGCCTGATGTTATAATCGCGTTTTTAAAATTTTCATGGGCACTTGATTCTTTTGTTACAGCAAAACGTGAACCCATTTGCACGGCTTGAGCACCTAACGCCATGGCCGCGACGATCTGTTGACCTGTGGCAATCCCACCTGCAGCTATCACTGGTATTTTAACCGCAGAAACGACTTGAGGAATGAGAGCGAGTGTTGTGATTTCATCGCGTCCATTATGTCCTCCTGCCTCGAAACCTTCGGCCACTACGGCATCGACACCGGCCTGTTCACATTTTTGCGCTAATTCAGGAGTTGAAGTGACATGAACGACAATGGCGCCGTGATCTTTTAGCATCGTCGTATATTTTTTAGGTGAGCCTGCGCTAGTGAAAAATATTTTAATACCACAATCAAGCGCAACTTTAAGTTGCGATTCAACATCTTTGTATAAAAGGGGAACGTTCACGCCGATTGGTTTTTTTGTTAAAGATTGGGCCTTTTCTATATGCAATTTTAAGAGTTCAGGTTTCATGGAACCAGCTCCAATCAGACCAAGGGCTCCTGCATTTGCGGCAGCTGCTGCAAGTTTTCCACCTGAAACCCAAACCATTCCCGCTTGAATAATGGGCGTATCAATTCCCATAAGTTTTGTGATGGAAGTAGGCTTGTACATGCAGGATCCTATTTTTTAGTTTTAGCGCGAAGAGTTTTCTCAAGGGCTCGTATGACTTTGACCATCTCTTCATCGGTATATTTAGCGTATAATGCATCTACTATCGGAGCAGGTTTTCCACCAGTTTCTTTGTAGGCGAGTAGTTCTTTTACAAACTCGCAAGCAATGAAAAAAATCTTATCCATGGCAGAGAGCTTTTCAGGCTCAGTGATAGTAAATCCTTTGCCGTTCATAGAACCGTGATGATTGCGAATCATTTCGACCACACCTTTTGGAACATCGGGATGACGACCGACCATAATCGAAGCCTCTAGGGCGTGATTAAAAACGAGGTCCCAATCTTCAGCGTTAAGTTCTGATTTTTCAAGTTGTTCATAGCTGGTGATTTTAGCTAATTCTTCATTATTCACAAAAGAGATGTCGTGAAAAAAGCCTGCATAGGCCATTTTCAAATGGTTTTCTTTAGTGCCAGCATTGAGAGTTGTTAAAATTTCAGAAGCCACTATCGCCGTCATATGACAGTGCTGATACATGTACCCTGTCTTTGAGTTTAAAACTTTTCGAAGCAAAGGCCCCATCTCAGGAGAGTTTTGAATCGTTTTGGTCATTGATTCTAAAATACTTTCTGTAAGTTGAATTGTTGCCGTATTAAATCCAAGTTTAGCAATCTCGCGAGTCGCCACATCATAACTTTGAGCAATATGCTCAATTTGCTTATCAACTGGTCCTTGATAACTTGATTCAAGTCTTTCAACTAAAAAGTTCGAAACATAATTAGTAAAGTTTTCGCGCATGTCTTTTGCGACATAGAAGAACTTTAGGCCTTGTTCGACATAGCGTTGAACCATGGCCTTAGAATAGGTGTCTCCTGTGTGAATTCGTTTGATGAATTGATAATCATCAGCCCCTTTTTTAATTCGAATAAAAACATCACAGCATGAAGAATCTAATGTTAAGAAATAATTAATGGGAATCGATATATAATCTGGAGTGGCGCGCCTTCTTAAACTCTCCGTAGTAATTCCTAAAATTTTAGAAGCTTGTTGAACAATCTTTTCCCAATTTTTAAATTCAGGAACGATAACAGAAAAGCTTTCATCTTCGATGCCGAATCCAGTAAATAGAATAGTCGTATCTGGACAATTTTCTTTGACGTAAGTGAGGAGTTGGAATGGTCCGTCCTTATCTGTTTCGGTGGCGTGAAAAACAATAAGGTCAACATTAGGAAGAATAGTTAAAAGAGCGATAACATCTTGAGCGTTTTCTCTTGGAACAACTTCACATCCCACATAGGTGCTAAAGTTTATGGTCAGGAGTTCTCTTAATGTTTTGTCGTTTTCGACTAAAATCACTTGTGCCATAAAAGGTCCAATATTTATATTATATTTATTGTACCGTTTTTGTTGCGATTGGGCCAAGCATGCAAAAATGTTCAATCTTTGAAGGATTCAACAATCTTTAACTTATCAAATAACTCAGGTGATGTGGAAGTATTCCATTGGGCAAGTGTTGCTTTGCTTTTCATTCCGTGACCAGGAAATACAGAGACGCCAAATCCCGCTTCATGCAAGGCCTTTTGCATTTTCTTAGCAGAACTATAAGTTGAAAGTGTCGTTTGATCGTGGACACATTGACTGATGTCTTTGAACCATTCGACTGTCCAAAGGTCCGGGTTTTTCTTGGGTGAAAAAGCGTCTTGATAAATAACATCAAATTGCAAATGAGGTTCTTGTAACTTGAGAAAGGGAAGTGATCGGCGAGCATCTCCTTGGAGAATTCTCAAATTGATATTTTCAATTTTTGCCTGATGAACAAAAATATCTGGTGCTAACTTAGTCACTTTAAATTGAATATCATTATTATTTTCAATCAAAACGGGGTCAATTTCGAGAGCGAGGTAATTAATCTCAGCAGATGAATAGGTTTTAACCGCATTGAGAGTGGTTTGAAAACCGAGGCCTGTTCCCCAACCAACTTCCAGAATAGATAACTTTCCCTTTTCTTGAATTCGTTCAACGACTTTGTTTGGTTTGATATAGGTGTAGATCGTTTCTGCAATGGCACCGGCGGTGGAATGGCAGTTTTCATCAAAAAGGGGACTATAAAGAGTTTTTGAGCCGTCTTCGGTCTCAAGCCATCGATAGCCTTCTGGTAGTTTATTCAAACTTTTGAACTCCTTATATACTTGATAAAAAGGTTTAAGTTTAATACTGCTTCAACCGATAAGTGTCTACAGGTCAATGGTTGGCCAAGAGCAATTGGGTCCTATTTAATGAATAAATTCGGATATATGGCCATTTTACTGTCTCTCGTTTTGGTCTCCTGTGGATCAGATCGCCAGACAGTTAAAAAAGAGCAAGCGCTGATTCAAGCAATTCAAGCCGGAGGTGCTCCTCTGTCGGATAGTGAGGTCGCTGTTGCTTTAAGAATTTGCTATGCCTTTAAATCAAAGCACACCACATTTAAAGCAGAGCTAGTTGGCAAACCGTTTACTTTTGATCTTAAAGAAAATTACTGTGATGGTCATAAAGAACAAGAATTTTTAAATACTGTGGTTACGGAAATTGCTTTTGATCAGCCCCTTCAATATTTATCTCAAAGTCAGCGTCCTTATTTTAAAACAATAATGACTCATATCTATGGGCCTCTTAATAAAATTTGTGATGATGTTCTAAAAGGCAATACTCCTGCCAATGTTGTGACAATTGATAGTGAAACAGTAATGGAAGTGGGCTTTGTGAATGGTCTTTATGATGAGTATGAAATTCGCTACGGAAGAAAGAAATTAAAAGCAGATGTTACTTACACTCCTTATAAAGTCGAAAGATTTAAAGTTCTGACTAATTCTCGATCTTCGGCAAATTTACTTGGTCTGGTTGTAGAATCGTATCGTGCTCAATCGTGTGATAATTCAACAAATCTCAGAGAAACAACACAAACTTATATCCCTTAAAAAGTGAAATTCACGGGACAAATCTATGGAGGATCGTCCCGTGAATCGCGGCCTAGCGGCCTTGGAAATGATTAGTTACAAGCTGGAACTGTAACTTTTTGAGTCTTAATTACTCTGTCGTCTTCATCTAAGAACTTAACTGTACGAACTGGGCTTTGAACGTAAGCAACAGTTTCCCAACGTGTACAATCTTTATCATCGCCACCACCAAATTCAGCACAACGTTGACGAGTTGATTTCATTGGTTGGTAAGCAGTGATCTTAATGTTACGAACACATCTTCTTTCGTCATTGTTAGTCCACTCAACACACTTGTTGATAACAGCTTCATAAGTGTCACCGTCTAAACAAAGTGACTTGCTGAATACAGCTGAAACATAAGTTGATTCAGACTGGAAATGGATCTTGTCGCCAGACACTGAAGTGTAAGCGAAAGCTGAAGAGAAAGAGAGCAAAGTAGCAAGTAGTGCGATCAATTTCATGGTATCCTCCAAAGTATTTATCTCGCGTTTTGTGCGAGTGATTGTTTCAATGAAGGCTTTTTAATCGCCTCTTTTCGTTTTTTCAAAAAGCATCAAACTTTGTTTCTTTTATTGATGACATGTCAGTTCAATCCTTACATCCACTGAGGACATGTCTATTCTTTTTCCATTTATTGAATACTTAGAGGCTATTTTTCACATCTATGGGCATTCGAACATGATAGGATGAAGGAAGTAGAAGAGGAGTTTTTATATGTCTAAAATTGAGTTTCCCTATCTTCATGGCTTTGATTCTGTTGAACAAACAAGATTGCGAAAGCAAGCGGAGTTCACTGAGCATACTGTTTATAAAGACATCAATCTTTCTTATGTTAAAAAATTGATTGAAGTAGGCTCGGGTGTTGGTGCTCAGACTGAGATTCTTTTGAGACGTTTTCCGAAACTGGATATTACTTGCCTTGACCGCTCTAGCAATCAATTAGAAGCGGCCAAGAAATCATTAGAGACTTGTGCTTATGCCAAAGGTCGTTATCAATTGCATGAAATGGATGCGACCAATATTGAATTTGAATCTGCAACATTTGATGGTGCTTTTTTATGTTGGATTTTGGAGCATGTGCCAGATCCTGGCAAAGTCATGAGTGAAGTCCGTCGCGTTTTGCGTCCTGGGAGCGTGGTTTATATTACTGAAGTCTTAAATTCAAGTTTCTTCCTTGAACCTTATTCTCCGAATGTATGGAAGTATTGGATGGCCTTCAATGACTATCAGTATGACATGAAGGGAGATCCTTTTATCGGAGCGAAGCTCGGTAACATCCTGTTGCAGCAAGGCTATCGCGATATCAAAGTTGAATCAAAAACCTGGCATCTCGACAATCGTCGCCCAGGAAAGCGCAAAGAATTTATAGAATTTTGGACTGAACTCTTACTCTCTGCCAGTGAACAGCTGATTAAAGATAAGTATGTTGATGAACAAACCGTCAGCAAGGCAAAGGAAGAGCTCAAAACAGTACGTAACGATCCAAACGCCGTTTTTTACTATTCCTTTATTCAGGCCAGAGCGAAAGCTTTTTAAACTCTCAAGCTCCAGTCTGTATAGATAGCTTCCATACGAGGAGTAATGAGTCTGTAATAGCGATGGAATAAATCAGATCGAGATGAATCCTTATCAGCATGAGCGCAAAGAACTCTCAGTGTTTCCATATAGCATAAGGCTTGGCAAAGAGTTTCCGCATGCTCCATCAGTGAATTAACGTTGTCAGGATTCTGCCAATTCTTGAAGTCTAGCATTTTTGAAGCTTCTGGTTTTAAAGTTCCAAACAAGAGTCCCAACATTTTTTTCTTAAAAGTATAATGAGCGCTTTTGTATTTGCGACTCCATTCTTTCTCGCCATTTAAAAATGAAGTTGAAGGATGCTTGTAGAAAATGCTGGTAAAGAATCCTTTTGGATTACTGATGGCGTACTTAATAATATCTTTTAAGGCCATGAGAGCTTGAATTTGGCTTGTTCCTTCATAAAGAAGAGGTCCAAAGCTATCGCGATGGATTCGCTCGAGAGGGTATTCCTCCATAAAACCGTAACCACCAAGCATTTGAATCGCACGTTGCGAGAGGTGAGTGTAAGTTTCACAGGCATAATACTTAACTAGCGGAGTGCGCTTGCGAGTCCAAAGTGAAGCTTCTTTGAGTTGGGCCTTCTCTTCTTTACTCAAATCATTTGTATGCCATTGTTTAGATTCTAATTTGAGATAAACATCGAAGTGAGACATGGTATCAACCAATAGAGCTCTGAGCGCGTCTCTCTCAGTTTCATAATCTTCGAGATTACGCTTAAACAATGGGAGTTCAGTTAGCTTCAATCCAAACTGAACTCTTTCCTCTGCATATTTCTTAGCATGATAGAGACAGCTTTCAATTCCTCCGAGGGCCTGAATTCCAACACAAATACGGGCTTCATTCATCAAGTGCAACATGTACTTGAAGCCTTCGCCTTCTTTGCCTACGAGATAGGCTTTAGTATTTTCGTAGAGAATTTCAGTGGTAAATGAACCATGCATTCCCATTTTATGTTCATTTTTCATCACTTTCCAATTAAGTTTTTTCTCACCGCTTGGGAGTGTAATGTCTTGTTCGGCAAAGAACATAGAAATTCCAGAAAGATCATCTGGAGCGCCTTTTACTTTTGCAAGAATAAAACCGATGCCTCCGCCACCATTGGTGATGAAGATCTTTGATCCATTCAAGAGGTATGATCCGTCTTCTTGTGGAGCTGCAGAAGTTCTAATCATCGAAAGATCAGAGCCGCATCCTGGCTCAGTCAGATTCATAGAGCCTGAAATTTCACCCGCGATAATTTTTGGAATCAATCTCTCACCTGTTTCATGATCACAGTAACGATGAATCATTTCTGCAATCGATGTGAAAAAGGCAATTAGTGTGGTTGAAGACATACAACCACGGGAGAGTTGGTTGAGAAAAAGAAAATAAATTGAAACCGGAGTTTCAAGTCCTCCATATTCTCTTGGTAATGGTAAACCAAAGACTGAAAGTTCTGTCGCTTCTTTAACCAATTGTTGCATGGGTTCGCTTAAATAAGTGCGACCATCTTTAACTTCGCCAGCGCCAACTTTGTCCAAATGAGCTGCGCGATCAGCAACGGCGGTTCCACACCATTCGCCGGTATTGGCCATTAGCTCTTCTAAAAAGCTAATCACTTCTTCTTTTGTATTGAGTCCGTCTTCAGTGGGAAAGCTAGGGTAGTATAGAGGAAGGATTTGATCCCAATCGATGGCATTGTTGAACATCCATTTCCATTCATTTTCATCACTATAGTAATTCACTCAGGCATTCCTTTGCTGAAGTTTTAACAGACCTCTATTATGAAGCTTGTGATGACTTTTGACTAGGGCTGAAGGAGAAATTTAGCTAAGGTTTGACTTCGACTTTGATAAAATTATCGTTAATTTGATTAACATCCAAATTGACGCTTTCGCCGTTGCTATTACCTTCTTTTGGTTTGATCTTACTAATGTCATCAATACTGACATTTATGTTTGAAAGAGAACTCGCTGGTGCGTTTGTTCCACTGGCCGGAGTTCGATTTTCGGTCGCAAAAGCACTCTTTTTTAATTCGTGCTCAAGGGCAGCGGTGTTTTTAAAACTCTTACCACCACTTCCACCAACTTCAATAAAACCGGTCACAATATTATTAAAGAAAACTAGTTGCTTGAGGTAATCGGGTCTAGCATCGAATTCTTTCTTAATATCTGCTAAGCGCCCCTGAGTGTCCTCTGGCTTCTTTTCAATACTTGTTTTTCTGAGTTTATCACTCAGACCATTGATCAGCTCTTGTCTCTCATTTTTAAATTTTGCTTTAATTTCTCTCTTTAACTCTGCTAGTTTACCTAATGTTTGGGCCATGATTTTATCAATTTGTTCTTGTGTACGACCTTCTTCCTGAAGATACTTTATGAGATTTTTATCACTGTCCTTATTTGAATCATCAAAGTCTTTTTCCATCTTTTCGTTTTGGATACTGGTTCTCAAAGCATATTCTGCCTTCAGTTTGTCTGTATCCTCTTTCGTTCCCGACAAATACTTGTCACAAACTTCTTTATTGGCATCATACTCTGTTTCACATTTTTTGAGTTCTTCTTGTCTTTTGTTTAAGGCGTCTTGCATGCCTGAATCTTGAACCATTTCTTGAGAAGAGACTGCCATCATCTCATCGATTTTTTCACGTTGATAGAGTTTTTGTTCGGTTGGATTGTTGTTGAAGCCTGCCTGTGCTTTTTCTTCCATTTTTTTGGACAGCAACTCCATTTCTTTGAGTGCTTGGCGCGTGTCTTTGATATAGCGATAAACGGCACATGAGCGTTTCTTTGATTCATCGATTCTAGCTTTCATTGGATGAGGATCATCATTATTTGGATTTGGTAAATTATTATAGGCTGCACTTCCGGTGCATAATGCTTCAATTTGGCTAGAGCATCTGCCCCAATGTCCGTAGGCCGCACTGCTATCTTCAGGTGTCTTGTCAGTGCCATCAGGGTTTTTTCCAGTAACTTGCGTTTGCTGACTTAACATTTCTAAATTGGTTTTTCTAATATTTGGTAAATCGACACCAATTCCGACCAGACAAACACCCGAAACATTTTCACTATCCATGGCATATGAGGAAATGGCACTAATTAAATTTTTACCTAATTGCGATTGATAGAGAGAATAAAAGACGTTGTGGTCCATCATTAATTTTTTGTCATTTTTATCTTTGCCATACATCGCTTCAGTAAATTTTTTAAAGAGGTAGGCTTCAAGCTTCTTTTGAGGGGAGTCATCACTCGCCGCTAATCGTTTTGATGGATCATTGGCCACGCTATTGATTCTGATATTTGAAAGATTTCGTTCTTCGTATTGAGCTTTATCTTTATCCTGAATTCCGTCTCTGCTGTTATTCATTTTATCCAATTCATCTTGGACTAATTTTTTGGTTGAATCATCAGCTCTGACTCCGTCCCATAAGCAAGTTTCTACTGGTTTATCATCTGCCACACATTTTTCATAAATGGCCTTGACTTGAGGAATTTTCAATAATCGATCAGCTTGTTCATTACCTTGAATGGCCCCGTATTTTGCTTCAAATTTTGCTTGTGGAGGCTGGGCTCCATTGGCCTGAATATTTGAATTTTCACCCGCACTGTGGGCAGATAAACTCAGCAGAAATAAAGAGACAATCATCAAAGGGTTCATCATTCCATCTTATCGGATAACTGAGTAGATTTATTAAGTATTGAAGGTTAGGGATGAAATTAGCTCTAACAAGCTGAAAATTCGAGGTCTTCTGGGAATCCAAAAGACCTCAAAAAATGGGCACTTTTTAGTCTTTTTTACGTCTCAAAAGAGCATCTACCGACCAACCACCAGGACCGGTTAGGGCCAGTGCTCCGTACATCGCCATATAAACCCAGGCCAGTTCTTTGTTTCCAAAGGGATCTGCTGAATGGACGATAAAGAATGCTACCGCCATGGTGATCACTAAAGGAATGGCCACCCAGCGAGTGAAAAATCCAGCGGCAATCAACAGTGAGCAAACGACTTCAGCAAATACCGCAAGTGCCAAAGAAACTGGCGAACTGACGCCTAAAGGATCAGGAAAAACATCTTTTTTAACAGTGAAATCCATCAGCTTAGGCCAGCCGTGGGCCATAAGCATAGTGAGCCCAGAAACGAGACGTAAAAGCAGTAATCCGAGGTTTTCTTTCATCGATAACCATCCATAGTTAAGGTTAGAATTTAGTGTCTAGAATGATTTTAAAGGCTTAAACCCTCTTTTGTCACTACCCCCTATAATGATAGTTATAGGGGGTTAGGATATATGAATTTCTCTACCCGGCTTCTAGTTCTTTTCTAATCCCTCTGTGCTTACAAATTAGACAATCTAGTAATCATTATAACTTCAAAGATTTATGAAGAGGATCTCATATAGAATCTCTTCATGAAATTGCTCGCCTTTCTTCATCTATTATTTGCTCCTTTGCTTTGGGCCAACGAAGTTTCTTTCAAAGGAAGACTGTCTGAATGGCAGAAATTTCAAGTCAATGCTGGTTCTTCCAGCTTTATCTTAGGTCTAGAGTATGAGAGTTCTGACAAAATCATTTTAGCTGATCTTGTAGATCCCCAAGGAAAAGCGTGGATCCGATCTAATATTGGACAACCATCAGAATCGCGAATACCGCCTGAGGTTGATACGGCCTTTAAAAGCTTGATTCGCAGTAATTATTCAACTGTCGGGTTAGGTTCAGTTTTGATTTCAAATTCATCACGAGAAAAGACGATTGAAGCGGGTACTTGGAAATATCGTTTGGGTACGATTTCAAAATCTGAATCTTTAAAGACAATTGATGTTCAATTGTTATCAAAAGTTGCTAATGCAAAAGAACAAGTTTTATCGCTTGAGTTTGATCTTTTTTATGATCCAGCATTTACCAAGTTAAACGAATTGGAAATTATTTTAGATGATGTAAAATCAGTTTACCGCAAAGGTATGATCGAAGTTCAATTTCATTTAATTGAAAAAACTTTCACTCAAAATGATATTTCTAACAGCTTAGACGACGTAGTCTATCGCTTACAAATGGGTCGCCGTCAAAATCCAAGTATCTCACTCATCCCCCATCACGGTGAATCTGGAAAAGATTTTCAAGGATTCGCAGGTTGCTTGCCTGGCTTTATTCCCCAAAATAGTGATAAGCATTGTGAGTTGGCGATCCGATACCTAGACCACCAAAAGCTCGATCTGAAGAAGTTCTCGAAAGTTGTCGCGCATGAAATGGGGCATTTTTTTGGTCTCTTTCATTTAGAAGATGACTACTACCCTTTTGGAAAACTTCGCGATCCCATCGAAGATACTGATATGAACAATGAAGAGCTAAATGTTATGCATAAAACCAGTGATCGCTTTGGTGATATCGAGTTTACTCCAGGGCAATTTGACATTATGCGCCGACATCCATTGTTAAACTGATTTTTTATGCTGATGTATTTGCTGAAAAAAACGAAAATGAAAGATTAAAGAAATTCCAACTAAAAGATGCCAAACACTATGCCCATAGAGATGCCAATCAGGAAAACAGAAGTGTCCCATCGTATCAAGTTGAAAACTGGCGCCTCCAATTACTAAGAAAATGATAGAGAGGTAGAGATCTTTTTTCTGCTGATGATTGAGTTGAAATGATTGAACGCGAGCGAAAGAAAAAATAATAGTAACGACGGCCCAAACCATGAAGGCTTCAACTGCCAATTGAGGAAATATCCTTAACATTGAAGTCATTAAAAAAGTAACTCCAGCGAACCATAAGAAGAATTTAAAATGATTGGTCCGACTATGATAAAGATAAACTAAGGTCCAAGACATAATCGCAAAGATTGATCCAAAGTCAAAATAGCGCGAAACAAGGATGTATGAACTATGTAAAAAAATACTTGAAAAGCCTAAGATCACATAACAAGCGGCCAATAATTTAAATTCATACTCTTTGCAGCGAAACCAGGCCCAAATACCAATTAAGATAAATGGGATGCTCGAAAGGACTGCTGTAGGCTGGATGATGAGCGCACCTATGCGCATCGGTTCGCAGTTACACTTATCAGGAAAGCAATAAAGGCGTGGATATTGTGTCCAATCGAATAGTTGATTCATATACTCGGCATATTATCGCCATTATCATCATAATGAAATCAGTAAGTTTCCAGCTGTCAGGAAATTTTTGCACATGGCCCTTGAGTATAACGCAGTTCAAGGGTGATAATGACTATAGCTAATTGTCCCACGGATTGGTGACGATTACGATTGAACAGGAGGTTCAGATGAATTTATCTTCTTATTTTGCCGTTCTTTTTATTTTGGCAACTTCCTTTTTTACATTTGCTCACGCTGACGAAAACTACGGAGCCGTAACTGATGAAGCTCGAATGTCAGTGCTAGAAAATGATGCCATGGCCGCAGTTGAACGCTCTCGCGCTTTTCGTGAAGAAATATCTCGCAGAATTCCGGCCACAGTTGATGGTGACAGTGTTTATGGTCAAGAATATCAAGCTTTGATGAATTCAGAAGAAAGCGTTGATTATCTTGATCTTGCATCTAATCTTTAATCGTTTAAAAAATTTATAGAAAGTTGGGGAGTTTTAGACTCCCCTTTTTTTTTATCATTTCAGTAAAAAAGAATCCTTAGGGATCTACGCACTAGCTCCTGTCATTTATTAAATGAAGCATTCTTCGCAAGGGTTCCGCAGCTCCCCATAGGAGTTGATCTCCCACGGTATAAACATTGAGGTAATCATCACCAAGGGTCATCTTACGAACTCGGCCAATACCGATATCAAGGGTACCTGAAATGGCCCTTGGACACAGTTCCTTAAGCGTCGCCTCTTTATTATTATCAACAAACTTGAGCCACTGATGCGAATCCTTCAAAAGTCCCTCTACTTCATTCAGAGGAATCTTTTGATTGAGCTTCACTGTTAGGCCTTGGCTATGACAGCGAAGAGCACTGACTCGTACACAGGTTCCGTCGACGGGAATGGTCTTCTTGGTCGCCATTATTTTATTCGCCTCAACTTGGGCCTTCCATTCTTCTTTAGATTGACCAGAAGGTAGGGCCACATCAATCCATGGCAAAAGATTGAGCGCCAACGGATGGCCAAAATTTTCTGTCGGGAATTTATTTGAACTAATCAGTTGAGTTGCGTTTTTTTCGAGCGCCAAAATATCGCCTGCAACATTATCGATCTCTGGCCGCAACTGATCACCAATGTTTTGCATCTGAGATAAAAGCTCACGCATATTCTTAGCACCTGCTCCCGAAGCAGCTTGATATGTCATACTACTCACCCATTCAATGGCCTGACGCTTGAATAAACCATCAAGGGCCAGAAGCATTAAACTCACGGTACAGTTGGCCCCGACGTAGGTTTTCTTCCCCTCTTTGAGTGCTGTTTTAATGACATTAAGATTAACGGGATCGAGAACAAGCACGGCTTCGTCATCCATGCGAAGAGCTGAGGCGGCGTCTATCCAATACCCGGTCCAACCCAATTTTCGTAGGGGTGAATAAATAGCTTTGGTGTAATCGCCCCCCTGACAAGTCAAAATAATGTCCATTTTTGCCAATTCCATCAGGTTATTGGCATCAAAAACTTTAGTTTCTGATGAATATGAAGGGGCTTCTGAGCCAACTTGAGAAGTTGAAAAGAGCGAAGTATTAAAGTGATTAAAATCTTTTTCGGCAAGCATCCGCTCAATTAATACCGAACCCACCATTCCGCGATAACCAACAATCCCCAGTCGCAAAGTCGCCATATTGTCCTCCAGACAAACACTAATTTGATGATGATGCCTCTAATAAAAAGAGTTTGGCAATGACTGTTCAACTTGTTATGCTTGTTGAGTGGTGAAGAGGTGCGGTTGTGCTTATTAATCTTGAGGGTCCGAAACCCAGCGATAGATTGAATTAAAGTATGAATCGCCGAAGTTTTATTGCTTTCGGAAGCAATTGAGCTGGTTGTTGATGTTCAAACGTCGCAACTGTCGCAAACTTGTTTTGCGGAGAGCTTCCATCAAGAATAAAAAGATCAAAAATCTTGTCTTGGCATGCTTTCTCTTCCACAATTTAATTAATTTTTTATTAGTACTTTTGTGACAACGGAGGACTTATGTCTAAAAATATTATCGCCAAGTTTGGCGGAACATCTATGGCCGACGCGGTGGCCATGAAACGCTCAAGTCAAATTGCTCTTGATCGGGGGGCCAGTGTGGTCGTTGTTTCTGCAACATCAGGAACAACCAATCAATTAATCGAAATTTCAAAACTCGCCGTTGAAGGTGAGGCCAAAAAAGTTGAAGAGCTCCTAGAAAAAATGAATGAACGCCATCGTCAAATTGCTTTTGACCTTGAAGCTTCGGAAGAAGTCTTTATGGAAGTTGATGCCTTAATGAACGAGGCGCGCACCATGGCCCAAGGAATGTTGCTTTTAAGAGAATGTTCGCCACGTGCTTATGATCGTCTTCTAAGTATTGGTGAGCGCACCAGCTCGGTTCTTTGTGCTGAGGCCATGCGCCACACGGTCCAAGGACAAGATCGTCGCGTGATTTGTTTTGACGTTAGAAAAGTCATGATCACAGATGATCAGTTCGGCCGCGCCAATCCCCAAATTGAAACCATTCACCGTCAATGTCAAAAACTCCTTCTCGACGCAAAGTATGGCAATGCCGTTTTTGTGATACAAGGATTTATCGGAGCAACAGAAGCAGGAGAAACAACGACTCTTGGCCGCGGTGGTTCTGATTATTCAGCGACTCTTTTAGGTGAAGGTTTGCGCGCCAATGTGGTTGAGATCTGGACCGACGTTGCCGGCATTGCCACAACTGATCCTCGTATCACTACAGCGGCTCGTCCTATCAGTGAAATTACCTTTAAAGAAGCTGCCGAACTTGCGGTCTTTGGAGCAAAGGTTCTTCATCCAACAACACTAGCACCTGCCATGAGGCAAGGTATTGAAGTCTTTGTTGGTAGCTCATACGAACCTGATAAAGAAGGAACATGGATTCGCTCTCACACAGAGAGTGCTCCGCTGATTAGAGCGATGGCGGTAAAAAAAGATCAATCCCTTTTGACTCTTTCAACGCCTAAGATGCTTCATGGTCATGGCTTTCTCTTTACTATTTTTAAAATTTTCAATGATCATAAGATCAGTATTGACTCAATTACCACTTCGGAAATTTCAGTCGCTCTAACAGTTGATGATTCAACACTTTTGAACAAGGCCTTGTTTGCTGAACTTAAGCAATTTGCCGATCTTAAAGTGGAAGAAAATCTGACTCTAGTGAGCTTGATTGGAAATAATATTAATCATACTCCTGGACTTGGACGTTTGGTCTTTGAATCTTTAGCACCAGAAAGTATTGAAGAGAAACACATCAATGTTCGCATGATTTGTCTCGGGGCCAGCAAGCACAACTTCTGCTTCTTAGTAAATGAAGATGAGGCGAATGAGTCCATCAAACGTTTGCATAAAACATTTATTGAAAACCCAATAACCATCGCACCGATCGCTTATGAGACGCGCGTATGAGTAACTTAAGTTACGCCATTATTGGCAAGGGAAAGACTGGTCAACACGTCGTCGAGCTGCTTAAGGCTTTTAAAGTTGAAGTTTTTGACAGCACTCACCAAGCCACAGTCGAACGCTTGAAAAAACATGACGTCGCTATTTGTTTTTTACCGGGCGGGGCCTTTACTGATCTCGTCCCCACACTTCTTGAGTCAGGTATTGCCGTCGTTTCTGGCGCCACTGGTTGGGAAGGCCGCGAAATGCTTGATCAAGAATTAAAAGCACGCAAACTCACTTGGGTTTGGGGCTCTAACTTCGCCCTAGGCATGAACGTGGTAAAGATGTGTCTTGAGCAACTTCAAAAGGCTTCAAAGCTCACAGATTCCAGTTATGCTATTCACGAAGTCCATCACATTAAAAAAGTAGATGCTCCCAGTGGAACCGCACTTAGCTGGAAAGAATGGTTGGGAGAGAATGAAGTAAAGATCTCTTCCGAACGAACCGGTGATGTTATAGGTTTACACAGTCTTGAAGTGAAGCTCCCTTTTGAAAAAATAACATTGACCCATGAAGCCCTTGATCGAAAAATTTTCGCTTCAGGTGCTATTTGGGCCGCCAATAGAATTACTCAATTAAAAACGACTTCAACAGGTCTCATTCCATTCGACCAATTGGTCGCCAAGGAGCTTTTATGAATTTAAATACAACTATTCTATGGACTGCCATTATTACGCCGATGAATCGCGATGGCAGTGTTCATTATCAAGATTTCGAAAAACTTCTACGTATGCAAGAAAAGGCCGGCAATGGAGTGGTTCTTCTTGGAAGTACTGGCGAAGCCCTCAATCTCGACGAATCAGATCGCCGCCAGATTCTCGACTTCGCTTTCAAGCTCGGATTAAAGATTCCTCTCATGGTTGGTGTTGGCGGCATTAATATGAAAGAAACGCTTGAATGGGTTCGCCATATTGAAACACTACCAGCTCATGCTTATCTCCTTGTCACTCCCCTTTACGCGAAACCCGGAAGAGTTGGCCAAACTACTTGGTTTAAAAATCTTCTTGATGCTTCAACACGTCCTTGTATGCTCTACAATGTTCCTTCAAGAACTGGTAAGGCCATGGATCACAATACAGTTCTCGACCTCGCCAATCACAAAAACTTTTGGGCCATCAAAGAAGCATCAGGCTCTGAAACAGAATTTTCAAAATATCGTGCAGAAGCTCCAAAAGCGATGTTGATGAGTGGCGACGATGCTTTGACTCCGGCCTTTTGCCGTCTCGGTGGTCAAGGATTAGTTTCAGTTGCCTCAAACGTCTGGCCAGCTGAAACCAAACTGTTTGTTAAAAAGTCACTGGATAAAACTCTGACTCTTGATGAAGAAAGATTGTGGGCCGAATGCTCAAACGCTCTCTTTTTAGCAAGCAATCCCATACCGGCCAAATTACTTATGGCCCAATTGGGAGTGATCACAACACCAACTCTACGCCTTCCATTAATAGACGAAGAGATGACCGACCTCGCTCCACTTATGAGTGCTCACGCAAAAATTCAAGAGTGGTTTAGAAGTCATTAATTAAAGGAATATTTATGAACTGGGAAAATGT
>Ga0100403_1001004_pt1 | contig 26800 bp, 27 predicted proteins | sample CryGeymet201501t_FD_83663 | JGI IMG/M metagenome (GOLD analysis project Ga0100403, IMG submission 83663) | Groundwater microbial communities from Crystal Geyser aquifers in Utah, USA - Crystal Geyser metaG 2015-01t | ecosystem: Environmental > Aquatic > Deep subsurface > Groundwater | place... | reverse complement strand
TGACTCAAAGGGGAGCGCAATGGGGATAAGTATGATTACCACGAGGGAAGGGGTGTACCTACACGGAGAGAGCGGAGAACGCAAATGTGGACAAGCGCAAGGGCTGAAGGGCAGACGATTTATCTCACGTTTGGAGGCATTGGGTTTAAGAAGTTTCTGTACTGGTTAAAGCATTTTGTTCCGGCAATGGGTAGGGAGTATGATCCTCGACGCAGGGAGTGGAGGATTGATTTAGGCTACATTGAAGACCTGCACTCGGTCTACGTCACCCTCGGCCTGAGAAACCCACTACAAAAAACTCTGGACGACTGGCGGACTACGTCGGTCGAAGATCGAATAGCTCAATTCATCCAAGACTTGCAACCGGACAACAACAGCATCGACAGTCTTCAACAAATGGAAAAACTGGAATTGTGGTAATGCTTAACAGTTTATAAGTATTTTCTGACTTGTCTTTTTTGCGACCGACTACTATATCAAAATAGTGATGCCGAGCATTGAAGCGAAGTGATGTTCGGGCGGGAAAGCGCAAATGAGTAACTTCGCGAGGAGAGAAGAAGATGAAGATCGACGTAAATGATGGACACTGTATCCGGGATTTGTATTTGCAGTGTGCCGTGCTTGGAAACAAGGTATTTATCTATCCAGATGGGACGGTAATTGAAAAGCACCGTGAGGATGGTTGTTGCCCCTTCCCGGAAGAGAACGCGTTCGCCATAACGCCCGAAGATTTCACAGCCGTTGATTTCGAGTCAATTAGCTGCGAAGACGATGGCGATTGGGAAACCGCAGTAGACTGCTACCTTTCGCAAAATGGTGATTTCGAACGACTATTCGCAGAGTTGGATAGATGGTATGCTGAAAATCACCTGCGGGCTATTGGATTTGCAGAAAGCCAGATTGAACTCATTTGTGACGACGAAAATGTTAAGGCAAATGGCTTCACTGAGGTTATGCGGCTGAAAGATCCGGCGGCCATCGCAGTGTTAAAGGAAGTCATTCCAACCGTCCCGGCAGGCTAATTGACTAATATACTCTCCACAACAACCAATGAAAATTGGTTCACCGTAAAGTCGGTGCGGATTGAAACAATATGCAAACGACAGTGGAATCAGGGCAGCGATGCGTGCGCCGCTGCTCTTGTCGTTTAGTTGAGTGAAGAAAGGCCCGACGCTCCGGGACGCATCGGTTGGGGTCGCCTTCATCTTCCCCGATCAGAATCCGTCTACGATCTTAGACGGTCTATGGCAGGCAGATACGGCAGGCAACGCAAGTCGAGGGCATATCAGGCAGGCCGTTTTCGTGGGGGCAAACGGTGGAACCACTCAAGACCCGGAGAGGAACTGACTTGCAATCACGAGTTGCCCGGAAAGCCAAGTCTGCCCGGATAGGTGGGAACTCCCCGTCATTGTCGGCCAACCAGGCCGTCTTGACGCCCTCGATCCCGGGCGGGACTCCGGTCTGCCGATCAAATGAGAACCACAACTGCATATTCGGGAGCAGCGCCAGTCGTCGCAACTCGGGCAACAGATCGTCCCGCCGCCATGCCCGAGTATACGCCCAGAAAGCAACGTCACCGCAGAACTGCACCACGGTGTGCCACGCCTTCACGTATTCGGGCGAGAAGAAATCACCGGCTGCGTGGATTTTGAAGTTCGGGACGCCCGATGCCAGGATCGCGCCTGCCGCCAGTCGGAAAAAGTCGGGTCGTTGAGCGATGATGAAGTTCCGCTCTGCCCTTGGACCGACCGCTTTGTACTCGCTCATCTTCCACACGTAGCAGACGGACCGGCAAAGGTCGGTCGCTACCCCATCTTCAGCGCAGCAGGTTGACCGCAACGGCACGTTGAAGGCGAGGCAGTTCCGGCTGTCTCCAATCTTGCTGGTGGTCGAGAGCATCCCCCTGATTCCCAGGTCGTCATCGTAGGCGGAGAGTTGACGCCAGTAGGCAGTGAACGAATCGGCCAGTACTTCGTGAGGGGTTGCGGTTACCATGACGACGTCCTCCAATCGTAATTTGAAACCAGTAGTTCTTTGACTCGCCTTGTCCCCTTGCAGGGGACGCAGTAAGTGATGTCGAGGGTCTGCCAATTGAAGCAGTCAGGCAGGACATACAGGGTCTTAGACAACTCCGAGATTTCCACCGTCATCAGGAACTTGTGACGTGACGGGTCGAGACTCCGCAGAATTTCTGCTAAATCGAAGTGATCCTGCTGCGTAAAGACGTGGTCATACCAGTCGGAGACCGAGCGAGTCCAATACGGAGGATCAAGATAAACAACGCATCGGTCAGGCAGATTGCTCAGAACTTCCCGAAAATCGACGCAGGTCACCCTGTCCACGTCCTGGGCAATTCGAGCAGCAACTTCCATGCGCTCCCGAGTCAATGCCCGCATGCCGTTGCGGGTCACCCCGTCTTGCGTGGGACTCACGTATTTGGGACTTATGGAGCATCGAGAGGGACGTTTGCGCAGGACGATATGAGCAACTGCCATCCGTCGCAGAAACAGGTAGGCAACGGGGTCTTCGGTCTCAATCCAATCCTGCTTTGCCTGATGAAACTCACGGACAGTATCCGCAGTTGTCCTGCATCGGTCTTTACGGGTCATCAATTCATCAATGAATGACTCGGGATCGTCTTTCAGTGACCGAAGGACATTCACCACGTCAATGCAGAGGTCATTCAACCAGACCTGATGACGAGAGGGGTCGAGATAGTGATGAAACTGCGGTTGCAGAAAGGGTGAGTTGCCGCAAAACGGCTCGACGTAGGCATCGAAGACAGGGGGCAGGCAGCGCAAGATGCGCTGCGCCACCCTCTGCTTGCTGCCCGGATATTTGGCAAGTCCGATCATCGTCTACTTGTCCTCGAAGATGTTGAACAAGACGAAGTTGCCGCAATCGCATTGAAACAGATTGCCCGTATATCCATCAGGAATGATGGTCTTGATGACCCTGCCGCATTTGCACTTTTTCTTGACCTTTGTCCCTCGTGGGTTGCGTTGCGCCAATATGTCTCGTGTTGCGGCAGTGATGCTATCTTCATTGTCGATGCTCTTATCATTCATGTGTCTTTCCTTTCATGTGAGAGAGAAATCACGCAGCAGGGGTCAGCGCCGAAGCGTCTTCACGGGAGTCCAGAGACAGACCCTTGCCGTCTGCCAACCCTTCGACCGTTTTCAAGTTGTCGATACGGGTTTGAAATTCTGCGATGCAGTCACGAGCGCGTTGCTCAATCTGCTGCAACGTCGATATGCAGTTGCCATAGACGGTCGCAGGATCATCGTCTTCGTGTTGGGCATTGCCCAACTCAGTCTTGATTGCGCAGTCCAAGACCTGGAGAGTCGTATCGAGAGTGCGCGGAAGAGTGGAAAGAGTTTGGCGGTCCACCCTGACCGACTTGACGTTGCTGTTGGTCGAGTTATTTCCCGTCTTGCCGTTGCCATTGTTGATGGCGTTTCGCAATTCAGTCAGGGTCTTCCCCGTGACCTGCGACTTCTTGTATTTCTCTGCGATGCTTATGAAGAGACATCGGGACGATTTCGGGATGCCGACGTCTTCGCAGAATTTCTTCCACTCTCGTGTCCCTCTGCCCGCGCAAGCATGATCCCGAGCGCAGATCAAGATTTTGCCCTTCAACCATGCCATCCAACCCTGCTTGCGGTCGAGTATCGAAAACTGGGCACCCACCTGCTGCAATGCCTCCTTGCATTGCTCAACCGTTGCGGACTTGTTGGGAATGACGGTTTCGTCGAAGTCGTTGATGGTCGAAACGGTAGTGGTCAGGTCTGCCGTATTTTCGACGGGTTGCGCTTCCATCCCGTCCAAGATGTTGGATGGGGTTACCGAACTGGGGGTCTTCTTGCTCTTACGGGCGGTCGGTTTCGTGGCGGTTGCCATTGACATTTCAGTTCTCCTTTTGCTGTGGGCGCAGCATTCCCGCAGAGGGCGTCTGCGATCCCTTGAAATCTGATCCTGGGAATTGCCGATTCGGCGAGTTTTCCGGGTTGCAACCGGGGGCAGGTCTCGTGTCCTACCACAGCAAGTATGCGCGACAGGATGGCAAAGTCAAATCGTCAAACTGCCGTAAGTCCATTGAAAACAATGACTTACTAATGTCAAGCACCTGCGGTGGGTTAAGATGCCAAAAAATACGGCGATCAACACTTGCATTTGTGGATTAGCGTGGATTAGATTTGCCAAAATAATGCCAAAAACAATCGCAGGTAACTTCGTGTTCGGAGTCGTCAACCAATTTCATGGTGCCAAAACAAATGGGAGCAGGAATGGTGGGAAAGCGGCGAGGAAAGTATCGCAAGGCAGGTGACGTGCAGATCGACGGTGAGACCGTCGCGGGGCTGCGGCGGCGTCCAGACGGCAGATTCTACTCAAAAAAAAATCCGTCGAGGGGTTTTGGCAAGCACCCGATTGAAGCGATCATTCGATTTGCACAGTGGCAGTGGGAGCAGGAGGGGTGCCGTTACGGCCTTTCGGTATGCCCGGAGATCAAGGCTGCGCTGCGATCACTGAGCGAGGACGAGTTGCGATCATCGTTCGGGCTGGACCAACCGCCGCCGTTTGATGATCCGCAGCCTGCCGGTGAGTTCCAAATGCCAAGCGACCTGGAGATCGATCCTGAAGCACTGAAGCGGTGGCCGAAGTGAGCGGCAGGACTAAGGTGCGGCGAGTTCAAAGTCCTGCGTCTCAATCCAAGATCGTAGACCATTGGAGGTCACGGCATCGGCCAGCCTTTCGTGACTCCCTCCATCTGTATTGCCTGAAGTTCTTCCTCGGTCAGATCGTATTTGCGTCGAAGTTCTCGCTCGCCTCGATTAGGACACAGGGTCGCTTCCTGTATCGCAGGCATTTTGACCTAAATTGGTGACCTAAAAAGATACAAAAACCGCATTATTTGCCATTAAAATCGCTATACAGACAGGTTCAAGTCCTGTATCGCCCATGATCGTAAGTATCGCCGAAAACTGGACTTCCTATTTCGCTTAGGTCACTATTGACCTAAATGACCCCCTGAATCTATACTCCAAGTGACCCAAGCGGGGTCGGTTGGAGCGTCCCTCCATGGCGAAGAACGCCAACGGTAACGGTAAGAAGAAGGGTAGGCGGAACCCCGTCCAGCTCGTTAAGCACCCCGACACCGACCGGGAAATCGAGAACTTCCGCCAGCACAAAACCTCGGGCAGATACTACCGTATCGAACCCGATGGTAAGGCCCGCCACTATTACCTCAAGAACGGCCTAAAAGGCATCGCGTATTTGCGTCGGGCAATCTACGAGCACGAATGCTGGCTGAATGGTCGTGAACCCACTGACACGATTTCAATTCCTGTGGCTGCCCCGGCCTACGACGACTTCGGAACCGAAATCCCCACTGTTGCCACTCTCGACGAAAACGGGAAACACGAGCTTGTTCGATATGTCAGCAAGGAAGACCTCGCCGTTTACTTCCGGGATCAGTTGAGCAACCCGGAGACTCGCAGCGAGTTCGCCAACGCCGTCGGCATCCCCGAGCTTGTCAACCTCACCAGCCTGCCCCCTATTGCAAAACCCTTATCGCTGAAAAATGTGATCGCCAATTATGAAAGAGGCAAGACGTTCAAGCACAACAGGCAAATGGCAGATGCCAAGCGGTGGTGGAAGCTGTTTGTCGAAAGCGTAGGTGTCGAGTATGTTGACGACATCGACACGACTCATTTGCAGGTCTTCAACAAAGCCGTAAGAAACGCAGGTTCTCCGCGCACGCAGAAGAATATCCTCCTCAGCGTGCAGTCGATACTGAAATATGCTGGCGACATCTTCAGAAGTCACCGGCCAAAAATCACTGATTTGAAGCTCGAAATCCGACGCATTTGCTCCTGGCAGACGATCAACCAATCCAACCCGAAGCCAATGAAGAAGGCCGATTATCATGCCTTGCTGGAGCAATGTCGCAAAGACAAAGACCTGATGTGGTATGCGATCTTGATCGTCAGCCTCAACCTTGGACTTCACCCCTCAGAAATGGCGGAGCTTCAAGTTGCTGAATTCGACTTTGACGAACTGGTCTTTACCAGCAATCGGACGAAGACCGGCGTCTCTCGTGTGGGGACGATCTGGAAGCGGACTGCGGAAGCCATCAGGGAATACATGACGACCGATCATTTCAAGAACAACAGAACGTCCCTGCTCTTCACAACGGATCACCCGGACAAGAACGGCCAAGTCAATCAGCCTTTCAAGATCAATCGGATCACGGCGAAGATAAGACGCTTGCGCAAAAATGCGAAACTCGGGAATGACGTTGTATTCGATGGCATCCGGGATCTCTTCAGAACCTCAGCGGGGGCAACCAACGCCATTGCCATTCGATGGGCGATGGGGCACGCTGGCGGTCAAGATGATCTCTACCCGTTTCGAGACCCTGCGGAGACTGCTGAGATGATGGCAAAGGTCGAGCAGAAGGTCTTCGGGCAGCCAAAGAAGGCACGGCCAAGAAAGCAGCGATGAATCGCTACGCCCCCGAATCCGCTCGGGATGCGGTCAACGCCATCGAGGCCAAGTTTTTCCCGTCCAAGTCTGGGCGAAAGGCGTCGTGAACCTCATCTTGATGGCACCGTCGTCCACCGAGCTGGTGGGGCCTGCGGGGCGGACCATCGTCCAACATGTTAGACCAAGGTTCCCGGGACCAGCTCGGTCGAAGGTCATCTTGCGTTGCTGATCAAGTGAGATACACTTGGCGTTCATGGCTGACCAGGGGCTCATGACGCTCGACGAAGCCGCCGCCTACTTGGGCGTGGCCAAGATCACCCTTCGTCGGTGGACTCGGAAGGGTGACCTGCCCTGCGTTCGGATCGGCAAACGTGGCGACCGGAGGTTCCGGCAGGAGGACTTGGACGCCTACATCAATCAGAATGCAGACCCCGCGCCAGCTCCGAAGCGGACCCGGAAGGCCGGTTCGCAACAAACATCGAAGGCGTCAAAACGAAAGCCCGGAGCCCACGAGATGTGAACCCCGGCATCATTCGGTGAGGGATTCCGATGAGCACGGACTACCATGCGAAGTACTTCGCCCACGAGCTGACTCGCCGCCATTCAGCAGCGGGTGGCATCGAGCGGTTGTCCATGTCTCTCTTCGACGCCTGCGTTGATCTCAACCCCCACCAGATCGAGGCATCGCTTTTCGCTCTGCGGTCACCCATCTCAAAGGGCGTGATTCTTGCCGATGAAGTCGGCCTCGGGAAAACAATCGAGGCAGGACTGGTTCTCTGTCAACGCTGGGCAGAGCAGCGCCGCCGATTACTCGTCATCTGTCCGGCCTTGCTTCGCAAACAATGGAGCCTCGAACTCGAAGAGAAGTTCAACCTGCCAACGACCATCCTCGACGCCAAGGCTTATCGTGATGCAAAGAAAAACGGAAACCCATCGCCGTTCGTGACCAATCGAATTGTCATCGCCTCAATCAACTTCGTGAGCAGAATGCGGGACGACGTTCGACTGGTTGGTTGGGATCACGTGGTCATTGACGAAGCCCACAAGCTCCGTAACGCATATCGTGCCAGCAACAAGATGGGTCAGAACATCCGCTGGGCCATCAGTGACCGCAAAAAGACGTTGTTGACGGCAACGCCTCTCCAGAATTCGCTCCTGGAGCTATACGGTCTTTCCACGATCATCGACGAGCACATCTTCGGAGATGTGGCGTCGTTTCGGACGCAATACACGAATGTTGGCGGCAACCTCGATGAGCTGCGTGACCGATTGCGACCGATCTGCACGCGCACCCTCCGTAGGCAGGTGCTGGAGTACGTCCAGTACACCGAGCGGCGACCGATCACACGCCCCTTTCGTCCGTCCGATGAAGAACATCGACTTTACGAGGCGTTGACTGAGTTCTTGAGTCGTGACGATACGTATGCGATTCCCCAACAACAACGGCAACTCGTCACCCTCATCCTCCGCAAGCTTCTTGCCTCATCGTCACATGCCATTGCTGGAACTTTGCGAACCATCAAGTCGAGACTTCTCGCATTGCGAGAGGAACGCATCGAGTCGATGAGTTTGGCGGAGCACATCATCGAAGGCGACGAATTGGAAGATGAGTACCTGGACGAGCTGATTGCCGAGACCGAGGGAGAGTCAGACGAAGAAGGCGAACCAGACGATGTCGAAGCACCTCCGATCAACCTGAAAAAGCTCGACGCCGAAATCGCAGAAATTGATGCTTACATCCGATGGGCCAGCAGTATCGGCGTCGATACGAAAACTCGCTCGCTCCTTACCGCTCTCGAAATTGGCCTTCAGGAGATGGGAAAACTCGGGGCCGCCAAGAAAGCCCTCATCTTCACGGAATCACGTCGAACCCAGGACTACTTGAAGAACTACCTCGATGCCAACGGGTATGCTGGTCGCACCTGCGTATTCAACGGGACGAATTCCGGTCCTGAATCCCAGACGATCTATCAACGTTGGCGTGACAAGAACACGGATAGCGGACGAGCGACGGGCTCGAAGATCATCGACGTTCGTACTGCCCTCATTGAGCACTTCCGGGACAACGCTGACATCTTGATCGCAACCGAAGCTGCTGCCGAGGGCATCAATCTGCAATTCTGTTCACTGGTCATCAACTACGACCTGCCTTGGAACCCGCAACGAATCGAACAGCGTATCGGTCGTTGCCACCGGTACGGCCAGAAGCACGATGTCGTCGTCATCAACTTCCTGAACGAGCGCAACGATGCCGATCAACGTGTCCTGCAACTTCTCACGGAGAAGTTCCATCTATTCAGCGGGGTCTTTGGTGCGTCGGACGACGTGCTGGGATCAATTGAGTCAGGCGTTGATTTCGAGAAGCGGATTCTCCAAATCTATCAGGATTGTCGCACCCCGCAGCAAATCGATGCCGCCTTCAAAGCTCTCCAACTGGAGATGGATGAGCAGATCAAGGCGAAACTCGACGATACCCAGAAGCTCCTGCTGGAGCATTTCGACGAGGACGTTCACGCCCGACTGCGATCCAAGCTCGACGATACCCGACAACATCTGGATCGTATGAGCCGCATGTTCTGGTCGCTGACCAAGCACGCCCTCCACGACCATGCTGAATTCGATGACCGTGACTTCACCTTCACGCTCACTCGTCCACCCCTCGATCACTTCAAGCGCGGGCAGTATCACCTGATCTCGAAGAATCAAGAGAACATCCCGGGCGAGTTCCTTTATCGTCTGTCGCATCCCCTCGGCGAGCACGTTGTCCAGGTCGGGAAGTTGACCGAGACGCCGGTGGCGGAGGTCGTCTTCGATGTCGCTAACCATCCGGGCAGAATCGCCCTCGTTGAGCGACTGGCCGGACAGTCCGGCTGGCTGATCCTGCAAATGCTCACCATCGAGTCATTCGAGCGTGAAGAGTATTTGTTGTTCTCCGGCCAGACCGACAACAACGGACCCATCGATCAGGAAACTGCCCAGAAGCTTTTCAACTGCTTGGGCACAACGAAGCCCGCACCGCATCCTGATGATGCGATCCGTAAGCGTCTCACCGATGATGCCGCCCGGCATGTCAAAGCGACGATCAGTCGCTCGCTGGAGGCCAACAACCAGCACTTCCAGCAGGAGCGAGAGCGTCTTGACAAATGGGCGGACGACATGGTCGTCGCTGCCGAGAAGGAACTGGACCTCACCAAGCAGCAGATCAAGGCGTTGAACCGTGAGGCCCGGCTCGCCACCACAACCGATCAGCAGCGCCAGATTCAGGAGAGAATTCAGTCGCTCGAAAAGAAGAAACGCCGTCAGCGTCAGGAGATATTCGACCGGGAAGACGAGATCGCAGAGAAGCGTGATACGCTGATCGACGTATTGGAAAAGCAGCTAAGTCGCAAGACAACCGTCGATGACCTATTCTTGATTCGCTGGAGCGTCGAGTGAGCGATCCACTCCCATACCTCGATTCACCTGCGAACAACGCTTCCCTGCCTTTGCCGGTGGCGATGCCTGCAAAACTCCCTCGCCATCGCAGGTCGTTCTTCGCCATCATCCACATCGATGGCATGGTGCAATACCCAGAATTCAAGCCACTCGGCTACCTCACGCAATCGCGCATGATTCGAGCCGCCAAGAATGGTGACATCGCCGCTCGCAATCGATTGTGGATGCAGCATTGCAGACTTGCCCTCACCGCCGTCAATCGACATCGGGTGCCCTGGTCACAAGTCCCCGATGCCGTTCAGGCGGCTCAGTTTGGACTTATCGATGCCATTGACGGCTTCGATATTGGCCGACTCACGGAGTTTTCAACCTACGCTTATCCTTGGGTACGCCAGAAGCTGCTGATGTTCAGAACGCAACTGGCCTATCACGTGAGCATCCCTGCTTACCTTTTCCCCCACTACATGCGGTTCCGTCATTCATTTCGCAAAGGTCAGTCCGGGAATGAGTGGTACGATGCCTTTGAATCGTGGCAAACCACACCCAAGGTCTACAATCGCCTGAAGCGGCTTCATCGGCTGATTGAACCACTTCAATGGTCACGTGATCTTGAACCGGCGACGACGGAAACCGATCCCGAGCATCAGCATATGGCAACGGAAGCCTTCCTTGCTGTTCGGAACGCAATTGCTTCCCTTGACGAACGGGAGCAACAGATCATAACTCAGCGATATGGACTTAACGGTTCTGAGGAGCACACCCTTCGAGAGATCGGTGAGTTCATCGGATTGACCCGGGAGCGGGTGCGCCAGATACAGGCCCAAGCAGAGGAACGACTTCGGCAGCGACTTGCGGACTATGCCGCTTGCCATCCCAATTAGGCAGTGAAGAAAGAAACGCCGGAAAAGGAATAAACGTGGCCAGCAATTTTGAAAAACTCCAGAAGCTCCTTGAGGAGCTGTTCCAACTGGATCAGGCCGATCTGGACTTCGGCATCTATCGGATCATGAACCAGAAGCGTGACGAGGTCGTCCGCTTTCTGGAGAAGGACTTGCTGCCGCAGGTCAAGGACGCCTTCGGTCAGTACCGCTCGGCGGATAAGGTCGCACTTCAAAAGCAGCTCGACGCAGCCATCGAGCAGGCCAAGGGGCTGGGCGTTGATCCCGAGACGACGACGAAGGTCCAGGAACTCCGCCAGCAGCTCGCCGACTCCGCCGTCGATGTCAACGCCCTGGAAAACGAGGTCTTCAGCCACCTCTACAACTTCTTCCGCCGCTACTACCACGAAGGCGATTTCATTTCCTTGCGGCGGTACAAGGAAGGTGTCTACGCCATCCCTTACGAGGGCGAAGAGGTCAAGCTCCACTGGGCCAACCACGATCAGTACTACATCAAGAGCAGCGAGTATTTCCGGGACTACGTTTTCACCATGCCATCGGGTAAGCGGGTGCGCGTCCACTTGGTTGCCGCCTCAAGCGAGCAGGACAACAAGAAGGAAGCCCCCGGCAAGGAACGACGGTTCATCCTCTGCGATGATGCACCACTGAGCGAAGAAAACGGCGAACTCTTCATCCGCTTCGAGTACCGGCCCGACGACGGCAAGCAGAAGCAGGACGTGCTCAACCAGAAGGCTATCGAGACGATTCTCGGGGCGGACGGTTTTGACAAGTGGATTCAGGAGCTCTCCAAGCCTGCACCAACGAAGGCCAATCCCGAGCGGACGGTTCTGGAAAAGCACCTTCATCAGTATACGGCCAAGAACACGTTCGATTACTTCATCCACAAAGACCTCGGCGGCTTCCTGCGGCGTGAACTCGATTTCTACATCAAGAACGAGATCATGCATCTCGACGACATCGAGCACGACACCGCCCCTCGGGTCGAGCAGTTCCTCAGCAAGATCAAGGTCATCCGCAAGATTGCCCACAAGATCATCCAGTTCCTGGAACAACTGGAAAACTTCCAGAAGAAATTGTGGCTCAAAAAGAAATTTGTGGTGGAGACGCATTACTGCATCACGCTTGACATAGTTCCTGAGGAGCTTTTCCCGGAAATCGCTGCCAATAATGCCCAGCGAGAGGAGTGGATTCGTTTATTCGCCGTTCACGAGATCGAGAAGGACCTGAATAATCCGGGGTACTCGACGCCATTGACTGTGGATTTTCTAAAGGCGAATACATCCCTCTCAATCAACACTCGATTGTTTCCTAAGAAGTTCACAGCGCAACTCTTGTCACGACTCGACGATGTACGAAAAGTGAGTTCAAATGTCCTCGTCAACTCCGACAATTCGCAAGCGCTCCGTCTCATGAAGGAACGCTACCGGAAGCGAGTACGAGCCGTTTACATCGATCCTCCATACAACACACCGCACTCGGAAATACTGTACAAAAACAACTACCTTCATTCGACTTGGCTGACTCTGATTGCAAACACCGCCTCGCTGGTGCCAACATTCTGGGCTGAAGACTTTTCATTCGGTGTTGCCATCGACGACTTCGAGTTCGTAAACCTGGCATCTTTTCTGAGAACGACCTTCCCAGAACTTGAACATTCCATCGTCGTTGTAAATCACCATCCGCAGGGAGCTGGTGGTCGGTTGTCTCGAACGCACGAGTATCTCGTTCTACTCAGCCGAGAAAGTTCACCAGCCTTCCGTGGGCGGCCACGGGAGGATGCCACTGAGGATCGAAACTTCATGCGGAGCGGTACTGCTGAAAACAACTTCCGGCAGGGCCGCTGGAAAAGCTTCTACGCTCTTCTGATCGATCCAAAGTCAGGCGAGATTGTCGGCACAGAGCCGCCCGTCCCTCTCGATGAGGAATATCCGACGGAGCCAACACCTGAAGGGTACAGGCGCGTTTATCCAATCAACTCCCGAACCGAAGAGCGGGTATGGCGGTCAAGCTATGAAACCGGAAAAGGTCGAGCGGAACGAGGGGAGTTGGCCGTCAACAACGCTGCGACTGTGTATCAACGTATTGACCACGAGGGAAAGCGAGAAACCCTCTTTAGCAACTGGACGGACAGCGAGTTTAACGCGGGCGTTCACGGCACGAGCGTTCTGTCGTCGATGGGCTTTGGAGGCCAATTTGATTATCCCAAGTCGATAAATGCAGTCGAAGTGGCGCTATGGGCACAGACATATGGCGACTGCGATGCAACAATTCTTGACTATTTTGCTGGCTCTGGGACGACCGCTCATGCTGTCATGGCAATGAACCGCCTTGATGGCGGCAATCGAAACTACTTGCTGGTTGAACAAGGCGAGTACTTTCAGTCCGTTCTTGTTTCCCGTGTTCGTAAGGCAGCATACTCAACTGTTTGGAAGGATGGGAAGCCGCAACTTCGGGACGGAATCAGCCATTCTTTCAAATACATGGATCTTGAGTCATTTGACGACTCCCTGAATAACATCGAACCCAGGCGAACGGGCGATCAGGCATCGCTGCTGGAGCAGGATGGCGACCTGCGCGAGCAGTACATCCTATCGTACATTCTTGAAGTGGATGCCCGTGGAAGCCAATCGCTCCTCAACGTTGATGCGTTTCGCAACCCTTACGAATATAAGCTCCGCGTGGAACGCAACGGCGAAATGCAGCTCGTCAACGTCGATTTGATTGAGACGTTCAACTGGCTGCTGGGTCTAACGGTCAAACACATCGACATGGTGCGTGGGGTTTGGGTCGTGGAAGGGACAAACCCGGATGGGAAGCTAGTCCTGGTCCTCTGGCGAAACCTCGACGAGACCGACAATGACAAGCTCGACGACTGGTTCAAGAAGCAGAAGTACAACACGCTCGATCAGGAATACGACGTGGTCTACGTCAACGGCGACAACAATCTGGAGAACTTTCGCACCGGCGATCAGACCTGGAAGGTCCGTCTGATCGAAGAAGAATTCGGTCGGCTCATGTTCGACGTTCAGGACGCGTAGGGAGGTCGATCATGGCCAGGAGACGAAGAAACGCCGACGAAAGGCCGCCGCTGCGATTTGACCAGAAGCTGGTTCTGAACCAGTGGATGCTGTCGCTATTTGAAGTCAATACCTTCGACAAGCTTGCCGAGGAACTGAAGCCGCTAAGTCTCGAAGGTCTGGACGAGAACAACGTCCACACCTTTCTCAAGCAGATGAACCTGCTCTGGGAGTACGAGGCGTTTCCCGGCGATACGCTGCTGGGCTATGACCAGAACATTGTTCGGCATACGCAGGCGTTGACCGGTAAGCGAGCGCAGCCGATCCGCTGGAAGTATTTCCAGTATCTTTCCCTTCTGTTCACGGAGGTCTATCTCGACCGTTTCTTCCGTGACCCCGAGAAGTTGCTCGCCGATCTCAACCGGCACGTGGCAAAGTTCAACGAGGACAAGTCGGACAAGGAATGCATTCCGGCATACGAACTCGATGACCTGCGGAAGCTGGCCTTCTGGAATGCCACGGGCAGCGGCAAGACGCTGCTCATGCACGTCAACATCCGGCAGTACCAGCATTATCTTCAGTTGCATGATCGGGGGCGGGAGTTGAACCGGATCATCCTGCTCACCCCCAACGAGGGACTATCGAAGCAGCATCTCGACGAGTTCCAGGCGTCCGGGATTGACGCCGAGATTTTCTCGAAAGAGTCACGGTCGCTGTTCGCCGGGCGCAGCGTCGAGATTCTCGAAGTGACCAAGCTCAAGGAGGAGATGGGGCAGAAGACCGTCGCCATCGACGCGTTCGAGGGAAGCAACCTGGTGCTGGTGGACGAGGGGCATCGGGGAGCGAGCGCCAGCGTCGAAGGGGCGTGGATGAGTGCCCGCAACCGTCTCTGCGAGAACGGCTTCTCCTTCGAGTATTCCGCTACGTTCGGACAGGCAATGAAGGGACGCAAGGGACTGGAGCCCATCTACGCCAAGAACATCCTCTTCGACTACTCCTACAAGTACTTCTATCGGGATGGGTTCGGGAAGGACTATCGCATCCTCAACCTGGCGGATGACTCGGATGAAGATCGGCGACGGCTGTATCTGACTGCTTGCCTCGTGGCATTTTACCAGCAGCAGAAGCTCTTCCATGAAAACCCCGGCACGTTTCGTCCGTTCCTCTTGGAGAAACCGCTGTGGGTTTTCGTGGGCGGCAGCGTCAATGCCGTGCGGACGCAGAACAAGCGAAAAGTCTCGGATGTGGTGGACATCCTGCTCACCCTCGCCGAGTTCGTGAAGAACAAGGCCGATTCCATTGAACTGATCAAGCGGCTGCTGAGCGGTAGGCCGGGGTTGCTCGATCAGCGCGGCAACGAAATCTTCGCCACCGCTTTTCCGTATCTTGCGGCAAGCAACAAGTCTGCCGAGGAAGTCTTCAACGACATCCTCAACGTCCTGTTCAACTCCGGGACGCAGGCTGCGCTGCATGTGGAGAACCTGACCGGGACGGATGGGGAGATTGCGCTCCGCTTGGGCGACAACAAACCGTTCGGGCTGATCAACGTCGGTGACACAAGCAGTCTGTGCGATCTTTGCGAGAAGCATCCCGACCATCTCGTTGTCGAGAAGAAGGATTTTTCTGGCTCGCTGTTTCGTGAGCTGAGTGATAGCGACTCCACGGTCAACATCCTGATCGGGTCCAAGAAATTCACCGAGGGCTGGAATAGCTGGCGGGTAAGCACGATGGGCCTGATGAACATCGGGCGCACCGAGGGCTCCGAGATCATCCAGTTATTCGGGCGAGGCGTCCGGCTGAAGGGTTACGGCATGACCCTGAAGCGGAGCAGCCAACTTGAGGGGATTGAGCGACCGAAGCACATCAAGCTGCTTGAGACGCTGAACATCTTCGGCATTCGGGCGGACTACATGCGGCAGTTCAAGGAGTATCTGGAGGAGGAAGGTCTGCCGAGCAACGAGGATCGCATCGAGTTCATTCTCCCCGTCGTCAAAGACTTGCAAGGCAAGAAGCTCACCAGTGTCCGGCTCCAGGAGGGGATGGATTTCAAGAAGGACGGCCCGAAACCGACGATGGACTCGCCGCCTGATCGCATCCTGCGGCATCCCGTGACCGTGAACTGGTATCCGAAGATTCAGGCCCAGCAGAGCAAGGGCGTCACTCGGGCGGACGACGTAGCGGTGAAGAACACGGGCAGATTGGAGAGCAAGCACTTTGCCTTCATGAATGTCGAACGCATCTGGTTCGAGCTGCAACGCTTCAAGAATGAACGGTCATGGTACAACCTCAATCTGCCTCGTGAGGCGATTATGACGCTGCTCTGCGATGATCGCTGGTACACGCTCTACATCCCCAAGGAGGAACTGGAGTTCACCCGCTTCGAGAGCGTTCGTCGGTGGGAAGAAATCGCCGTCGCCCTCCTGAAGAAGTACCTTGACCGATACTACAAGCACCGGAAGCAGGAATGGGAATCTGAGTTTTACGAGTACCACGAGCTGAGTGAAGATGATCCCAATTTCGTGTCCGAGTATCGACTGCTGATCGAGGAATCGCAGGAGACGATCATCGAAAAACTCGGCGAGCTGAAAGAGCAGATCAAGGACGGCAGATTCCGAGACTGGGAATTCGGTAATCTGAGTGCGATTTGCTTCGGTCAGCACCTGTATCAGCCGCTCTTGCACTTCAGAAGCGATCTGGTCGAAGTCAGCCCGGTTTCCTTAAACGAAGGCGAAAAAGATTTCGTCGCTGACCTGCGTGCCTTCTACGATGGCAACCGGAACTTCTTCGAGACCAAGGAACTTTATCTCCTCCGCAACATGAGCCGAGGGCGTGGCATCGGCTTCTTCGAGGCGGGCAACTTCTATCCCGACTTCATCGTCTGGTTGCTCGTCGGCGACACGCAATACGTCACCTTCCTGGACCCGAAAGGCATTCGTAACCTCGAAGGCCCGGACGATCCCAAGATTCAGTTTTACCGCACGATCAAAGAGCTGGAGCAGCGATTGGGTGATCCCAACGTAATTCTGAATTCCTTCATCATCTCCAATACGCCCTTCCAGCAGGTGCGGTGGTGGACGGACAGTCTGTCCAAAGAGGAATTCACGAAAAGTCACGTCGTCTTCCAGAGGGAAGACCGTGAAACGTACATCCGCTCGATCCTGACCAAAACGTCGGATGCGCGACAAGTTGCCGTCGAGTAGAACATCACGGGGCTGCGATTTCCAGCAGTCGGTCTGGATTGGGGTCGGCATAAACCCGAGGCCGCCCAGTCCCGGAAAACACGATCAGGATGTGATGACCGCCAACAGTGGTAACAGAGTATCGGCGTTCGGTAGTTCCCTCGATCTCAACGTTCTCACCTGAAGCTCCATCCTGAGACTGGTAGCGCGGATGAATGCGACCGGGAGTAGTGTTCTTCTGTCGCCGTTCAGAAATAACATTCAGTCGTGGTTTTCCCCCGTTCATTGCATCGAATAGCTCAGGGCAGAAGCAGGATTCGAGTCCGTGATGCGGAGCGACCAAAATCGAAAGCCCTCTACTCCCGAGTACGCTGCGCAGGCTGGGCTGTTCCTTGGTTTCGACGTGCCAGTTGGGATATCGCTCCTCTGCCGAAGAATCAAAGACCGTGTAACGCTTTTCGAGACCATACCCTTGGTCAAGGATGATGTTCATTGCCTCAGGCGTGATGTCACCGGGAACGAGTATCGAGTGACTTCCGTGGCGCAGGTAAAACACGATGCTCGTAGCGTTGCCGTACTTCGTATCCTCTGTATGCAATTTGTCACACACAGGGGGACGGACGTAGAAAATGCCATATTCCAGGTTCGGAATCGTGCGTGGTGAGTCATAGCAGATTGTTTGGAGCGGTGGATTCCGCCTTTCGAATAGCTTCTTGTAGGTGTCGATCAGCTCTTTGTTTTGCCCAATGGGGTCTTCAATGCGTGACCAATCGAGTGATTCGGATTGGGTCTTGTCGTTAGGGCAGGTCAAGAGAGCAGGACGCAGAGCTTTACCGTCAGAAGCTTCTTCGCATTGAGCGATGTGGTCGGCATGGGGATGAGATAGAACTGTCTGAGCAATCGCTGCGTTTTGATACTTGTCCAGTTGTGGGACAAAGTGCTCACGAATGAACCTCGCTGGATCGAAGAGTGTACCACCCCCCATGTCGAGGACGAACCCCTGGTTGAGTCCAGTGCGCACGAAGATTGCGTTCCCACGACCGATACTGAAGACCCAGATGTACGTTTGAAGGGATGTGGACCAAGACATCGTCAAGAATTCCTTTTTGTGCATGTGGCCGCATAGCTGCGGAAGACCTCTGACGTGAAGTGGCGGAAGAACTTCAGGTAACGGTATAGCATGATAATGGCAAGGCCAAGACTGGCCGCACACCATAACAGAGCATCCCAGTGAATCACACGTGGGTTTTCGATGATGCCCCGAAAGGCCCCAACGATGAGAACGAAAGCGCTGAACAGACCGGCAACGACGAGATTGCGGGCGAAGCCATACAGGTTTTGAAATGTTCCGAGTCGTTCCCGTGTAGCCTCATCACGGAGGGCTATAGACTGGCAATGATAGAAAAGGCCTCGACCCGGTTTGGTGATCCCAGCTTCCGCCGCTGACTCAAGTACGGCTTCCTTGGTTTCGGGAGGTAGTGGCTTGTAGAATCCGGGAAACACACGTGCCCATCGTGAAGTGATTGAATCTGCAAACATGGTCTCTTCCGGGGAAGTCAGAACGTCTCGTACGAAGCGTTCCTCGATGAATGACCACGCAACGTGGGCAACTGCGTGCCCGATGACGTAGGCAATGAAGACAAGGACGATACCGGGAATCAACTTTGGGTCAGCATCGAGCAACCAACCGCCGGAAAATGCGAAATCGATGGAGGCCAGGCAAACGAAACCCGCAGCGAGATAACCGAAGAAATCGTAAATCGAGAAGGGAACCTTCATGTGATTGTCACCTGTCCTATCCCGTCGCTCATTTGGAATCTTGCGTTAACCAGTCGCTCTTGCTGATCTGCTCCTTACCAGTTGGGCAACATTACGGCAGGCAGGGTCTTGACCCACGCCGTCCTTATCCTCCTCGGCCACCATCTTACCCCAGTGCGCGAATCGGAAAAGTCCTGTGGAGCTGACGTGGCTGGAAGCCTCCGGGGACCGGCACCGGCGAGTGCCGAGGCCTGGACGGTAGCTGCGGCCAATTGGTTTGGGCGAACTCGACTGCCTAATCTCTTGGACGGTACAGGCAGCATTCACGCCGAAGTCAGCTTGCACGAGGGGAACACCCCCGGAAAAGGGCACCCAAAATGGGACCAGATTTAGCCCCACCGGGGGTCATCTGTCAGGTTGTTTTGCGTATCGGTCGCATCATCTGCCTGATCGTTGGCGACGGGCAACAAGCATCGAGGCCGAGAGCAACAGCAGCGCTGTTGACGGCTCCGGGACAATGGCGAGCCGGAAACCGATGTCGTCCCCTCCGTCTCTTGGCGATGGATCAAAGTGGCGGTTCGCTGCGTGGAGCCGGTAACCTGTTCCATCCCCATCCCACGACCCACCACGCAGGCCCCGAAACCTCGATGTGCCGGTCGCAGCTCACCCCTTATACTATCCGTCGATTCACGGCGGCACGGAGGTCATCGACCGTCGCATGGCTGTACACCATCGTGGACCGAACATCCCGATGGCGCATCAACGCCTTGGTCTCGTGCAATGCAACGCCGCGACGTAGCAAGTCCGTACAGAAGAAGTGCCTAAACGAATGGGCGGATTTCCCGTCCAAGCCGTATCGCTGCAACAACATCCGCAGCTTCTTTGTCATCTTGTTGCTTGTGTAGGGGCTGCCGGTCTTGGTCAAGAACAACTGATGCATGACCTCGGCGTTGCGAATCCGTGGACGGACTTCCCTGACGTAATGCCGAATCACGCGTACGCTCGAAGCATCCAGAGGAATCGTCCCCCGGCTGTCGCACTTCGCATCGGTGATGGTCAGCAATCCCGCCTGAAGGTCGATCCGGTTCGGCTGGCGTGGGTCGAGACTGGCCGACGCGATCTCGGATGCCCGGCATCCCGTCGCCCAGGCAAAGGTGACGAGGGCGTGGTCGATTTTGTCGATCAACCGCCCACCACGAGCCTTCTGCCGGAGCCTTCGGAGCAGGTCTCGCATCTCGCCGTCAGCGAAGAATCTTCTGGGTGATCTCATTGGTCGCTCCCAACTGGCACAAAACGCTCAAATCCTGTCATCGCCGGTGCTCCCTGATGCCGTCGCCGGGCAGGTTTCTTCAGGTGGAACAGGCACATTTCAGCGAAATTCGGCAAGTTCATTCTCCGGCGAGCAATCGCCTTGCGACGACGGGGAGCGCTCGCTCCAACTCGGGACGGTCATCCCCGAACTCCCCGGACAGGATCGACGTGATCCTGGCCGCATTGAGCAGCTCGTCACGTACCCCGACCTGGCGGCATCCTTCCACGATGGCCGCCACGTAGGCATCTGGCTGCTTGGCTGCCCGCTGGCGACCCTGGCGTGAATGGGGCGACCTCTGGCTACCCTGTTTGGGTTTACGGCGGTAGAAGGAGATCTCCTCGTTGTTCAGCCCCACCCCAGACTTGAGTACCTGCCCGATCTGACGGAGCAACTCGTGATCATAAAACGGCATGCCCTTCGCTGTCCGCTTTGGCGGAGGAAACACGCCACGTCGGACCAGACGACGGAAGTGGCCGGTCTCCATCGTGATCAACTCTGCCGTCCGACTCACGTTCAACCGGGCACCATCCAAATCGGCGGGTATCTTCGTCATGTCAAAAGCCTCCACAATGCCTGATCATTGCCTTGATTTCGCACCATCATCGCCCGTCAAAACCTCACCAATTGCTCGATCTGCATGCCTCGGGTGGACAACAAAAGCTCGCTCATTGCCTGATTGCGATGGTCCGTGCAGCGGACACGACGCCTGGTGAATACCCATCGAATCACCATCAAACGCTCATCGTCGTGGCCCAAGCAAACTCGGTTCCTACGGGAACGGCAGCAGCCCCACTGCATCAACGTGATCTCGCCCCTTCGCAGTGAGTCGGCGGCCTCCCGCACCGATGGTCATCAACCCGAGACGGACCAACGGGGGCTCCAGCACATCGTGGACTGTCCCGATGCTTGCCCCGAGGCCCAGCGCGAGACTGCGGGCGGAGAGCGGACGAGGATCAGCGTCGGCCAAGATGCGAAGCAACTGCCTTTCCTCTCGGCCCAGTCCGGCCTCATCGATCCCCTCGATCTTCATCGCCATCGTTACCGTCGGCAGCGTCACTCGGTTCATCACTTGGGCCTGGGCAACATCACGAGCACGTTCGGCGAGACGTAACCCGATGCGCGGCACTCCTCGTGCTCTACGAGCAAGGGCGAAAGCGGCATCTTCTTCGATCTCCAATTGCCACCTTCTGAATATCCCAATGACGATCTGGCAGATTTCCTTGTCGGTGTAGAACTCAAAACGGAACTTCAGCCCGAAACGTTGAGCCAGCGGAGCAGAGATCGCCTCGGGGTACGTCGTCGCAGCGCAGAGCGTGAATGGTGGAATCTGGATGCGTATTGGTCCACCTGCTGGTCCGGCAGTGACGTTGAGCACGCCCTCTTCCAGCACGATCAACAATTCCTCGGCTGCATATCTCCCGATCCCGTGAAACTCATCCACCAAGAGAATGGCCTTCGGTTCGATTCGCACGAGGATGTTGCGGAGATCGTAGGGCGTGGCGAGGCACTGTCCGGTCGTAGAGATGAGCGGAACAAGCAGCTCGTTGGATAGGACGCCTGCCAATGTGGTTTTGCCAAGTCCGCCGCCCGCCGACGTGAGCAGACAATGCGGCATGGCTTCACCCCGTTGCAGCGCCGCCTGTACGGCAATCGACACCTTCTGCTTGATGGCGCTTTGTCCGATCATCTCATCGAGATACCGTGGTCGATGCTGCGTGCTGTCCGTCATGGTTGGCCACCTTCCAATAACGCTGACTCACTTCTCCATCGAACACTACGCCATAAAATGGCACTCGCCAAGTTCCTTTCGCCCTATTTTTCAAGGGTTTTCTGCACTAACGTCAAGCACCCGACTTTGATCTGATCAAGTCAAACGTCACCGCCTCGGCCAAGCAAATACCACCACCTCGTTGATCACTTGTCGAGGCAGTCGGGGACAATCACGAATGCGTTGAGGATCAGCGAATTCGTAAGTCCACGCGGTCACTTGCGTTTCGTCGTCGAGCGTAACAGTGACCTGCTTTCTGACGTACAAGCAGTCACTTCGGTTTGGGGCGTAGCCTTCGATCTGATCGGTGATCGAGAGCGCCGACCGGTCGATCTCCAGAAGGACGCCTTCGACCAGGCCGTCACCGGGGACCAATGCCGGGAACGCACCGAGGTCAACGAGGATGCCGCTGATTCGTCCGGGACGACCCCGGAGAACGAACCGCTCGATCCGGCGATGATTGCCGTGACCCGGCATCAACGTACCGTAGACGAAGAGGCAGGTGGTTGGGGCAACGGGATCAGGCATTCGCTCCTCTCCATTCGCATGAGCGCGGCCCAGGTTGCACGCAAAGGCTTCCGTTTTGCCCGAGCCACGAAAGCAATTCGACCGGAACCACCCCTGACACCTGGTGTCGCTCCCTCTTCAGTGCGTTCACACACTTGGCTGGTCCTGGCCTGATCACTTGCAGCGTAAGCTCCGCCTGGCGAAGTAGTTGGCGAATCTCCGCCGAAAATGACCGACGAACCGAGTTCGCACAGCCGCTCAAAAGGCTTGCGTTTGACGACGAGATCGAAAGCAAATCGGCAGGAGGAGTGTTCATGACGCTCTTCTCCCCCTGAGCCCGGAGGCGACATCGGCAGGTCGGATGAGCATGTGGCCGACGTGAACCAAGCGCCCGTACTGTTGGGGAAAGCAGCGTTTGAAGAGGTTGATCGACCACTGGCAGGCTCCTCGCTCATCCATCCCGAGGGCGTGGGCAAACTCATGCAGGTAGGTGACGACGCTCAGCTTGCCGACCAAGACAATTCGATGTTGAGTTGGGATGTAATGCGATGACCCACTTGAGCTGCCGTCGATGCATTTGAAATTCAGTGCAGGCATGGCGATGCCATAAGCCACTGCAAGATCACGGTTCAACTGCTCGAACTTCGCCTCACGATCCTCGACTGTCCCACGCCAAGGTTGCCTTTGGGCGAATCGTCGGACAACGTGAATAACTTCGGGGCGGTATGTCATCTGATCATCAACGACTTCGAGAACGCATTGGGGATAGTTACTATGGGGCATGATGACTCTCCTGATGACGGCCTCGCTCATCAAGCGACGGCCTTGGGTTTGATCTCCTCCGGCAAGTTGAAGTGCTTCCAGCGGCGGAGCAGATACCTGCCGACCCCACGAAGGTCTTTCTCGACCTTGCGATAGATGCGCGAGTTGGGCTTCAACCCAGTCGTCGTCAGCAGAGCGTTAAACCCTTGTTGCGAGTTGGGGACCGGCTCCGGTTTGAGGTGACATGAGCGTTTCACGGCGTGCTCCGTCCACCGCTGTGTCGCCAGCACCCATGCCTTAATCTTCTCCCACTCAGTAGTCCCGCCGTGGAGTCGCCACTCGACGGTCATCCGATCTTGCTTCGCCAGGTTGGTCAAGTTGAGGCCGTGGTAACGATCCACGCTCTGCAACTCGCGGCAGAGCGAGGCATATGAATACACCCGGTCGAAGCGTTTGGCATCCTCGATTTGCGGTGGGCGACAATATTGACTCGACTTGCGACTGGGAGCGACCAAGGCGTAGATGACTGGATGAAAACGCCACCAGAGATGTTGGAGGTTGCGGACCACTTCGGGTCGCTGCTCGGCCTCGGGCAAATGATGGTGGACGTGAAGGCCGCAACTGTAATTCGCTCGTGATCCGACGTAACGAATGATGTCGAGGGCGGGCGGCAGGACTTGCTCAACCTCGTTCCAGGTCATCGGAGCGGTCTTGGCTTCGATCCTGCTCCACCGAAGTCCGGCGTAACGGGACTCGTCACGCAGTGAAACATCGTGCTCGATGGCGAACTTGCTGCCTGTTGGGACGGGCTGATGCGTATAACCGCGTGAGAAGGATTGGATGCCGTGGTTGGTCAGGACTTCGGCGATGAGGCGTTGGACATCACGGTTTTCGCCAACGCCGATGATGGGCACGACCACTTCGATTTCGATGCCGATTCTGCGGTCGTGGTTGATGCCTGCCTGCATACTACACACTACAGCGTGAATGTCCGACGCGCAAATCGATTTCGTAAGATTTTCTCGGGTAGTGCTTACCCTAATGTCAAGTAGCAGAAATGCGCTGAGTCGGGATGCGAGTCGTCGCTTCATCAGAAGAGATTCGCTCGTGACTCAACGGCCTGAGCAAGCGCCGCAGATTCTTTTGGTAACGTGGGCTGAGCTGATGTGATGCCGCTCCCTCCAGAATCAGCCGTCGATATTCCTGGGTGACTGGCACATCGAAGTGCAGGGCGAATTGATGCGTGACGATGTAGGTGAATGCCCGGACCGTCCGTTGCTTTCCCAATGGGGCGACGGCGATCTCGATCTCGGCATAACGGTGGGGATGGCCTTCCTTCAGTCGGAGCACCTCACGGATGGATGGGGTGACGGTCATGACGATCCCCTCGACCCTGTTCCGTGGGCGGGGCTCGATGTTGCAGGCTCCGATTCCATTGGAACGCAGGCAATTGGTCCGCAGGCGGTAGCCGGGGAGGTTGGCCTTCCGTGGCGGTCCGAGTTCCTCCGGGTCCACGCCCCAGCGAGTCAGCCAGGATCGCAGGTGGTCGGTGTTCAAGTTGCTGCCGTAAGCAAAGTAGGTCATCTCAACACACACGTAGGGGCGAGTTCCCATAGAAGTCAAGGCCACGTAAGGGGCGGCCTCCACGGTCTGCCTCTGCCGCAGCGCGTCAACCTACCGGCGATCTCGGAGCACCACTTCATCGAGGTTGCCCCGCCAGAGGGTCGCCAGGACCGTACAGATGCCCCGTGTTCGACGAGGCCGCTCTGGTTGACCTTGGGGACCAGGGGATTCGTCTGGGCGTCATCATGCCTTTGGCCGATTTCGGCTTCTTCCGAAGCACCGGGTCGAATCCAGCTCATCTCTGGAGAATCCGACAAAATGCTCTCGTTCCCGATAAGGTTCGGAAGTCTTTCGAGGAAACTCGACGCCAGCTTCTCTGCCCATCACCGAAAGCAAGCACCACGCTCACCGGCACATCCATTCCGGCTGTGGGCTTCAATCTGGAATCTGCCTGGATGTTCCAAGGGAAAGAAGGAGTTCCGGCACCTGACGACGAATATTCAGTGCAGATACATCTGGTACTGCCATCACGCCATGGGGGTAGTGGTAGCGGCACCTCAAGGAGAGCAAAATGCAAAACACCATTCCTAATGGACCGTGGCAAAATCCCCTCCTCGACAATGGCCTCTACGACGCAAAGATCGCCCATGTGATCAAGGGCGTCTACGGCAAAGCAGAGCATCCTTACCTAAAGATCGTCTGCATCATTCCTTCAGAGAACGTGCATTTCACGACGCACCTCTACTTCAAGGCAGGCGGCACGATCAAGTCTGATCGACGACTTTGGCACTTCTGCGAATGCATCGGAGTGAAGAAGGCCGACGTGCTCAACGACCCTGGGTGCTGCAACGATAGACGGCTTTGCCTGCGTGTGAAACGCATCCAACAGAAAAACGCCAACTACGGCAATCCCTACATGGATGTCGAGCGGTTCCTTCCGCCGTTACCAGCAAGTGAGGAAACACAATCCGGTGCCACAACTGGCGGCGCTGCTGTCCGAGTATAATGGACATTGGGGATGCCGGGCCTTTGGCTCGGCAATAACGTGGGGGCGCAAGAAGAGAGCAACAAGCCCCAGGACCAGAATCGGAGTGTTGCTCTCCGCCCTCTGCCGCAGTTGTGCCCCCACATGGCTGCGGCTTCTTTTGTGTCCAGTATGACGACAAGCGGACATACGTTGCGTCAGTATGGTGTCCGATACCGAGGACACAGATGGGTGAATACGGTGTCACTGAAGGCTCAGCAGCAATTCGGTGCCGGACATCTGAACCTGCTTCGATGCAACAATACGAAAAACTTAATCCAAAGGATTATAAGGCTTTCCTCCGGCTGACACCGGGAATCCAAGGCTTTTGTGACACCGATTTGCTGAGGCTTCTGTGTCTTCACGCCCGACGTTCTCGACGAGCTGCACTCTGTTTTTTGGGTCAATGGCGACCCATAAGTATTTTGTTGAAGATTTTCGCTCAAGTGGCAGGTCGAAGCAGGTATAATGTGGTAGTAGTAGTTGCGGGCGGGAATGTTTGAGGGCATCAACACCGACATACGACAACCGCTCGCAGCCCCGTTTTCTGATGCCCTCAGGCGGGGCATTTTTATGCCCACAATCACACAGCAGTCAGTGACGTAGATCATTGATTGACTTCCGAACGGAAGAACTGGTTTTGGAAATCGTCTCGACCAGACCCAAAGACGCTTTAACTTCCAGGATGGACTGGAGTGGCCGACGCACAACAGTCGGTAGAGTAAAATATGGGGCGGTATACCGACACTCAGACAGCAGCCAGTATTCAAAGTAAGAACGCCTGTTCTGAGAATACCAGTATACCTACAGTATCTCCCCTAAATCCAGGCAACGGCTCAGTAGTGCATCTGAGTAACACCCCTACGTCCTCGGTCCAATGTGGTGACGCCTCAGGCGTTGATAACAACTCTATAGATGCTTGTCTTCCGTCGAGTGAGTATTCAGACCTTAACCTCATCAGAACCTTATATCAGTTTTTATTCGACCTTCCGTCTGCCACAGCCCTACCTGCTTATCGATAGGCTATTGGGTAGGAAATTGGGACAGAGCTCTAAAAGCCTGTCAGGTAGGCTATTTCAGGGTATTGGGT
>Ga0100403_1001003_pt1 | contig 26822 bp, 22 predicted proteins | sample CryGeymet201501t_FD_83663 | JGI IMG/M metagenome (GOLD analysis project Ga0100403, IMG submission 83663) | Groundwater microbial communities from Crystal Geyser aquifers in Utah, USA - Crystal Geyser metaG 2015-01t | ecosystem: Environmental > Aquatic > Deep subsurface > Groundwater | place... | reverse complement strand
ATCACCACAGGGGGTCGCCAAGTTCCATTCTTTGTTACGAAATGTGTTTTCATGTTCCTCAGGCGCGTTGGTTAGAGGAAGGGGATGTCCAGAGCTCTTCTTCCCTTTCGCAAGCCCCGTTCTTTTGGCCACTAAAGCCACCAAAAAATCGCCACTCCTTGTTATACTTGGAATACGATAACAATAGCCCTTATGTTCATTGCTAACGAAGATGGCATGCTCTTCCAAACTAGAAAGTTTTAGTTGAGGATTCGCAGATAAACTTTGAGCAAGAACCCCAGCAACAAACAAAACAATAAGCCTCACCATAGATCATAGTCTCCCAGCTAGTATTCTGTCAGATGAGGGCCTCTACTACTAATTAAGATTTGATTGGGCATCTGTTAAGTAAATATATAAAACTTAAATTGGATACGATCGATGCCAGAATTACGTGCCTCGAAAAGGCCTCCATCGAAGAAAAGCTGTGATCTATGTCTGCTCGAATAACTGATGCCCAATCTGAACATTAAAACGGCATTCCATAGTGCTTAAGTCAAGACTCTGTTAAACTTCAAGCACCTTATGAGAACTCTAAGAACGATCCTCTTATTCGCAAGCTTCTTAGGGCTTTCCATTGAGAGCCACGCTAAGCCGAATTTAAAGTCTCCCAAGCCCCTTCCTCCTCCCCATAAACTTTTTCAGAACGGTGTCAACCAACTCAACCATGCCGAATCACGCGGCACTTATTTTTCCGTTGGCAAGCAAAGCGACAGTGGGACTTTTGTCGCCAAACTTAGTCTCCCCCATGCCATGTCCTGGAAACTTAGTTCTGCCAACGAAAAGATAGTGAGAGAATTCGTCTGGAGTGAAAAAGGTGGAATCAAGTTTAACGGAAATCCCGAAGAGACAAACACAGATGTCTTTTCCAAGTTTGCCCAAACCGCAATTGGAGCTATCACCCTCAATACTTTTTTCAATCAAGTTTTGGCTCTCTCCGACCCCAGCTCTATTATGAGTCTCAGCACTTCATCTGAAGTGAAGAAAGAAGGTAACACCTTAGAGCTCACTCTAAGATCCACACTACCCGGACTAAGAGATTTTTTAGTGAGATGGGCCTTTCAGGAAAATAACTCCAAGATCATTTCCTGGTATCTGGGATCGGCCACAGAAAGCCACCTATTAAAATTTACCTCGATCAAAAAAGATCAAAACAAATAATGCTGCTTCCAGTGCTTCGGCAATTCTGCTTCGACAAATAATTCTACCCCCGTCACGGGATGAGCCATTTTTAAACTCTTTGCATGCAAAGCCATCGGCACTCCATTCGGATGTTTGCGTCCATACTTCGGATCACCACTAATGGGATGATTCATCTCCAAGCAATGCAATCTGATTTGATGAGTTCGGCCTGTTTGCAAATCAGCTTCAATATAGCTGCGCTCACCATTACTTTTAAGGAGTCTAAACTTCGTGTGAGCAAAAGCGCCGCCCTTGCCCTTCGGCACATTGGCCCACTTACCACCAGGCAGTTTCTTGATGAAGGTCTTCACTTCTTCCCATTCAGGAAACCAGCGTCCATCTACAACGAGGTGATAAATTTTTTGAATCTCACGATCGCGAAACTTTTCGGTCATCGTTCGATTAATTTCAGGATCTCGGCCGAAGCACAACACTCCCGAAGTATCCATATCCAGGCGATGAAAGAGCACGAGGGACTCCCCCAACTGTTTCTCTAAAAGCTTGTGAACATTCGGACGATTCGGATCGAGAGTCTCATGCACGGGCATCCCTGATGGCTTATTCACCAACACCAAATGTGCGTCCTCATAAAGTATTTCGATCTTCATCCGTCGATTCTCCATAAAAAAGTCTAAAAAAAAAGGAGCCTCAGTCGAAACTGAAGCTCCTTTAAATTTTTTATTAACTAACAGCTTACTCAGCAGAGGCTTCAGCAGCTGGAGCTTCTTCTGCAGGAGCCGCTGGAGCAGCGATTAGATCACGCTCAGCAAATCCGCCCTTTACGCTACCTTTGATGTAAACGTAAGAGTTCTTAGACCCAGGAAGTCCACCGCGGATCAAGATGATGTTTTGATCTGCTTCGATCGCCACAACTTCAAGATTTTGAACCGTGACTTTTTCGTTACCCATTTGACCAGGCATTTTCTTACCTTTGAAAACTTTACCTGGAGTTGTCGCCATACCGATAGAACCACCGTGACGGTAGAACTCGTGACAACCATGAGTTTGTGGTTTTGAACGGAAGTTGTGGCGCTTCAATACACCTTGGAAACCTTTACCGATTGAGATACCACCAACGTCGACTTTGTCGCCTGGCTGAAGCACAGATGCTTTGATTTCCATTCCAACTTCCCACTTTGCAGCAGAAGTCTCATCGAGACGAAGTTCTTTCACGAAACGTTTTACAGGAGACTTAGCTTTTGCAAAGTGACCAGCCTCAGGCTTCAAGACGCGAGATTTTTTCTTGTCGTCACTACCCAATTGAACAGCCCAGTACCCATCAGTTTCTGGAGTTTTCTTTTGGATCACTTTCGTATCAATACGAACAGCTGTACAAGGAACAACTTTTCCGTCTTGATCGAAATATTGGATCATGCCCAATTTTTTACCGAGGATTGCGAATTTCATACTTTTACTACGAGCCATTTTTTCTCCTTCTTTCATCCATCATGCGGGCCACCCATTCTCACTCTATCTAGACAGAGCTTCGAAACAATATCGAGTGCCGGCACTGGCAATTCATTTGATTCTGAGGTCTTAGGCCAGATAGGCCGCTCTCGTCAAGCTTTTCGCCCCCTTCAGACTGCCTAAACTTTGGGCACCGCCACTGCCCATTTGGGCTAGCCTCTGCCGCCCAAATGCACCTCTAGAATTTTACCCCTATTATCAACTATATAGCCCCAACAAAAGCTGGCACCCTACTTGCTTTTACCCTAAGCAGAGATGATCAGTAAAAAGACACTTTGGCAGGCCTCCCCCTCCCCCCTTGGGCTTGCCGTTTTGTGTCTTTTTATGGTCTCTCCTGCTCTTGCCCAAACCCTTAAAAACGAAGGATCCACGGCAAAAAAAGCAGAGGCCCTCAACAATCGGGAAGTTCGGGACCCAGTCGCTGCAAACCCCGTAGTTCTAGCCCACCCCACGCTAGATGCGGTCCCCAACTTCCTAGATGACCTCGATACCCATCTTATGAGCGATGAGCTGGTTGGTCAGCTCGAAGATCGCTATTCCATGAAGCTTCGAAGCTACTCTCTACAATATGGTTTTATTCACCACCAACGTGATACCCGAGCTGTTCGCACCTACTTCGGAACAGGCGCAGAAGAAGAGCAAGTCAGGGCCGAAATGGCCGCCTCCATCAAACATTACATGTTAGTTCGAGGCCTTCCCAAGTTCCTAACATCGAAAGAATCTACGCGATATATCGGGGAGAACTACACCAAGGCCGTTACCCTTGCTCAGAACGTCGCTCGTGTAGACTTCAAAGGCGAAAAGAGTGACTGGGCCTTCAATGCCGGCCTAAACCCCTTCTCAACAAAGGCTTGGGCAAAATACAGCAACAAAGCCTCAACCATTGAAGCCTACAATTTCTTCAATCAAGAAAACACCCTCGCGGTCATCGCCTATACACGAGTGAAGAAATACGTTCCTAGAATGCAATATCACATCCAGAAGAAGGCCATCGAGCCTGGGGTGAAGTACATTGCCTCCGCTCGCTTTGACGGAGATTTCAGAACCTATATCCCACTGGATTCGCCATCTCCCTCCTTCTACGCCGTGAATTATATCACTGCGTACTACAGATTCTAAACTCATCATTCTACAATTTGACTTGATTCCAGAACGCAGGCTTCCCGCCGGAAAATTAGCTATGGAGAGTCGCGATAGATTACAAATTCGCGTTGAAGCAATTCTTTGTCTTTTGCGTTCTGATATTCCAACCTGAATCTATTCTTGGGTTCATACAGCTCGGTGTAGGGACTACTAATCACACGTCCTTCTTCATTTGAGATCAAGCTCAATTCTTCAAAGACATCGTTCCCCAAATCTCGCATCAATCGCCGCACAACCCAGGTTGTCTGACTGGCTGGCTTACGAATAGACTCAGTTGATTCTCGATACTCAGGAAACTCGAAACGCACTTGCTTTGAAACGCTCACATAAATGTAAGGATGCTGCTCCCACATGGGGTGACCAGGCGGGTACAATTCCAAAACTCGGCTCTGAAAACTAGCTTTTTCTTCATCGCTCTTTTTCTCAGCGCTTTCATCACGCTCAGCAGGCTTAGCCTCAATTCGAACGATGCTCTGATCTAAATAGAGTGGCGCAAACAAAATGCAAAACAGCGCCAGGCCCTGAAGACCTACCCACAACCAAGCTTTCCATTTTTTCGAAAAATTCGAAGACCTTGCCAATTCACCACTCCCGTACATTTCTATCGGCAGGGTCTGGGCTTTTTTAAAGTTATTTTTGATTTTCTTCGCAATATTAACCAACACTTAGCTTAGGAGGCTCATTAACCCTTTCTAAGCCTTACAAGTTGCTGTAAAGGGAAATTAATTTCCCTCAGCCCCTCGAATTATGTAGGTGTTAATGACGCGAAACCCCCTATTTCGCACAACCAGGTAAGGATATGAAAATGAATAGAAAAAACCACCCCCGAATCTCTTCTTTAGCCGCCGGCTCCAAGTCACTTTTTGCTGTAGCAGCATTGGCTCTTGGCCTTGTCAGCTGTGGACAATCTGCCAAAACGGACCTGACTCCTTACGTCCGCTCAGAAAAGTCTAAAATCCAATCAGTCAACTCTGCTGTGAGGACAGAATTATCGTTGATCAACGAATCTGTGCCGTCTCAAGGCTACCAAGTCTGGCTCGATAAAAGCTTCTGGATGGGTAAAAAAATCTGGGTGAGTTTGGGTGTTGAGAGATCTTCACTTACTGGTCTCGCAATGAGCGTTGATGGTTACCACCCCGCATACCTTGAGCGTGAAGGTGGATTTTTGGTTCTCAAGAAAGACAATTCCGGACTTTATGGTGGAACGGTTCTCGGACCCGAGTTGGCATTGAATGCTTACCCGATTGTTTCTGAGTCACCGACAGAAATTCTTGTAGATCTATCCAAGCCCAAAACTCAGTTTGGCCTTACTCTTACAAACTTCAACGCAGGATCTTATGCTGATACAGAGTTAGCTCCTCGCCTTGAATACTTGAAAAAAGTTGAAGCAAAAGGAAACCGATTGAGTTTCTTTACGGTTTCAATGACGAAAAGTCCCGCTCCTTTGTTTAATCCACAAGGAAATTCTGCAGAAGCCCTTGCTGGCCTCGACCCGTTCCTCCTCTCTATGACCCTTAGAAATGATTGGATTGTTCCTGAAGCCAATACAGACTTCGACTCTATTGCTGCGACTCAGGACACTCTTGGCTTCTTCTTAACCACTCCAAAAGTGATCATGAACGGTCTCGGTGTTGAGCAACTCGTTCAAAAGATCGCAACCAACCAAGCTTTCACCTGGGAAGTTAGCGGCAACACGCCTGAAGAATACAGAACCGCTGTTAAAGAAGGAATTCTTGCTTGGAACCCAAGCCTCAATACTGAGACTGACGTTCTCAAGGTGAACTTTGCTGAAGGATTCAAAGACTCTGTGACTGACCCAACGGTTTCCAACATGCTTTGGGACGACAATATGGCTGTAGGTTTTGCTTTCGCTAACTGGAGAAGCAACCCTTCTACGGGTGAGATCGTTCAAGCCCAAGTTTATATGTCTGGATCTATGTGGGCAGACGGCGCAAAAATCACTTACCAGTTGCGTAAGCTTGAAGAACAGGTTCGTGCTAGTGCTTCAGCTGCTGGTGCAGCAGCGCCCAACTCTCCTGAGAGAGCAGAAGCCATTGCAGCTCTTCGCACAATCAAATCGAAAATCTCTGCAATGACAAAAGAAGCCAAAGCCCTTCAGGCTAAAACTTCTGAGCAACGTGTAGGTTTCGTGGGACTCAACTCTGGTCTTTCAAAAGCCAAAGCACGAAGCAACGCTTACTGCTTTAGAACGGTAGAGCTTGGTGCCAACCTTGGTTTCCTAGCAACTATCGACGACGAACTCGACGATGCTCTAAAAGATCTTGATGGCGAAACCGAAGCCGAAAGACAACCAGACGTCATCGCTTCCGAACACAAAACTCCGACTCACCTTCCCTACATTGCTGAAGGCGTAACTGAAGAAATGTTCGCGGCAGGAGTTGTTCGTGGCGTATTAATGCACGAAATCGGTCACACGATCGGCCTTCGTCACAACTTCATGGGTTCTCTTGGAACCAGCAAAGATGGCGCTGTAAATTCAGCTTCGATCATGGACTACAATGACCTTGTGATCGACACAGAATTCACTGAGCCAGGAACTTGGGACAAATATGTCGCTGAGGCAGTTTACCTAGACAAGCCTTACCCAGAACCTTTCAGCTTTTGCTCAGACGAAACGGCATGGGCTGGTCTTCCGACTTGCGCGCCTTTTGACTTCTCAGCTGACCCAATGAAAGGTCAACACGTAACAGAAGAGTCAAATCTTCTTCTAGCTGAAGTGATGCTTTGGTTCGGCCAAGCCGACATGGCGATGAACTTGATCATGCGTGCACTTAGCTCGAATTTGGACAAAGTCGAATACGTTCTTTTCCCTGCTGACCTCGCTACTCAAGCTTTGAATGACCCTGCATTTGCTGAGTCTCAATTGAAAACTTGGAAGTTTTTGACTGAGTCCATGAACATGCAAGGCACTTCATGGCCTGAATACTTAAAAGTAGCTTACAGAGACATCTTGATTGATGTGTTGGTTAGCGGAACTAGCGACCTCACCTCTGCAAGTGCTGTTGCTCCAGAGCTTACTGCCTTCTATCGTGAAGTCTTGATGAGCTCTGACGCTTATGTTTTCGCAACTCGCATGAACACTCTTAATGGTCTTGTAAAAATTCAAACGGCTGCAGGACGTGCAGCATTGGTTGAAGCTAAGGGCTCACTAACTGAAAAGTTGGCGACAACGGATCGTTCGACTCTCACGCCAGAAGCTACTGAAGCTTTGGTTGCAGACGAAGAACTACTTCTACGAATCAAAAAGATTCTAGAAGTAGACGGTTACTACAAAAGCTTGGCTCTCAACTGATTGGTGGTTGTTGAGAGTTTCGCATCCTTTAATGTTTTGTTGTGGTGGTGAAACATTAGAGGCCTGGGGGGAGCGTTCAAAAAAGTGAACGCAAACCTCTATGACGCCAGGGTTTCCGAGGGGGAATCCCTGGCGTTATTTTTTTGCCAAATACCGAATTCCGCAAACAGAATACCGTACCGAATACGGAATACCGTTAACAGAAGACCGTATACCGAATCTTTCCGAATACTACTTAACTTCAGGTTCGTCGTAGACGTACTCTTTGCCTTTGTAGTTTCGAAGGGTCCATTTACTACCCTCATGCTTAACGACATACTCTGGAAGAATAGGAATCTTACCGCCTCCACCTGGAGCATCAATCACGTAGTGAGGAACCGCCATACCAGATGTATGACCACGAAGCCCCTCGATGATTTCAATGCCTTTTGCAATTGGAGTTCTGAAGTGGGAAATGCCCTGACTCATATCACATTGGAAAATGTAATAAGGTCGAACTCGCATCATCAGCAAAAGATGATTGAGCTTCTTCACGGTCTCGACGCTATCATTCACTCCTTTCATCAAAACCATTTGGTTATTGATAGGAATGCCTGCTTCAGCGATCTTCAAGCAAGCCTCGAAAGCCTCGGCCGTGCACTCTGTGGGGTGGTTGAAGTGAGTATGAACATAAAGTGGTCCGTGCTTTTTTAGAATTTTTACAAAATCGTCTGTCACTCGATGAGGAAGCGTCACAAGGTTACGAGTTCCAAGACGGAAAACTTCGACATGAGGAATCGCACGAAGCGAGCCCATGATGTAATCAAGGCGGTCGTCTGAATTAGAGAGTGGGTCCCCACCAGAAATCACAACGTCGCGAATGGAAGGCGTATTTCTAATGTATTCAAGTCCGCCTTCAATTTGCTGCTTCTGAGCAGCTGATGAAGGATCGGCCACTTTACGTTTGCGAGTGCAGTGACGACAAAACACAGGGCAATGGTGAGTGGTGTAGAAGAGCACACGGTCTGGATAGCGATGAGTGATACCAGGAACCGGCATATCGACTTCCTCACCTAAAGGATCTTCCATTTCGTTAGCGAGAATGTTGAGCTCACCCATCTTAGGAACGGATTGTAATCTGATCGGACAATTAGGATCCTTGGGATCCATCAAAGCCGCGTAATAAGGCGTGACAGCCATATTAAAAAGCTCAGATGATTTATCAAAAGCTTCGTGCTCTTCATCAGTGACATCGATCACCTTCTCAAGCTGGTCCATACGCCTCACACGGTTCTGTTGCTGCCAGATCCAGCTATTCCATAGCTCCGCCGGAGTATCGCCCCACGGGCGCCCTCGGGGTCCTGCGTTGAATTCCTGCCTTCCAACATTGTATTGAGGTTTCGGGTTAAATCCGAGTTCTTTCGTAGCCATAACAATAGTTTACACTAGCCTTCACTGAAATTGTCCACTAAGTCTTAAAGCTGTCTTATGCCTAGTTCCAAATTGCGCCCCTCATTCTGGGATCATCATCATTGCGTGCCTCTTTCTAGGGACTTAGCGCCTTCCAGCATCTTTGAACGTTTTAAAGACTATCTGGTGTTTGATATCGAAACCAAAGACTTGGCGCCGGTGGACTCCTCTTTGGAGAATTTGGCCAAACTCGGCGTGAGTGTGGTGTGTGCTTATGACTCAAAAGTCGGCAAAATGTTGACCTTTTTTGAAAATGACGTGCCGAAGCTCGTCAAATTGATGAGCGAAAGAGTCGTCGTGGGTTACAACATTCGCCGTTTCGACTTGCCTGTGCTGACGGGTTACGGACTTGAGCTCGAAGGCCTAGAAGTTTTCGATCTCATGGACGAAGTCGAGCGAGGCATGGGCCGCAAGTGGATCAAGCTTCAATACGTGGCGATGGGTACATTAGGCGAAGGCAAAAGCGCCGACGGTAAAATCGCGGTGGAATGGTACAAGCAAGGCAAGATGAAAGAACTTGCAGAGTATTGCGCCGTGGACGTCGAAGTCACTCACAAGATTTTTAGACATGGACTAGATAAGCGCTTCCTCGCCGTCGAATGGGGCGAAGGAAAGCGCAAAGAATTTGTTGTCGACTGGACTTAAACGCGTCAAAGGGTGACTAATGTCACGCTTTGATGCGTTTAAGCTTGTTCATGGCGTAAAGCGAAGCAACACGCCAGACTACTTGTTCTGCAAAGACTCTTGAAGAGTTTCGCGAACTACAGGATTGGTCCACTTGAGTGTTTGAATCTGAACTGTGGCATCTCGGCCTTCGCCGCCGCCTCCAGCTCCACCTCTGCCAGCACCGCCACCGTAGCCAGCACCGCCGCCACCTGCAGCAAATCCTGCAAAGTTTCTTCCGCCACCACTACCAGCAGCACCACTTCCAGAGCCAGCTCCAGAACCTGCCCCTGCAGCCCCAGTCCCGCTACCACCAGCAGCCGCACCTGACAAGGCAGCTTCATCGGCTGCGAGTGAGGCAAACGGATCTTCTTCGTCTTCTCCCGTTGAAGCAACCGTAGCTTCCCCCGGAATAGCATCAGGATTTCCTACATTAATTTGATCGGTATTAGGATTATCCTTGTCATCATCTTTCTTCGCGATACAGGCACGTACATCTACGTTAAAGGTTTCATCTTCTTTACATGTTGGTTTCGAGATACAAGTTCCGCTAGCGTCTGGATATTGGTCTGCCTCGCACGAACCGTCTTGAACGACACAAACTCCACCTTGATCGACCATTCCTGCGCCACAACCACCTGTACCCGTAGGAGTTTCAGGGGCTTCTGGAATATCTGTGATATTGCTACCCGGAGCTGGAGCGGTATCACCGCCTTCGTCTCCCCCACCCATCATCATAGCACCTAAGCCAACAAGTCCCGCAACAGCTGCGAGAGGGCCTAATGTAGATAGAAGGTTGCTTTTGGTTCCAGCAGTTTCAGCAGCTTTTTGCTTTGCATCTGCAACACTCGCCGCTGCCGATTCTTGCGACTTAGTAACGAGGTCTGCAGGAATCTGAGGATTCGGAGAATGTCCTTGATCACTAAAGCTATTGTAACCATCAACAGCTTCTTTTACTGTGTCTGCAGCTAACTTTTTATTTTCGGCAGTTTCTATAACTCTCGCAGAAGCTGTGTCCAAAAGAGTCATATCCGTTCCACCATTTTTTGCAGCTGACTCAAGAGCAGCATCAGTTTTATTGTCTTTTTTTAATTGAGTGTATTGTTGAGTCGTCATTCCCAGTTTAGAGGCTGCAGCATCAAATTCCGTTACCGCAGTCGCATTTTTGGCGTTCCATTCGTCATAAAAATCGGCAGCTGCAAAAACCTTTTCACCAAAAGGCTTACACCTAGTGTGCCAGCCTGACGAATCTGTAACTGGTGGAGGGGTACACAATGCCGCTCCACTCTCAGACAAATACCCTCTGATAGTTCCGGCATTCTCTGATTTTTTAGCAAAACTCTCTAAAGGAATCATAAATCCAACTCCTAAAAGGAGTTGGAATGAAAATAGTATAGCGAAGGTTTTCTGTATGTATAAACGCATAGACATCTGTCCTCTTGGATTCATTATGGGGGGAATCGGACTGAGATGCTCGTTAAACTTCGGTTAAGATTGCGAAAAGTTATCAAATACCGGAATGCTTTATCTATAATCCTTTACATGCATCTGCTGCGTCTATATCTATGCACCCACTTCGCGCTTATGGCGTTTATAGTGCAAGCTGTGGATCTCGCGCCTTTAAACTCACAACGATGCCATCTCATCCTGAACTCTATCGGCCCCAAACAAAACCCCGATCAAGTCCCTGATCAATTGCGGTCTAGCGTTTTAGAATCCATTGAAGGCTCAAAAGCTGAACAGAACGAACTCAACGCCCATCTCAAAAAACTCAATCATCCCGAGATCAATCGGATCGTTCGGGAGATGGAAACTCTAGAAAAAACCAATTCAGTCATCACATCCAAGTACCTCGACCGAATGCAAGAGCTTAGCCAGGCCATCAAAGAAGCGCGAGCTGCAGGCAATGATGCCAAAGTAGCAGAGCTGAATGCGCAGAAAAAAGCGGCCGTCGTTGAGCAACTCGAGCGAAGCCAAAACCTCGAGAAGCAAAAAGCTGAACTTTTATCCGAAGCCAAACAATACCGCCATTCTATGCCGGTGGAAGATCAAGTGGTCTTAGATCACATTATGAAAGCGCGGTTTGATTTTGCGGAAAGTTTTGGTGAAGCTACCCACAAGTCGCCCTCCAACACCAACACCAACACCAACACCAACACCAACACCAAGATCGAGCCACAGCCCCCAGAGATCATCCAAGAAAAAACTTTAAACTACACAGCGGATCGTGAGCATGTGGTCGTCAGCCTAAAAGACGGCACTCAAATTTCAGGTCTCATTCAGACATCTAACAAGGGCACCGTCGGAATCCAAGCCCAAACGAGCGGCCCAACCCGAAGGATTGCAAGTGAAGACATTGCCGATATCGAGATTGATTTAGAAAAAAGCAACTATACCGACCTTTCCAAACTTCCTAATCCAAGACTGATTGATGCCCCAGTCACCGCCGCGCAAAGGCAACTCAACTCAGAACTGCGAGGCGAAGAACGCCATGAAACTTTCAAGCGTGTCCTTGCAGGTAGAAGCGGTGTTGATTTCGTATCTCTCACACCAGAACAGGGCCGAGCACTCGATCTCGCTTTAGACTCCTCCCTTGACGGGGAGAAACTTTTGTCCCATGCAGGCTTCACCCCTGCACAAATCGACCTAGCCAGAGACACGGGATTTCTGAAACCCTTTCAATCAACACGAGCAAAAGATCTCGAAAAGCTACTCAACGCACAAAGTTTTGATGACGACGTCACCTTCAGCTCCAGACAAACTCGCGCAATCGAGCACGCACAAAATCCTAAAGTTGATAGCGAAGCATCACTACGTAACGCAGGCTTTGACGACGAAGCCATTAAAACCGCCATCCAAGCAGGAATCATCAAGACGCCTCGTAAAAAAATTGTCGAAGCCCTAGACGCGCAACTCAAAAAAGCTTCACCCGAAGCCAGTGGACAAAGGAAGTCAGCTTACGAGAAAAATCTCGAGATTCATAACCGAACGATTCAAACTTTGCTCAAAAACGACGAGTGGCTCGATCGCATTCCTCCGAGTGAGCGCCATAGGTTCTTCAACAAACTTCAATCCTTCTTCGATGCGGGTGGAATGCTATCACCATCCGTTGAAAGTGGTGCCGGCGGCACATACTACGTCAGCGAGATTAGCGGTCAGCCGCAAATTGCTTTGGATCTTGCCAAACTCAATGAGCCCACCGTCTTTGCTTCGATTCTTGACCACGAGCTTGATCACTTCGCCTTTGTCGAAAGAACAGCACGCGACTACAGTGAGAAAAGAAACGTACCCAACCTAGACGAAGCCAGAAGAAGCGCCTACCACCAGTATAGGAAAGCAAAGAGCATCTATGCCTTGGAGAAATCCGCCATCGAAAAGCAACTACAAAGCCTCGACGAGAGAATCTTAATTTTGAGTGAAGAACATCAACGCCACAAATCTCAAGCAGATTTTTCCATAGCCGGAATTGATGCCCTCGATAAGGCAGAGCACACAAAGTTCGAGCTGGATAATTTGACGGCCTACAGACAGCGTGTCTCTAGCTATGCTGCTCGCGCTCAGATCTATGATGTTTTCCAAACCTCCGCTCATTATGCAGTAGACGGGAAACTAGATTTTGACCGAGAACAAAGCCAGCAAATCACAAATCATATCCAAGAGATTGCAGATATCTACGTCAACGATCCCTACTTCGCCAATTCTCAATCATCAGTGATCTATCCTGCGACTCTCAATCGCTTGAATGTAGAATTCTTGGATGTGGTTGAGATGCAAGACCCGAATGTCATTGAGAGTCTTGATGCCCATCAACTAGAAGATCTGAAGTTAGACATGCAAGCGATTTTACTAAGAAGACTTTCCACAAGACCAGGAATAACGCTCTCCAAGGAAGTTCAGGCACTAGCCAAACGTGAATCTCAGGTTTTAGTAGTGAAAGGCAGCGATCATAACAGTTCAACGGTCACTCCTTTAAAGTTTGTATCGAAAGAGCGTATTGAAAACGAAGCCAAAATTGGTGGAACAGTTCTAGCCCCAGGCGCTGCTCTGCCGGCGCTGGCTCCCAATGAAAAATATGTTTACGTGCAAACCAGCGACGGACGTACTGCCATCATGCCACAGTATCTCGCAGGCGCTGCCAATGACGGCTTCATAGGAAACCACCCTGCTCTGCTAGCGCGCATCAAAGAAGACGCGAAAGCTAAAGGCATTGATAGCTTTGAAATTGTGGGTGCGGGTGAAATCGAAACTCGTAACGGTGCCATCTTTGAAGTCAACAACGGCGCTGGCTCCATGCGCGGCACCAAAGAGAACTTAGACTATAGCCTTCAAGATCTCGAGAGCCGAGGCCTTGCTCGAGGGCCTCACACTTATGTTCGCGATGTTTCAGCAAACGAAGCTGAGCAATCTCACCCTATGAGAAAAGAGAACCTCCAGAAACGTCGAGATCAAATTCCAGACGCTCTAAGAAATCGATATGAGCAAATTCTACTAAAACTACAAAAGCGTTTTCCCGCCAAAACTCATCCGTGGGAAATTGGTGAAGAGATGTTTGATCCTGTTCTTGGTATTTTAGAAAAAGACTACGGTGAAGAAGCTGCTTTTGAGGTTATGGGTAATGTTTTGCGTAGCGGCGACAATATTGACTCAATCATCCTCGGAGTGGGAGACATCAAAACCTTTGAATTGAACCTTCAACGCCTGGAAAACGCTGAGCGCCAATTATAGTCACTCCAATTCCTTCACTTTTACCCGGCCTAAGACGATAATAAGGCTTCATGAGTGATTCAAAGCAGTTAACAGACCTCGTCGAAAAACTCAGGGACATTCCCACGCTCTCTGTTGTGGTTCAGAGAGTCATGGAACTTGTCAACAATCCCAAGACTAGCGCCCCAGAAATTGCAGACGTTCTCAAAAAAGACCAAGTCTTAACAGCAAAAGTTCTAAGACTTGTGAACTCAAGCTTCTACAACCTTTCTACTGAAATTACTGACGTTAGCCGTGCTCTCGCCTTTCTTGGCTTCAACAGCATTTCAATGCTTGTGCTAGGGACAAGTGTGTTCTCGGCCTTCCAACTCAAGAAGGCTTCATACTTTAACGTTTTAGAATTCTGGAGACACTCACTAGGCACGGCCATCGCCTCTGAACTCATCGCCAAAGCCATCAAAGTTAGCAAACCAGAAGAAGCCTTCAGCTGTGGCTTGCTTCATGATGTAGGGAAAATTGCCTTGTTCACGATCGAACCGGAACTTCTTCAGAAAATTGTAGACACAGCCAAAGAAAACAACATCAGTTTTTTCGAAGCGGAATCACAACTTGAACTTCCGAGTCACACCGTTCTTGGCGAAAGACTCGCAGCCAAATGGCAGCTGCCTCTTATGATGCAGAAAACCATTCGGTACCACCACCGTGATATCGAACCTATGGAGAGTATCTTCCCGGCCCACAAACCTACTATCATGATTGCGAGTCTCGGCAACGTTCTCGCCAAACGCTTCCAAGTCGGTGAATCAGGTGACAACACAAAGCCCGAATACCAAGCCAACTATCTGAAGCTTCTGAATCTCACACCAGAGAAACTCAAAGACATTGAGATGCGATTCCCATCCGAAATGGACCGCGCTTCGTCGTTCCTCTCTAGCGCCATGTCATAAGTATATGATTTTATGTTGTTTTATCCATTGTTAAGAAGTGATTTAGCCAGCGAGAATCCTTAGTATTTCCAACAATTCTGCCGATAAAGAGACGTGGAATTTTCTCAACTCTTTCAGGCCTTTTTTGAAGAAGCCAGCGATGCAATGCTTGCCGTCAACCTCGACAAGGGATTGATCATTCGCGCCAACAAAACACTCTGCAACTTATATGGCTTCGCAAGAGAGGAAGTTGAAGGCGAGAAACTAAACATCCTTCACACCAGCGTCCCCACCGGAATGGAGAGGGAGCGTCCCCTATCCATTCAAGTCATCGAACACGAAGGCTATTACAACGACATCATCATCGCGCCCAAAAATGGAGAAGCACGCTTCGCATCAGTCAGAGTGAGACACCTTGATATCGAAGGCGAAAACTTTGCGATCGCCGTTCTTTCAGACGACACGGAACGTCAGCTCATGATGCGCGACCTTGTGGCAAAACACCAATCCATGGAACAAGCGTATCTGGAACTGGGAAACGTCCACAGCGAACTCAAATCTACCCAAGAAAAGATGACTCAAGTTTCAAAACTTGTTGCACTCGGAGAACTTGCGGCGGGTATGAGCCACGAACTCAACCAACCCCTCACTGGCGTGCGTGGTTTTGCTCAAGAGCTAGAAGACATCTTGAGCTCGGAAAAACGACCTAAACGAAAAGAAGTCATTGGCCTTACTAAAGAGATCATCACCAACGCCGACAAGATGGCATCACTTCTCTCCCATCTTCGTGACTTCGCAAGACAAGAAAAAAACAATTTCAACACGGCCACCGATTCAAGAACCGAAAAAGTTTCTTTGAAAGTTGCCGTAGACAATGTCCTCAAGCTTCTCGACAAACAGCTCGAAGATCAAAAAGTCAAAGTCTTTACCGATGTGCCAGGAAGCTTATCTGCTTTGGCGCAGATCCACCCGGTCGAGCAGGTTTTAATTAACCTGCTCACCAATAGTCGCGATGCCGTGATCGACAAACACGCTGCCTCAGGCAAAGGCCGAATCGATATCCAAGCGTGGGAAGAAAATCAAAAAGTTTTTCTGCGCGTGAGTGACAATGGTTGCGGAGTTGCCGAAGAACTGCGGGGACGAATCTTCGATCCTTTCTTCTCCACAAAAGATCAAGGCGAAGGCATGGGTCTCGGACTTTCCATTAGTTTCAGCATCATTCACAACTTCAAAGGACAGATTCAAATTGAAGAGTCCGGTCCCAACGGAACTTCTTTCCTCATCACACTGCCAACAGCAAACAGCAAGACGTTGAGGGAGGCAGCATGAAAAAGCATGTGCACTTTAGAGTCTTGATAGTGGACGATGATCCAACAGTAAGAAAGGTCCTCGTGAGTCGACTCGAACGTCGCGGTTACAACGTACAAACCGCCGACTCGGCCGAAGAAGCCCTAAAGATTAATGAAGACTTTCAATGCGAAGTTTTAGTCAGTGACCTACGGATGCCTGGCCTAAGTGGTTTTGAGCTCATCGAAAAAATCCCAGCACCTGCAATCATCATCACAGGTCATGGAGACAAAGAATCCGCCATAAAAGCCGTCGAAGCGGGAGCCTTCTCCTTCTTTGAGAAACCTTTCGATCTCGATTCCATCAGCATCGCCGTTCAAAGAGCCGGAGAGAAGCATCATTTACTCGACGAACGAGAACGCCTCCTCAAACGACTCAACAAACTCTGCAAACTTCAAGACCGAGAAATCGAAAGCTTGAAAGGCAGTGAAGCTGGAGAGACTCTGCTCATTGGATCCTCCAAAGGAATCAAATCAATACGGCAGATCCTTGCGCAGCTTTCCAAAAAGCCCAAGGCTCCCTTGCTTATCCAAGGTGAGTCGGGGAGCGGTAAAGAGGTTGTAGCCAAGGAGTTACATCGTCTAACCTTCCTTGAATCTCACGACGCCCCTTTTCTTGCGCTAAACTGTGCCACTGTTCCTCAAGACCTTTTGGAGTCGGAATTATTTGGACATGAGAAAGGATCCTTTAGCGGTGCCCACCAACAACGCATTGGACTAGCGGAAGCCGTAAGATCGGGAACTCTCTTACTGGATGAAATTGGAGACATGGCCCCTGAACACCAAACAAAAATTTTACGCTTTCTTCAGGAGAGAAAATTCAAACGGGTAGGCTCAAACCATGAAATAGCCTTCAAGGGCCGCATCATTGCAGCCTCACACAAAAACCTCCCCACACTCGTGCAAGAAGGTCATTTTCGAGAAGACCTCTATTACAGGCTCAACATCATCACAGTTGAAATTCCTCCACTTCGAGAACGAAAAGAAGATCTTGCGGAGCTAGCCAATTTTCTTTGCGAGAAGCACCAACTTAGAGGAATTGATCCGAAGATCGATCTGAGACAATACGACTGGCCAGGGAATGTTAGAGAGCTGAACAACTGGATCGAACGTGCTTCTATCTTGGACCAGGTAAACGACTCTTCAAAAGTCATGTCTACACTTCCTTCGCAGCTAGAAGGTGGAGCTGAATACAATGACGAATTGTCTCAGATAAAAAGTCTACACGAAAAGCGCCAGACACTCTTGGACCGCCATGAGAAGCTTTGGATCATCAAAGCCCTAGAAGAGAACGACGGGAAAGTTGCGCCAACTGCCAGAATGCTTGGCATTGATCGAAAGAATTTATCAAGGCGCATGCAAGAGCTAGGCATTGATCCGGGACCTATCAAAAAAGCGGCTTAGTCGATTCTATTTTTCGAGATTCTGACAGTAACTATTCACTGTATTGAATTCTTCTGGCATAGACCTTAGGTCATACTCCCCATTCGGCAATCTTTTTCGAATGAAGTCAATTCTATCTTGAGTCGCTGGATGAGTTGAGAAGATAGGATATTTCTCAAGAAAATCTTCCTTGCCTGCCATCTCTTCTTGAAGCCCCACAAACATCTCATCACTTCCACCAAGATGACCGTATTCTTTCAAGACCAGATTTACCGCAAATTCATCAGCCTGCCGCTCGGCATCTCGGTCAAACTTTAGGTCGCTGAATCCGGAGAGCAATTCGAAATATTCCTGAGAATTTCCTCCCCCCATCAAGCCGACGAAAAATCCCTTTAACAGCCCACTTATAAGAGATTTTGAATTGTGCCGTAAATAGACGTGACCGAGCTCATGGGCCAGAATGAAAGCCAATCCATTTTCCGACCTCACGGTTCGAAAGAGTCCACTAGTGACGTAAATTCGCCCACCAGCAGCTGCAAATGCATTAGCCATTTTCATACAGACGAGATCCGAGCTTACCTTGTATGAATCCTCCGTTTTTGGAATATGGCTATCCAGTCTCGCCACCAAGTCCTTGATCAACTTACGAGGCCCCTCTTTTTCATCTTTCATGGTTTCGCCCCCATGCAATGAGCTCCATTTAAAATTGGCATAAAGAGACTGCTCTAGCTTTGGAGGAATTTTATTGGCTATCACACCTGCTATAAAATTGAGAGCAAACAGAACTAAAACAGAAAGAAGAAATATGGCACCAATGAATTTAAGAAAACGCTTGCCATGGGAATGCTCAGTGACATTGAAATTGCTTTTACTCATCTTCGGCTTATATTCTGACATCAGCTTGACTCGTCCAAGGGATGACCGCCGTTCCATAGGCTATGACTTCGACGGTGCCTACCTGCTTTTTGTTTGATCGTTGTGAAATTGATGAGGTCTCCAAGCGAAGGTTGTGAATGGAAGCAGCGCCACTGGCCAGAGCACGTCGCTTCAGACGAACTAAAGCTTCTCGGCGAGCTCTATCAAGTAACGTTTCGTAGACATAGATTCTACCACCAAAAAACTGAGAGAACCCCGCCACAATCATCTTGAAGTAGTCCTGTGTTAATACGACTGAGGTATGCACAAGCATCACCTCTCCTCGCTGTCCCTCAGGAATTTTTTTGAGAGTCGAATGCGGGATATGCAAAAGTTCTTCTTCTTCCTTTATTAGTCTTTGAAAGTGCCGCTTCTCGGTTCTTCCACCAAAGAAGTAGCCCACGGCAATAAGACCGGCAATGAGTGCGAGATCAAACATGGCGGTTCTTAGACCCTTACCGCTGTGCCATAGATATAGATTTCGGCCGCACCACCTGCGATCGAACTTGTGGAAAAACGAATGTTGACGATTGCATTGGCACCCATCTCTCGAGCAGATGAGATGATCCGTTCCAATGCTTCGGCCCGAGATTCTTCCATAAGTTCGGTGTAGCCCTTCAGCTCTCCCCCAACAAAGTTCTTGAGCCCCGCCATAAAATCTCGGCCAGCATGTTTGGCCCTAATTGTACTGCCGGATACAAGTCCATACATCTCTTGGATTGGTTTGCCTGGAATTTCTTCTGTGTTGGTTAAAATCATCCCTCTATTATTTGCTAGGTCATTTCTTTCGGCAATAGTGGCATGCGCCAGCTTAACGTCTTCTTAACAATTCGATGACTCTTCCAAAGCTAACTCACACGTTGTTGATGATTCTGAATAGCCTCACTATTGATGCGCCATCGCCCCTAGTGAATGCGGCACCGCCACCCCAAAAAACGAAGCAAATTCCTCCAGCTCCGATTTTTCGAATAGCTCGCCCCTGGCACATCCCTTGAAATGTATCCATGTAGAAAGCGTCAAACTCTCAAAAAGCTGAACGTACGCTGAACGTCCCAAAGGAGGGCCTTACGATGAAAACGACTACTAACCAACAACTAACAACAACAATCTCAACTCTCATCAATCAGATAAAAGAAGAGAATCTTGCTTACAAATCTCAAGTGGAAGTTCTGCGCAAACAAGTTGACCAGTGGCGAGTACGGGCGGAGCGAGATTTTCTTACAGGTTGTTTACGTCGTGAGGCCTTTCTTAATTTAATTGAAACCCGCAGCCAATTTGGACATCTCGAGTCCGACATGACTGTGGTTGTAGTGGATATCGATCACTTTAAACTCGTAAATGACAAACACGGTCACCACGTTGGTGACTTAGCTTTAAGACACACAGCTCAGATTTTGCAGCAATCTTTACCGAAAGGAGGACTCTTAAGCCGTATGGGGGGCGAGGAATTTTGCATGGTGATCCCTGGTAGCCTTGAAACCAACAGACGAATGATTGAAGGTATCAGACAAAAACTAGCCAACAATCCTTGTCCCCTCGACGACTCTTTTGCCAACGGCGCCAAACTCTTTATCACAGCAAGTTTCGGTGCGTGTGGCTGGGACTCATCGACTCCAATCTTAAAACCGATGATCGCAGCTGATGCACTTTTGTACGATGCCAAAAACTCAGGTCGCAACTGTGTGTGTTTCGCTGACTCACACAAATTTCGAAAACTTCAATCTCCACTAAAAGCAGCCTAAGCACAGCATCAAAGGGGCAGGCAGGGCACTTACGCAGTAAATAATGGCGTAAGTGCCCGATCTTTAATACCCTGCACCTTGAGCGGCACTTGCCCAGAAGCCCCCAATCCGCTAAGAAATGCCTATGAATTTGAAAACCATCGACGAGCTCATCCCCACCGAAAAACTAGGCTTCGGTAACTACTACGGAAAACTCATGCTCGAGGCCCATTACAAAGATGGCGAATGGAAACCGTGGACGATTTCAAATGTTCACGCCCTCGAACTTCACCCGGGTGCCAAAGCCCTTCATTACGCTCAAGAAATTTTCGAAGGTCTCAAAGCTTACAAGCAAGACGATGGTATCTTCATGTTTCGCCCCGACGCCAACATTTCACGCATGAGCAAATCTGCAGAATATTTAGCCATGCCTCCCTACCCTGAAGATCAGTTTCTTGAAGGCATTAAACTCTTGGTTTCAAAATCCAAACACCTTGTTCCAGAATTGCCAGGCTCACTTTATCTTCGTCCCACTATGATTGGCCGCTCTGCAAATTTGGGCGTCGCCCCTTCTGCAGAATATATGTTTTATGTTTTAACTTCTCCAGTAGGCGGTTACTTCGGCGATATTACAAGCGACAAACCAGCCTGCATTGATATCTGGGCTAGTGACATCCACGTTCGTGCTGTTCGTGGCGGATTGGGTGCTGCCAAAACTGGAGCCAACTACGCTGCAAGCTTGCGTGCCGTCGCAGAAGCGAAGAAACGTGGGTTTCATAACGTACTATTCCTTGATGCGATCGAGAGAAAAAATCTTGAAGAACTAAGCGGAATGAATGTTTTTGTTGTCGAAGATGGCATTTTAAAAACGCCTCCACTCGGCGACACCATTCTTGCAGGTGTGACTCGCGACAGTCTTTTGAAAATCGCAAAACAAGAAGGCCTTGCCGTCAAAGAAGAGCAGATCCCCATTGACCGTCTCCTCGAGGGACTCGCAACAAAACGAGTCACAGAAGTTTTTGCTTGCGGAACAGCTAGCGTTGTTACTTCCATCAAAAGACTCGGCTGGCTTCACGAAAGCATCGACATCAATGGTGGCGAACCAGGACCTGTTGCAACGAAGCTCTATCAAACACTCACCGGCATTCAATCCGGCAAACTCACGCCTGTTGATCCGAGCTGGCTCGTGAAGTGCTAATCCAATAAGTTTAGATTCCCTATTCTAGATTCCAGACAAACAAAAGCCCTGAAGTGCGAAGGGGAGGGCAAGGGGATCGCAAATCAGGGCTTTTTAAATCAACGGTTCCAGTTAGGGGGCCGGAACCGATATGATTACTTAGTAACAAGATGGGTTTTAAGAGGTTATCCTCAAAACGTCAAGCATCTTTGTAAAGATTTTTGTGGAAAATGCTGTAAGTCGGGCCTCCGGCTTTACAATCAAAAGCATTATGTGCTAGGAAACGCCGACATTTGCCAATGTTTTCAAGACCTTATTATTGTGCATAAGTTGACAAGGCAGGCCAAATATACCCCTCCCAAAATCACAGCAGAACCACTTAGTCACCAAATCGTGCCCCACCCCTGCCTGAGCTTGCCTAAGTCTACAGATTGTTATTCACTCACGAGCCATGGCCTACCTTATGATGATCCTTGCGACGTTTATCTGGGGTGCTGGTTTTGTCGGGACTCGCTGGACTCTCGATGACTATTCACCTACCTGGTCCAACGCCATGAGGTTTGTCCTGGCCACCATATTCATCTCCCCCTACCTGATCAAAAATTTCAAAAAGCTAAACTTCAAAGTCACAGCCATCTCTGGATTTATTCTCTATTTGGGATTGCACTTTCAAACCCTTGGCATCGCTCAAACCACCATGGCCAAAAGTGGATTCCTCACAGCTTTTTACGCCCTATTCACTCCAGTCATTCTCGTCTTTATCTTTAAAGAAAAAATCAAGACTAGCTTTTGGGGACTGCTCTTGATTGCCATCGCCGGAATTGCACTCCTTTGTGAAATGAGCCTTGATAACTTTAATACGGGCGACACGTACATTCTGATTAGTGCCTTCTTTTTTTCATGCCATATCCTATGGATCGATCGCTGCGCACAAAAAGAAGACCCTATGAATTTTAATTTTTGGCAGTGCCCCTTCGTCGCCTTACTTGCCGTTAGTTGGGCGCTCATCGCCGAGGGCGGCGTGCCGATAGAACCACTTCTTCGCTTTCAGGAACTAGGACAAGCTTCGACCATCTCTGGATTTTTGATCTTGTCAGTTTTCTCAAGCCTGGTTGCGTTCACCATACAAATTTCAGCGCAAAAGAAATTAAGAGCCCACATTGTAAGCCTAATTTTTCTGCTTGAATCCGTGTTTGCTTCTATCTTTGGATATTTTTTGTTCGGAGAAGTTCTTTCGCCGATAGCGCTCTCAGGTGCTGCTCTAGTCGTACTTTCCGTGGCACTAATTCCCGTTCTATCAAGACCCAAAAAAAACTGTCGCCCCTGAAGCTATCGCCTAAATTTATTTGGCTGGCCTCACGAGACTCACAAAGGAAGCCAAACACGAGAGCTTCGGTTTTGAAGTGTGGAGTTCCAGCACCTCTCTTAAAGCCAGAGCACCGGAGAGACGATCTTCCGTCAGAACAGAAGCTAACATCCTTGCCTTCCTTACTCGACGAATCTGGTTCCTATAAGCATTAATGCTCGCAGACAAATCATTCAGACTCTTCCCGCTACTCGCAAATTCAAGCAGCAATTGAGTTTCATCCGACTGTGCTGCATTTTTCAGGAGCTGCGAGCTTTGTTCAAAATCTTGAATGACACCCTTGAGTGCCTCACGTTCACTCTTCGACATCACACCAAAAGAGCCTTTGATTTGCCTGGCAAGATCTTCTTCCAGGAAGCTATAGGTCCTCTTTAAATCAACGAGCTCATGTAGCTGAGCTGAAAGCTTTTCCTTTGCTAGCCCTGACAGCAAAGGCCTCTCCAAAGAATGGAGTCTCGAGAAGACCTCCATCCGAAGCTCGCTACGCTCAGAGATAAACAACCAAAGTTGCAAAGCGTACAAAGGTTTCTTATTTTTCAACTCAAGAATGGCTTCTATCCAACGATCCCCTTGAGGGGCCTTGCGCACCACAGACTCAAGTTCACCTATCGATAAAGCCCAATGTGAAGCGCTTTTGGCGTCACTGATATAAATAGAATGTCCTTTTAGTTCCTTTAGAACATCATCAAAAACAAGAGAGATAACATGAGAACGCTCAGACATGCCCAAAAGTTCTTTGCGAATTTTTCTCATATCCCTAAAGGTTTTTAGGCCAACCTTTCGAATGATCTTCATATCCTCAAAGTTCTTCATCACAAAGACTTGCCCCGCAGCCACAAAGGGTTCAAACGGCGTCGCGAGCACCAACATGGCAAGCCCCGGTTGACCGAGGGCCGACAGGATCGGTGGGAGAATGAAGGTGCTTAAAATATTAGTAATCAGAAACGTTTTTGTAGCTGGTTTTGCATATCTAGCAATCGCATGGCTTCGAATCTTAACACTTTCCAAATGGAGAAAAGACGAGTGAATCATTCGCTTCCAACGAGACATAGGCACATTAGAGAGTTGGACTTGGTGTTTGTTGTAGAACTCAAGAGCCTCAGCCTCAATCTCGGCATAAAATTCTTTGGCACTCAAATCAATCGCCTCGAGGTCCTCGGCCACACGATTCGCAATAGCACTATCCAAGGCAAGCTGGGTGTCCCCCGTCAGGGGCTGCGTTTTGGCAGTAGACGAATAGAGTGATCCTAGCGATAAAATAAAGACCATAAGAATTTTTTTCGACGTGCAAACCATAAAGATTCAAACTCAATTCTGGCCGACTAGGCCTGAGCATCTGAAGCAATTCTTAGGCCAAGAGTGAAGCTCTTGATCTTTAAGAACAAAGCGAAAGCTCGACTTCAGAACCGGCTGGTGATCTTGTGACGAGCTGCCTATTTCTTGGGCAGTATAGATTCCCTGAAATGCCTCCATCACAGCCCAAAGATTAGACACTTTGGCAAACTTTGTCCTTTCAAGCAGATGAGCAAATCAAATATTATGCCCTCATGAACAGGATGTTTTCACTCCGTCTTTCTTTGGCTGGTTTGCTAATCTTTTCGTTGCAGGTTCAAGCCAATGCAGAACCCACATGCACCGAGGCCTTAAAAACATTGATTGCCGCACGAAAGGCGACAAACAATTTTGCCTCGCATTTCAAGAATGTAGAAGCGCCTGGAAATGTGATGGGCTTTGCACAAGTACATACTCAAGACCTCAAAGCGGAGCACATTGCTTATCTCATGAATCTTTCAAAAAAAATGAAGCTGCCGCCGGAGCAATTGCGAATCAAGCTAGACTCGATCCTCACAGCATCACCGAATCCCCCGATTTATAGAGCCATTAGACTGTTGGAAGTTGCCGAGCTTACTAGAACACCATATCCGGAGTTACGTAAGAGCTTAGACTCGCTAGAAAAAGTGTTTGTCAGCTCACAAAAGAAACTTGGATTCAATGACTCCGAGATCCCTGAGCATTTTAATCCCGACCAAATCATTAGACTCTATCTTGCAAATGTTTCAATGAAGAACGTTGATGTTCCCAAAGTCTATATCGAATTCTTTCGCACCTTTGAAAACACGAGGGCCGAACCTTTCCTAACTTTTATTCAGATTCTCAACACTCACGGCCTAGAAGCCAATGCTGCCATCGAGCATCTAAAAGCATTTAAAGTTCTCAAAACTCAGCCGGGAAAGAGTATGGGATTTTCTTCAATCGTTTCATCGCAAGAAAAAGTGATGAACCCAAGTCTCGAGGAGTGTCTATCATTACTCGAACTTCAAAAAGCAATGAACATCCCCCACGAAGAATTTACTAGGTTAGTTGATGAACTCGCTCAAGGCGCGTCCTCTGGTGATTGGCGTGGAGTTATCGAAAACCTTGTTCAGGCTCTTCCCAAAAAAGAAGATTGATCCAAACATCTCATCTTTTTGCTGAAAGTTTGGATTGAAATGGCTTAGGTATTGCCGCATTTGAGCGCCAAAAGGTCAGAGCTTGTCAGACCGGCTGGCTTGACCCGACCTTGGAAAACTCTATCTTTCTCCCATGAGAAAGCCCCCGATTTCCTCACTCACCCAACTTCTCTCAATCTGTGCTTTTCTGCTCCTTAATGCCTGCACTATCAAAATGCCATCTCCCGAACTTCCCTCCCCCCAAGGCAACACATCAGAGACCCCAGGCGACACCACCGACGAAGCAGATCCATCGCCTGGAGAGATCGAGGACCCGCTCCCCGACCCGAAGCTAGGTATTCAAAAGCTATTTGCAGCTTATCCTTGGAATTTTGAGAATTCAGAAGTCTATCAAAGTCTCAAACAAGACGGCTACTCTCTCGACCTTAATGTAAAGGAACTCAATTCTTTCAATGCGTGGATGGAACAAGACGCGTATAGCTCTGCGGAGGTAAAAGGCAACGTCGAAAAACAACTAGTTCATATCGTCGATCAATTGCAGGGCACCCACACGGCGTTTAGAAGATTCATTCTAGATAGGCGATCTTATGTCTCGGCTCCTACGAACCTCAGTATTCCTAGCTCCGATCCTTTCTTGGTTCATATCGACAAAGCCGGAAGTCGTTCGGAGATTGATAGCTTCCTTTATTTGATCGGAGTTTTGTGGAGACTGTCGACCTCCAAAACGGTTCTCCTATACCCTCAATGGATCAAATCCATCACCATCAATGATTCCTTAGCTGAAAGGGCCATAGAGGAAAGTGCAAAGTTTTGGGACGAGAACAGCGCTACTATGGGACCCTTACTTGGATCCCACAGTGAGCAGATTCACCTCGTTGAACTAAACTCATACTCCGCAGAAACTCAGCCGCCTTTTAAACTATTCCCCTCTCAGAAAATGCTTCTCATCAACGAGTCTACATTTTCCTCAGATTTTCTAGACGAGCTTCAAGGATTGCTGTCAAAAGTCAAAGAGATTGTTAAAAGGCAACCCTCGTTAGAGGTAGACCTCACCGTTCCAGTCACGCATAGCTGGAGGCACCCTAAGGCCTTGTTTGAGTATCAACACCTACTGAACTCCATTGATCACTTTCTTATGCAGCGTGAAAAAATTCTTGAAAAACTTCAGGTCAAGAAATTGGAATTTGTGTTGTGCAAAGCAGAGTTTGACCAAAAGCCGATCTGCGGAAGTTACGATGCTAGAAGCCAAACATTAGTCTGGCCCCTAGCCTTTAGACGAGACCCCGAATCCCCACATGTCGTCGTCACAAGGGAAGACATTCGCAGGACGCTTCAGAAAATACTTCGTTAGCCGAGTTAAAGATCTCCAGATATGGAGAGACCACTAGTTTTTCTGACTTTATGTTTTACACCGATAAACTTATTGCCTTTCACACGAAGCTTTGCGCTGCCTTCACTGTGCCTTAAAGCTTCTTTGCATTTGTAAAACACATTATCCTCGACTATGAGATCGGAGCCGCCTTTGAAGCGTATGCAGCGAGTCGCATCGACAAAGTCATTGTTCTTGATCAAAACTTT
>Ga0100403_1000997_pt1 | contig 26898 bp, 32 predicted proteins | sample CryGeymet201501t_FD_83663 | JGI IMG/M metagenome (GOLD analysis project Ga0100403, IMG submission 83663) | Groundwater microbial communities from Crystal Geyser aquifers in Utah, USA - Crystal Geyser metaG 2015-01t | ecosystem: Environmental > Aquatic > Deep subsurface > Groundwater | place... | reverse complement strand
GTCTGAATGAGCTTGATGATACCTGGCTTCCGAAGCCTCGCGACATCCAGGTTCATGGCCTGGGCGATACTCTTGAGAATGGCTGGCTCCAGGCCGTTCAGATCCACACCTTCGGCGACACCGTCCTGCCTCAGGATGTTGGCGACATCCTGGCCCGATGCACCGGTGGACACAGCTTGAGCGACAGGAAGGGCCTTGGCTTGGGCCTCTGGGGGCGCGTCCTTCTTGATCAGGGGAATCGCTTGGAAGACCTGTGCCTTCTGCTCGTCAGTGAGGTTGTCGAGCTTCAGCTTTCCGCTGAAAAGCGCCTGAACAATCTCTTCAGGACTCAGGTCCTCAATGTCTGCATCAGTGACCTTCTCGGCGTGCTTCTTCTTGTCGATCTTCTCAACAGCGCTCTTGAACGCCGCGGCGTCCTGGCCGAGGTCGAACTGGATCTGCACGCCCTTCGGGGTGACGCGGCTGCTGTCATTTACGCCCTGCTGGACGAACTTCTTGTGGAGAGCCGAGAAGCGCTTCAGGGCATCGAGGAGCTGCCTCTTCTTCCTGGAAGCGCCCTGTGGGATCGCGTAGTTCGGATCCTGGAAGATCGCCTCCACCTCGCTCTGCTCGACCTCTGGATCTTCCACGATGAACTGACCCACGTACTGGTTGCTCGCGGGGTTCCAAGCGGGTGTCCTGAGCTGAATGCCGTTGCGGAACGTCTGGGCGATGCGGTGCATGCCCTTCACGTAGGCGTCGATCTTTGTGTAAACTTCCCGTTCCTTGCCCGTAAGAGGCGCGAGCTTCTGTTGGCTCAGGCCCGCTCCCTGGCGGAAGTCGTCGACGGGTGAAGTCACAGCATCCTTTGCCCTGCGAAAGATGTCGCCAACACGACCAGCAGCACCACCGGCGGCCTGTCCGACCGTCTGTGCCTGGCTGCCTTGCGTCTTGCTGGACACGTTCTGCCAGATGTCCCGGAGGCGGTCCTTCAGGCCTTCATCGTACTGTTCTTGTTCTTGCAGATCTACCAGGCGCATGGCGTTCCCTCTTCAGATGCTGGCGTATCTACTCGGCTTTTCGCCCGAAATGAGGGAGAGGAGCATCGTCGCGCATGTCAGGGATCTCATCTTGGCCGGTCTTCCAGGAGAAGTCGTCTGATTTTTCAGCTTGACTCCCCGTGTCCTTATTACCCATCTGATTACTCTCAGATCGCGCAGGAGGCACACGAAGAGAACCTTGACGGAGTCCATCGGCAATATTGGCACATCCCTCTCGGATTTGGTCTGCCAGGTAGATGATTGCTTCAGCCAGCGTGTCGAACGCCGGGTCAGATTCGCTCTTTCGTGTCTTCTCGCCCATGTTTCAATCCAAGGAGGCATTGTATGCCCGAGTCAGCTCTTTCCTACCAACCTGATGTATTCCCGTTCCCGCCAACTCCTTGCTTCGCCAACCTGACGGAGGTATGCAAGTATCTGAACGACTGTGGGTTCGACGTCACATGGCAGTCGTTCCATCGCTTCTATTCAACCTATATCAACGGCCACAAGTCCACCATCAGGCAGACCATGGAGGCTCACGGCATCAGCACCGATCTGGACGAACCCTCTCAGCACGACAAGATCAGCATGCTCATCATCCGCGGAGCCCTCGAAGAAGAGATTCGTCCCGAACTGGTCAGGGTGATTGAGCGCCGCTGCGCCGGTAACAGGGATCAGATGGTCGACCGCATGTACCGGTATGCTCTTCACGGCATCCCTGAGGTGAAAACCTGGCGTTCAAGGATGATCCACCACCTCAACGCCGTCATCAAGGCCATGGTCGAATCCCTCGAAGCTCATCACGGTGGGGAAAACAACCAGGGCTATCTTACGAGGCTCTACCGCGCTTCGATGAAGAGCATGATCGCTTCGGTCCAGATCATCAGACGTCCTGAGCAGTGGTTCACGGTCCTCGGCAACCAGCAGGACATCAACATCGACGTGATCGTCCCTCGTTTCTCTCGCTGCTACGCCACCCTCTACCAGAGCTTCGGGCACCTGCTGGAAGACGATGAACCGAACATGGAGGCCGCCAGGGAGATCAGGGACGAGATGAAGAAGACCCTGAAGACCTTCGGGTGCTCCACAGCCACCGAGAAGAAGATCTACCGCACCTGCGGAAGCATCATCGCTGACATCGACCGCGGCATCATCCGCCCTGAGGAGTTTGAGGAAAGGGCATACGGTGTCGTGTACGACGAACTTGGTGGAATCGCTCACCGGAGCATCAGGGACACCATGGCGCACGTGGCTGTCATCGACCACCTGGTCGCTGAGTTCATCTCCGAACTCTTCAACATCAACCGTGACGACTTCGAGAAACGCCGCCTCATATTCGCCGAGAACATTGCCCGACACATGAGTCAGGACTCAGAGCCCCAGTCATCGGAGGGGACTGCCTGCGGTATCATGGACTGACGCTGAACCAGCTCTGGCTTACTTTGCTCCAGCAGCAGCTCTTGCGCTGTCTTGGAGGTCTCCGAGGCGTCTCTTCCTATGAGGGACGCCTCGAACTGTTCCAGGGCGTATTCCAGGCCCTCTCCGACGATCCTGAGGGATTCCAGAGCCATGTCGGCAGACCACAGGAACTGGCCGTGGACGTTCACGATCAGCTCGATGTAGCCCTCGACGTTGGTCTCATTGCTGACGGTGATCGTGGCCCCGTTGAGGGCATAGTCGATTCGGTGGGTATGGTCGTGGTGTTCGTGGAGGAAGCGGCAGATCCTGAGCAGCGATCCTGCGGTTGTGCGATCGATCTTCACCCCGTAGACTTCGGCGATACCTGGGTAGAGACCGATGAACCCTTCGTCTTCGTCGATGAACTCGACCTCCACGAAAGGAGCGGTAGGCTGGTCTCGCTTGGTGGCGAAATCTGAGTAGTCCACCTCCGCATGGCCTTTCGGCGCGATAGAGAGGGCGAATACGTTGACTTTCATCGACATGGTCGGTCGCTCCTGAGTGGTCTGTCCTATCATAGACCAACTGACCTGAGGAGAAGCCCATGTCTCAAACCGTGAACCCCCGAATGATTCCCATCCCCGAAGACATCCAAGGCCTCGTCAAGAGGCTGCTGCGCGACACTCGTTGGACCGGGGAGATGATCCAACACACCGCCACCGGCATGTTGATCGAGATCCAGCGTGCCGTCAGTCTCAAGGAGGCCGAGATGTGGGCCTTCATCTCGTCAAGGGTCCCCGAAGTGAGCAACTTCGAGGAGCGTTCCCTGGATCCGGCGGCGCTGTTGGTCGAGGAGCTGGAGGGCGGCAAGCCCACTGGCAAGAAGATCGAGATCGCCGATCAGTACCGCGAGGAGATCCACTGGATGCTCGACGAGATCGACGTGGCAAACAACTCTTCTACCCTGGTGGGCGGTGTCGTTATGGGAATGCACGATCGCGTGGACAAAGCGGCGTCGAAGATCAATGCGGTGCTGCGCTCCAGGATTCCGGAGTGTGCGGTTGGTACCTGGCAGGTGGATCCTACCAGGATGGTCGTCATGGAGGGCATGCCCCAGGAGATCGAGGACCTTGCTCAGAAGAGCGAAGGGTCCTCCGAAGAGAACTGACGACCTCTCTTTTTGTCACTCCCGCTGCCAGCCTGGAGACTCTCCTTCGAGAAGAAGTCTCCAGGCACATCATCTTCCTCTTCAATCAATGAAGCCAGAGCCGATTCGTAGTCGGTGTGGTGCCCCTCCCCGCCAGTGACGGGGATGTCGAAGTTCTTTCGGACTTCGTCCAGGGTCATCACGTCGCAAGTACCATCTGGATAGGTGACGATACAGCGGTTCGTATCTTCAAACGGCTCAATGGAAAACAGAGATTTTGTGCTCATAGGTTCACCTCGACACCTAACTATCTCTCTTACCGAGATTTCTCTTCGGAGGTCAGCGTCGAGTATGGACGGACCCATCCGCTCACGCCGCGGATGAAGGCTGCGTTGCAATGGGGACAATGGACGTAGGACCTGGCCCCGTCCTTCTTGGCTTTCTCGGGAGGCACTTCTTTCCCGCACTGCCAGCATGTGAAGTCAGTCTTCTGTGCCTGTTTCGCCAACTCAGCCCTCCTGCATCTCGGCGTTGGCCTCTTCGGCCAGGGCCTCGATCTTCTTCAGGAATTCGTGAACGACAGAGATGGGGCCCTTCGCCTCCTTCTCTGCCTTCTGGCGTTCGGTCAGGTGGTCTCGCAGGTCGGCGATGAGATCCTGGTGGGTGATGGCTTCCCAGAGCAGAACGCCCCCTTCCGAGTTGCGTTTGACATAGGGGATCAGCTCGCCCTTGTCGTAGGGAAAGCCGTCCATGATTCGCTTTGCGTCTTGGCGGTGGTGGCGATCCCACAGAGGGATGACTGCCTTGATCTGTGCTCGCCGCTCCTCAATGAGGAAGAGGAGGAAGTCGGCTTCGTCCTTGGTGATCTTCAGTTGCATGACATGCTCCTTGGTTGGTTGATTCCTCCAATCATATCACACTACAGACGCGGCTGGTTCGCTTTCGCTGTCGCATACTTTACCGAAGGTGCGACCTGTCCCTTCATGACCTCGTGCAAACGGGCGAGGACATGCTGGTAGACAGCTCCTTCATGGAGGTGGCTCATGCACCAGCTCGTCAGAGTGTTGTTCTTGTGACAGAGGCTGTTCTCGTTACGCCAGCATGGAAGACATGGGACGTCAACCACGACGCTGCTGGCGTAGGGATAGAACTTGATCCTGGCATCCGCGGCGATGGGCCCCATGATGGCGACACAGGGCGTTCCCATGGCGGCAGCAGCATGCACGGCGAAAGAGTCGGGGGAAACCACCAGGCTGCACTCGCGCATGAGCGCCACGGCGTCCAGAATGTGTCCGCCGAACTCGGTTGTGCCCCGGATAGGCTCATCGGCTCCCTGGGTCCAGACATTGATACCCCTGCTTACCAGGCCCTTGGCGATCTTCTTCATGAAGGGCCAGTTCCTGTAAGACTCGGCGGTCTTCATCTGGAGATAGACCGAGGGCTTTCCAGCACCAACTTTCCTGTCGCGGTCGCACGCGATGTACGGGATCTTCTCGGCATGATCGAGCTGTACGCCGATCCTGTTCGCGAAGATCGAGAGACGATCCACGGGGACGGTGGAGCGACCAGATGCTTCCCTGGTGTCGGCGACCCACCTTGATTCAATCTCCGCCGCAGGGCAGGGAATGCCGATGTCCACGATGCTATCCCAGGCACTTACGACCTGGTCGTAGATCTTGAGGTCCTTCCAGTCCTGGAAGAGAGGGTGCCACTTCTTGTCGAGCATGAGCCCGACATCGCAGCCCGTCTGCTGGAGCTTACGAACGGCACGAGAGATCATTGCCAGATCTCCGAAACCACCATACCCGCGAACGATCAGTACAGAGTTCATTACATGATCCTCATACCTCTCATGACCGGCGGCACCTCGCCTTCCAGATGAACAGGAATGCCGAGGCTCGCACAGGCGAAGGTCATGGTTAGTTTATCAGTGACGACACGGCGAGAGAGCCTGGCGCAAGCCAGCTTCTTTTCCCAGTTCCAGTCAGGCTGGACCCAGACCTTGTCGGGAACATCCATCTCAGGATCCCCGTCAATGTCCCTCAGCTCGAAGACCCGCTCGCCGTACTTCTCGAACATCTCGCGACGAACAGCGGTTGAGCAATTCGACAGACCGGCGGACCCATCGGAGCGAACCCCGATGACGCTTTCCATGGCCTTGAGCCAGCCGTCTTTGTGCTTGGATACGACCCTGATGCTGATGCGGGTAGCGCCTGGGTTGTCGGTGTTGCTGTTGTCGATCGTCGCGAAGGGACAGAGCTGAAGCACCTTGGCGATGTTCGAGTTCACGTTCACAACAGCGATCGCTGTGTTCGGGTGTTTGGACTTGATGGCCGAGGCCATGCCGCAAGCGACCATGGCATCCAGTTCATCAGCGCCCTTCATGTCGATTTCCAGGTGGGATGGGACCTCTGTCCTGGCAGGGGCGATCGTGCGACTGATCCCCGTAGAAGCCGTAACAGGCACATTCTGGGTCAGGGGGAGTGACGGGTGAGCGAGCTTCTGGTCGAGTTCTTCAACGACGGCGTAGTTCATCTCTACGTCAGTGGCTTCAGCTTCTTCCAGGGCCTTGATGATCAAATGATCGGGGATGTCCCGGACGCACTTGAGGATCGGGTTCCCATCCTTCTTCAGGTAAGGGCAGGACCCCCAATCGTAGCAGGGCACGCACGCCATGGCGTGCTGCTCGTTGTCGCGGTGAAGCTGGAAAGGTATGACGGTGGGGTAGTACTTCGGAACAACCTGTCCCGAGGTGAAGCAGTGCATGGCCGCGGTGGGTACCCTCAGGTACCCGAAGAGGTGCATCGCACCGGTATCTGTGGTCAGAGCTATCTTCGCCTTGGTAGCAGCAGCCATCCAAACGCGCAGGGAGTGACCGTAGAACTGAGGAAGGTCTGCGTATTCCGGCAACTCTGCGCCGTGGACGATGACTGGCTTCATCCCTTTCTTCTCAGCCCAGGCAATGCCAGCCCTGGCCTGTTCTTCGGTGAGGTTGCGCCTGGGATCAGCCGAGTAGGGGGCAACGAAGAAGAGGTTGTCCAGGGTGCCCATGAGGTTCTTCAGGGCCTGTTCGGCCAATTGGATCTCTTCGTGGGTGAATCGGAAGCGCTCTGCGTGATTGAGGACCTCGATACCAAGGTGTTCGGCCCAGATATCTGTGCGCTGAACGTGCACGCGCCCGCGGAAGCGGATCTCGTGCTCGATGCAGGCCCTGGTGATGTCCCCATGCCAGCGGTAAGCCTTGATGGACGTGTCATAGAGTTCCTCGAAGGGGAGGATGGCGTCGATGTACTCGCAGTCAGCAACGAGTGGGATCAGGTGTGACGGAAGGGCGTAGTGGATTTCGACGCTGGGGTTCTTCTCCTTGATGGCCCTGAAGATCGGGCGCGTCATGAAGATGTCGCCAATGCCTCCCAGACGACGAACCACGAGGATCGTCTTGGCGGGGTCGAGGTACTCGTTCAATGGGAGACCTACCCTGCCGCCTGATTTCGTTGTCGATCTTTTCGTCTTTGTTCCCAATCGATCACTCCTTGACTTGAGCCCTTCATGATGCGCCTGCCCATGAAGGCATCCCAGGTACGGGCCATGGCATCATTTTCAGGGCTATCTGGGTCTTCGGCGAAAACTTGTAGCGCCCTCTTCAAAGTATGACCGTCGAAGGCATATTCCGCAGGGTGGTCTTCAAATTCCAGCGGTTCGAGAAGAGCACCCTGTCCCAGCAGTTTCACCAGGCGCATGTTCCTCTTGAAGACCTGGATCCTGGGGAGCTTCTCTGAACGAGTTACCCCGCTGGTCAGGTATTCCTTGAGCGACTGCTTGTACTCGCCGCGGAGAAGTTGCAGGGCCGTCTTCTCGCCAGTGACCGAGGGAATGTTGTCGGAGGTGTCGCCGGTCAGTGCTTTGAGCCATACGAAATCGACATCGGAATGAGGGACCTCCATGAAGCCCTTCCCGGTGGGGTCGTAGCAGTTTACGTAGTTCGGGTACATTTGCTGGAGCTGGAGGAGGTCGCGGTCCTTGCTGACGACAACCACCTGGCGTTCTTTCTCAACATCCATCTTCGTGATGTAGGCGATGAGGTCATCGGCTTCGTAGCCCTCTTTGTACAGGATACGAACCGGGAGGAACCTCCGGCAGAACTTGAGGAAGCGCTGGCGCTCTCGTTCGTGCTTCGGTTTGTGCTCTCTGTGGGCCTTGTACCTGGAGAGGATCTCCCGGCGGACGCGAGTCTCCCTGCTGCCGTGGTCGCCGCAGATGACGACGTTCATCGGCTCCAACTGGTGGACCATCTTCGTGACCGCACGCACCGTGTTCCAGATCACACGACCATCCCCATCCCCCTCGATCTCGCCCTTGGGCCAGGTCGAGTGGGTGAAGACGCTCACGAGCGAGCTTCCATCTATGACGATCGTGCGGTTCACCATGCTGCTTGTCCTTTCAGGTCTACGAATATCGTAGGCCATGGCTGATTTTCTGGTTGACCACGAGTAATCAGATGAATCATAGGTTGTGCATCCTTTGCGAGGAGAGCACACTTGAGACTCTACAACCGCAGCAGCTTACCCGATGATGAAGTGCGAGAGCTGGCGAAGTTCGCCGCCCGTGGTGTCCAGGATAACCAAGTCCTGGTCGAGGTGACCGATACAGAGAACCCCGGATGGTCCGGGATGGCCTGGAACATCGGTACCAACAAGCCTGCCACAGCAACCTGCCCGAGAGGTACATCGATCGCTATTGGGCGAAGGGGAAGAACAGCCAGTACCGCTACTTCATCCTGATCAGGGTACCGCCCTTGGCTCACCGCGAGCGTAACTGGAGCTTCGGCCAGAAGTGGATGCAGAAGAAGTACCCTGACGGTCTTCCCATGAGCACCTGGCAGGACAACTTCGTCATGCTCGTGGCTCATGAATTTCGTCATGTGTGGCAGTTCTTGCGCAACAAGCGCCTGCGGGCCGCTGGTAAGAAGCGCAAGCAGACCACGGAAGTAGATGCCGAAAAGCACGCCGTCAGCGTTTGCAACCAGTGGCGTGAGAAGACTGGGCGCGAGCCCATCGAGGCAGTGAAGTTGCCGAATCCTTTTGAGAAGGAGGAAGTAGCGTGAGCAAGGACATCTTCACACAAAAAGAGTGGGAGGCCATGTGTGCTCTTTCGGTTGAGTCACCCCATCTGAGTGGTTTACGTGAACAGATCAAGCGCCTTGAATCGAAGTGGGGTTATGCCGAAATCACTGGGTCTTACCCATTGAGGGCCAGGCTCACTCCTGAGGGGAAGGAGGTCTACGAGGAGGTGGTTCGTGCAAAGGAACAATCGAGATTGAGCCTGGGCGATGTCTTGAAATATGTAGAAATCGCCCATGTGTCTCTCATTCTTCAAGATCAAGGTCGTAAGCCTAATCGAAAATACCATGGGTGTACGTTGATTCCCTCTAAAGAAACGCCTTTCGACGGTCTTTGCCACGACGAGAGCGATCCCTTCCCATTCCCAGATGGTCGTGGCGTTCTGGAAGACCATCCCGAGGTCCTGGAAGAACTTCAGAACAGGGCTATCAGGGCTCTCCCTCCCGAGATCATCAAGAAGATCAAGGCACTCCCGTAAGTCGAGTAGACAGTGTAACCACGTGGCAACCTGTAACCACAACCCGTCCCAGGAGAATAACATGCAACCTATAGCCGAAACGCCCACCCTCGCCGAAAAGAGGAAGACCAACCGCGGTATCATCGCTATCTCGAACAGCGAGTACCAGAAGCACGGTTGTCCGTACTGCAACTACAAGTACGGCAGCAGTCACATGCGCGGAGGCGGAGGTGCTCCTGTCAACTGCACCAACCAGGAGTGCAAGAAGGGCTTCGTGGTCGTTGCTGATGAACTCGACAGGGCCCCCATGGGCTTCGGCAAAGATGGCGGGATCACCATGGGCTTGCGCGGCCACAAACCTGATCCAGACGCTGATCCCGATGTCATTTACCCATGGGTTCTGCCTCACCCCTGCCCCGACCAGGAAGCCTGAACATCCAAGGATCCAGGGCCTAACGAGGATGGCAGCGAGAATTTCTCCAGCCGCGGTGTCGGTTATGACCGCGGTGCTTGCTGCTTCGTGACCGGCAGGGAATTACCCAACGGCGGTCCGAATATCTCCGGATTCGTGGGGTTCAAGGAGTCCGGAGAACGTGTTGTCGCCATGTTCGGAGAACTGGGCGGGGCATGGCTCGACTATCGCGAATACGAACCTACCTGGATCCAGGTGAAGATACTGTGCTGCAAGGAACAGGTCCACTGCTTGGAGAAGCTCCACGAGCTGACGAGGGCCGCAGGCAAGAAGATCACCCCAGAGATGATCGCGGAAGCTCGCGCTCTCAGGAAGGTGTAAATCAAGGCAGGACGCACCAAGATAAGACCTAAAGAGCGAGGGCCCCTTGGCACCAAACAGACCGTGGTTCCTTGTATAGTTTTTCACCCTCTAACACATGAACAACCCCATCTTCTGGTGAGGCTTTTTTCGCGAGCGATACGTGGTCTAAGCAACCTTCTGTTGGTTCTTGTTCTATTTTGAACAGATGGCGTGAGAAGTGGTGTTCGTCCAATACTTTTATGAACGAACCGTACCAACACCAATCATTCAATGTTTGAAACTTGTGTCCAAACAATTCTGAAGCTATACAGATAGCCTCATCCAGTATCTTTTCTTCAGATGTGGATTTTTCGACACACTTGGTCTTCATCCCGGTGGTGAATTTTCGTATTCTTTGATCTTCAAAATCACCGAATATGTTTTTTCCGACATAGTGCAGACTGATCGTCTTTAGAATACACACAAGAGTTTTGTATGTTAGGCCATCTACCAGTACAAATGCTGCCCTGGCACAAACACCTCCATCCCACGTCTCATGAAATACTTGGTTTCCTCTGATAAAAGGCGGAGGCGATAGGAACGCAACATCTGCTTCTGTCAAAAAGGTAATAACGATCAATTGGAAGATCATTGGGAAGCAACAACCATCGATTTGGACTCACGCGCAGGGGTTGGATGTGTTGCTCAATAATTCCATTTGCTTCTCTTCTGAAATCAAAAGAACAATGGCAACCCACGTGTAGCCTTGTTTCTCCTTGGAAAACGTCACACCAAGATTTCCACATATAATATGTAGCATCCAGGAAGCGAGTGTCTCCCCAAACAGAAACTACAAGGTCTATTTGTCGCATCGTCATCGACTATCTCTTTATCCTGATAGACTTGAGCGACATCATAGAGGCGTCGAAGTTCCTGAGCGGGTGATTGGCCCACTCGAATTGGAACTCCTCGAACTTGTGGGTCTCGTTCACGGGGACCATGAAGACGAACTTGTTGTTCGCCGGGCGGCCTACCAGACGCCAGTTCGAGCGCATCTTGATGAAGGTCGCCATCCCCATGCTGTTGATCTCTTGGAGGGCTGGATTGACCATGTCGACCGGGGCTACCGGCATGTTCTTCATGGTCATCAGCCAGCCGTCGAACTCCGCGAACGCCGAGTTCACGTATTCGACCTTGTGCTGATTGATTCGATCTCGCTCATCGTCGTCCTTACACTCGAAGAAGACGATGTTTCCACTGCGACCAGTGACCTTGAAACCTTGCATCTTCAGGTAGGCGGCGAGGCCAAGGTTTCCTACGCGCTCATCGCCCTGACTACGGGATTTGCTCACTGTCGTTGCATCCTCTCGGCGTTGAGCAGGAGTCCCTTGGCGACCGTGTAGAGGTTGCGGTCCGCCTTCCTGATGTCTCCGATCTTGAAGGAGCCCAGGTTGGCTGCGGACAGCTTGTCACTCAGACGCTCAATGAAACCGTTGGGGCTGGCTGTTCCACCGGCCACAACGACAGATGGCTTCTTCGCAGCCATCACCTTCGCCTGCTTTTCGCGCACGAATTTCTCGACGCCCTGGACGATCTTATCGATCAGGATGTCGTAGTGGGTATGAAGGGCTCGCTCAATGTGGGCGTTCTCCCCGGAAGGAGACTTCGTGAGGTCCAGGCCCTGGCTGTCCTCGTCGACTTCGCCCATCTTCACTTGGTTCACGATGACAGGGTCAGTGCCGGATGCGTGAGCCGCGCTCCGGTCGATCCAGTCGCCACCGCCGACGATGGAGAAGGTGAAGATCGGCATACCCATGACCGAGAAAGCGACGTTGGTCATGCCAGCGCCGCAACTGATCGCGAGTCCCGAGTAGCCTTCTTCACCGAGTTCTGCTTCCACGATCGCCATGGCTTCGTTCATGCCGTAGACGTCGGGTTTCACGTTGCCAACCTTCTGGAGCATGGTCCCGATCGTCCGCTTGTGGTACTCGGGATCGAGGTCACCGCGGTCCAGGGGAGGACCAGGGTGGCTGAAGGCGACAGGGGTCTTGTCCCCGGCCAGGTAGGGGTGGACCAACGCACCGACCATCATCTTGAGCACGTTGAAGGATTCGTTCGAGTCACGGGTGGATAGGATGCCGTCCTTCATGGTGCGCTGGAAGATTTCGGAGTTGCTGGCCCGGCCACCGAGGACCGAAGACCAGGCAAAGGCCTGCTCGCGAGCTGCCTTGCCGAGGATGTAAGCCACCTTCCGATCGGGGATTTCGTAAATCGGAGCACCCGAGTCCTTGACCATGCCGTAGAACACCTTGGTCTCGGGTGTGAGCTGGATCTCGAAGAAGCCATTGACCTCCTCTCGGAACTCCAGGTCCCCATTCTCGTCGCGTCCGGCGACGACCAGGGTATAGGTGCCGACGTCAATGCCGACTGCGGGCTTCAGCCCTGGGATCTGCTTCTTGGCTTCGGATACAGAGGATTTGCTACTCATGTCGTGCTCCTGATCGGGTGGTCAGACTATCATAGGGTGTAACAGGCGATTCCGGGAAAGGCTCCCATGTCGAAGACCAAGTTATCCAAGACCAGCCGTAAGTTGTTCGACGCCATGCGAAAGCGCGGTCTGGACGACGACGAGCACATCAAGTACTTCCTCGAAGAGTGCCGCCAGCTTGATCTCATCAACGGTTGGCAGAGCATCCTCGAAAAGGCCATGAGCGATCACAAGTCGCTCAACTCCTACAACCTGATGGCGAGCTATCTACTCGGCATCTCGAAGTATGACCCTCTGAAACCACGCCTCTTCAAGCCTGTGGCCGAAGGCGAGGGTATCAAAGAAGAGGGCAGGACGCTTGTTTTCGAGGACGACACCGAGGTCACAGTCCACTTCAACTCGGTCGTTCGGGACTGGGTCACCGAGGAGATCCAGCAGCTCGACCCCCACCAGGCCGACATGAAGGTCGTGGATCTGAAGCCGGGCGACTGCATCCCCAAGAAGATCGTCGCCATCGTCCCGGAAGATGGTTGGTTCGTCGAGGTCCAGCAGGAAGAAGACCTGGAGATCGCCCAGGATGTCGTTCTGGTTCCCCAGAAGGGCGTCCACATGTGGTACGAGCGCAACGAGCCGCCAGACATCGACGTCGACTTCGCCCCCTCCACCCTCCCCCTGGTCATTCCCTGGGCGAAGCAGCACTATGGGGAGACCTGTGTGGCTCCCGTTTGCACCTACCAGCGCTTCTCGACCAAGTCGTCGATCCGCGACCTCCTGCGTGTTTGGGGCTTCAAGCCTTACCGCGTGGACGAGATCGCTGATGGTCTGCCCGATGAAATTGAAGACCTGAACCTCTCCAAGCCCGAGGACCAGGAGCGTTTTGACCAGATCATCCATGAAGACGAGGTCCTCGGGAAGTGGCTCCGGGAAGGCATCCCAGACGCCGATCTGAGCGCCGAGGAAGTCGAGAAGCTCTTCTGGACGATGAAGAAGATGCAGGGCCGGGTGCGCACCTTCGGGAAGCATGCTTCGGCCATGATCATTGCCGACAGGTCTCTCTATGGCCGTGTCCCCATGATCATGCGTGACGGGGAGATTATGTGCTCCTGGGTGGAGGGCCAGAACCGCTCCGAGCTGTCGGTTTTCGGCTACGTGAAGTTTGACCGCCTGGGCTCCCAGACCCTGGAAAACGCGGCGAAGTGCCTGGAGTTGCTCTATCAGCGCGGCAAGCTGGATCCCAAGAAGGGCCTCTTCCGACACCTTGTCCTGCAATACGACTGGTCGGACGAGTCGTTCATGGAGGATCCCAAGGTTCTGAAACTTGCCTCTGAGGGACGTACCATCGGCGTCTTTCAGTTCGAGTCTGGTGGTCTGCGGGCCATGCTCAAGAACATGGGCGTGGACAGCTTCGAGGACATGATCGCCGCGAACGCCATGTATCGCCCGGCCATCCTGAAGGCCAAGGTCGTCAACGACGACGGTTCGGTCACCGAGGGTGGTCACACGGCCTATGCAGAGAGGAAGAAAGGCGAGCGAGCGTTCCACCTGCCTCCGGCTCTGGAACCGGTGCTCGGATACACCTACGGCCTGCCGATCTACCAGGAGCAGATCATGCAGGTCCTGAACATTGTTGGCGGCATCCCTCTGACCGAGTGCGAAAGTGCTCGTAAGGCTATCTCGAAGAAGAAAGTTGAGGTCTTGAAGAAATTCAAGGAGCAGTTCATCAAGAACGCTGGCCCCACCATTGGATGGGATGAGGATAAGGCCTTCCGCTACTTCGATGACACGATCGTTTCCTGGTCGGGCTACGGCTTCAACAGGTCTCACTCGGCGGCCTATGCGAAGCTCGCCGCGGTCACCCTGTACCTGAAGGCTCACTTCCCGATCGAGTTCTACATCGTTTTCATGTCCTCGCTGAAGCGGGCCAAGAAGGACTACGCCCGCATCAAGGTGTTCTGTGGCGACGCTGCTCAGGAAGGCATCGACATCATCGGTGCTGACGTAAATACCTCTGATCTCAAGTACAGCATCGCCAATGATCCAGAGAATCCCAAGCGAGAGGTGATTCGCTTCGGTCTGGCTTCGGTGAAGGGCGTGGGCAAGAAGGCCGAGGACATCATCAAGAACCAGCCCTATGAGAACTTCACTGACTTTCTGGAGTACGGAACAGACTTCAGGACCGCGGTCACCGCGCTGATACGAGCAGGCGCATGTGATGGCTTTGGCAGAACGCGAGGTCAGATGCTCGACTACTACGAGTCCTACCGAAAGGCGAAGGGCAAGGGTGTCGGTATCATGCGCTTCAGGCAGTTCTTGAAAGAACTGGGCCTGGACAAGATGGCGGCCAAGGAATACGAAGAAGAGTTCCGGGAAGCTCTCAAGAACACAGCATGGGAAGATGAGCCAGATCAGACAGATCCCGACTACGACTACGTGGAAGACATCCTGGAGTACGAAGACGAGCTGATCGAGCTGCCCGAGTCAGACTTGATCGAGGTCCAGGAAAAGACAGAGGTTCAGAAGAAGGCCGACGAGGAGAGGAAGGCGGCAACTGAAACCAACAGGAACCAGATGCCGATCGAAGAGTTCGAGCGGTACGTCAGGAAGAGGTTCAGGGACCAGTTCGACTGGTTCTCTGAAGTGGAACCCGCCTTCGAGAAGGTACAGGCCGAGATCCCCAAGGCGAAGTACCGCAAGGTGCCTGAGCTGACCTATGCCCAGCGTTACGACAACTGCTGCGAGGCTTACGGTGTGGCGCTGCCCTTCTTCCACCCGATGCGTACTCTCAAGGGCGAAGTGCACTGGATCAGGGACTACGGCAAGCAGGTCGAATGGCACCGCATCGACGGCCAGGGAACCATCATCATGAGGCGCGACACGATTGATGCCTTTGTGGTGAAGTGCGACGCTCGCAGGTCGAAGACCAACAAGAAGTACTACAGACTACTCGTGGATGACGGCTACGATTTCATTCGCCTGACGGTGTTCTACAACCAGTGGTGGCTCAGCAACGTCCAGGGCGAGATCTACAAGGACGAGAACGGCATTCCGGTCAAGGATGGCTACACTCCGGGAGGTCTTCCGAAGTGGAAGCGCGAAGTCTTGCTACGTCCTGCTGACGTGATCGCCGAGGGTCGCATCTGTCGCTTCAAGATCAGGACGCCGGATAAGTGGGGAGCAGTCCTCCAGGACTTCGATTCCGGCCCCATCGTTTACAAGCAGCAGCAACGCCATCCCGTGATTCCATTGCTTAGTGGCATAGATTGGAGTGATAAGAAGTTCGTGATGCCTGATGGTGTCCGACAGGATCAGCTTTGAGGAGCCACTAATGGACGAACAGAATAAGGACCTGGAACCAATCGAATGGGACACTGGGGTGAAGGGCCTTCGGCCCGTGAAGCTCATTCCCATGGAGGGTCCCAAGCAGAAGGCTCCGCATGGGTACCCGATCCCTGTGGTTGTGGTTCGCATCGCCGAACTCCAGGAGGAAATGCAGAAGCAGGTCGTCAAGGTCATGTCCGAGGCAGGGCAGGCCAGAGAGATTGCTGCGGCCACCTGGTTGGAACAACAACTCGATCACTCCGTGAAGTTGGCAGATTGCATCGCCGCTGTGAAGAGGATCAGGAAGATCCGATCCAGCAGTGGCGGCAAGAGTCTCGCTGAACAGCGCGTCCAAGTCTGGATGCAGAAGGCTTTCTGGACAACCACCCAGGACTTCGAGCTGCTCAAGAGCGTTCCAGGCGTCTATCGGCTCGACAAGCCGGGGTCTGCCTCGCGCTCCATCGAATCTGAGATCGAGTGGCCGAAGAACGTCGCCAAGCACGATCCTGAGATTGATAGCTGGATGAAGCAGACCGGTCAGAGCGGCCTCAATGCAGAAGAGGCGGCGGGCAAGCTCATTTCCATGGGCAACCGGGCGACCAGCAACGTCTCTGGAGGCATGCCTTCTCGCCAGGTCGGTCGTCCCCAGATCAAGAGGGGGTAACGCACCATGGCTGAGCTGGACGACATCAGGGCAAGAAACCTGGCATCCCAGGAACCTATCCGCCTGAGCAATGCGGGTAGGACCAACCGCCCACGCCCTCCCAAGTACAAGCAGCCCGTCTTCGCCGGTGTGGACTACCCCCTGCGTCCTGACGGGGTGCTCAGGATCGTGGTGGACGAACACGCGATCAACGCCTGCTTGTTCCAGCTCCTCATGACTGAGCCAGGCGAGCGCCTGATGGAGCCCGAATTCGGGACGCCCATCAAACAACTCATCTTCGACCCTTTGGATGAGGCAATCTTCGCCGAAGTCGCCAACCGCATCGCCAGGTCCATCGAGCGCTGGGAGAAACGAATCGTGGTCGAGAGAGGAATCTCGGTCGGTGAAGCCTACCTGGAAGACAACGAACCCATGGACCACACGATCCAGGTCAGTTTCGCCTGGGCCTTCAAGGACAACGTGGAAGAGACATTTCTCTTCGATGCGGCCATCACCAGGGAGGGCGGCACGTCGGAATTTGCTTCATCCAGAGCGTAGTTATCCAGAGGCGTTGTGCCTCCAGACTCCGCGACACAGGATTTGAGCAATGGCATCTCTGCGTACACAAACCCCTGAGGATAACTCCCGCATTCAGCAGCTCAAGGTTCCGATGCGCAAGCTCCGCCTTGCTCACCGGCCTTTCGTTCTGACGATTCCCGACGAAGCGGGAACCCACTTCAAAGTTTCCGTAGGAAGGGCCAAGAACCGCACGGTGACTGGCCTGGCATGGAAGGATGGCTCGTTCTTCAGGGCCAACTTCGACCTGCCGCCCTGGGCCAAGGATGCCGCTCCTCCCAAGGACTCCAACCGCATCTACGTCTTCAAGCACGGCGGTGGCAAGTCCATGGGTACCGGCGAGACCGAAGAGAGCGGGGGCTCCTTCACCGGTGTCCGGATCCGCATCCAGGATCTCACCGAGTTCCTGGCCGTCTTTGAGAAGATGGTCGAGGAGCTGGTCACCATCAGCCGCGGGAAGCGCGGCGAGGTGAAGGCTGCCAACGATGCCGAAGAGGACGAGGAGAAGAATGGTGGCGAAGAGGCTGAGGCCGAAGCCGCCATGAAGCGTGAAGACGCTGGCTTCCCGATCGTCGGCGTGCCTCTCAACGAGAACATCGTCTACGAAGATGCCTACCCCGAGGAAATCGACTACAACGGCAGCGGCCCTGGTGAATACCTGGCCGTTCGCACCTCCGGCAGCAAGGAAAAGGCAGTCGTCGAGCTGTTTGGCCCGATCCCCACTCGCGATCGTCGCGGACGCGAGCTGAAGATCGAGAGCCTGCACCTCCGCGAAGGGTGGCAGCCGATCGTCAAGGTCAACGCACAGAATCGCCAGGAAGCCCTCTCCCAGGCCGCCCAGTACTTCTCCAACAACGGCTTCGAGGCTCAGAGGACCTACGGCACTCTCCACGTTCACTCCCCCGGAGTGCTGAGCGAGGGTGACTGCCTGGGAAAAACTGAAGCCCTTGTCGAGGCCAAGTCCGACAAGGGCATCACCCTCTTCGGCAAGACGCTCGACCTGATTTCTCACGGCTTCTATCAGATCACAGCCGCTGACGCCAAGAAGGCCTGCGGCGGCAAGCTGCCTGCCCCCGGCAATAATGAGAAGCTCTGCGTCATCGACGACCAGGGCTACTTCGTCGCCAGGACGCCCCATAACGGGGAACAGGTCTGGAGCATCCGCAAGACGAAGTGGAAGCCCGCCGCGGGCGGCATGAAGCTCGGCGAAGCCAAGATCACCAGCATGCAGTCCCCTGACCTCGACTACGAGGGCAAGCTCGTCTCCTTCTATATGAAGGGCGGCAAGGGGCCCAAGGTGCCTGGTCACATCGCCGACAAGGGCGACAAGATTCTCCAGGGATTCCACAAGCGGGCCAAGGAAAAGGCTGTGGATATGACCTGGCTGGAACTCTGGCAGGCCATTCTTCGCGCCAAGCGCAGGGACCTGAAGCTCCCCGATGAAACCAGGGTCAATGATGATATGGCTCGTCTCAAGGCCCTGATCAAGGTCGCTGAGAAGATGGAGAACCCCACCGAGGACATCACGAACGCTCTGGCCGCGGCCAAGAAGTTCCTGAGCAGCGGTGTGGTTTCCGAATCCCGTGAGATCAACGAAGCCAAGGAGGCTCCCAGGAAGATCAGTGTGATCGCCAGGGAGATCAAGAAGTACTGGCCGAAGCCCTACTACGCCGCCAAACCCTACCTCGACGCCATGATGGACATCAATACGACCGACGACATGGTGCTCAACGAAACCGGCAAGGACATCGTCACCCGCTTCCTCGGCAATGCTTCCACCTGGCGCGGACCCGACGCCAAGAGGATCAAGGACGAGCTGAAGGCGATGGTGGGATGGAACAAGAGGTAACAACCATGCGTGTGATCCTTGAAGATGTTCCTGGGCTTGATGAAAATGGCTTTCCAAAGCCTCTCAACGAGGTTGTGGTCGACTATGAAACCATGGATGACCACGCTTACGACTATTCCTTCGAGAAAGAGAATGTGGCCTTTTTGACGACTGGGAAAGAAGTCGTATTCGTTGTAGGTATCAAGAAACCAGAAGAGGCAAAGAAGGCCATCCTCAAGTCGGTGAGCGACTTCCTGGAAACGGATGCTGGCAAACCGTACAGGGAGGCCCACTGGACGAAGCGCTTTGACCTCTACACTGCCTTCGACGTCATCCCCTACGAGATCTGGACGCAGAACGGCATCAAGATCATCCACATCGAGACAGCCGCCAGCCTGAACACCGAAGAAGACCTTCGCGAGTCCACGGAGTAGAGCAAGTAACCATGCGCGTCATCCTCGAACAGATCGACACTGTCGACCTCGACGACCTCCTGAAGAGGGTAACCGCCCTCTCGAACAAGGACAGGGTCGCCGAAGCCGACGTGAAGGAAGACAAGAACAGGGTGTACCGCTTTGGTACAGTTGCTGTGCGCTGGTCCTATCTGTCCGAGAAGTGGATCCTCCAGGATGGTGTCGCCATCGAAGGCACCTACGACACGGCCAAGGCCGCGGTCGAAAGGGCCAAGGAGGTCTCTGGCTACGAAGAAGAAACCGACGCCCAGATCATTCACACCGAGCCTCTCCCCATGGAGTTCGACGGCACGGTGCCCCTGGACGTCATCCAGTCCTTCCAGCCCACCCCCGTTTCCGCTCCTTCTGGAGGTGGATTCGGAGGTGGTGGAGCCCCGGCGTTCCTCAACATCCCGTCCACAGGGGGCGGAGGAGGCGCTGGAGGCGGTTCTCTGGGCGATCTGCCCCTTCCGGCGACTGGAGGCCCGGCTGGGCTCGATACAGTACTTCCTAAGCCAGCTACGCCCACTCCTGGACCTCCTGAGGGTGGTGCTCCAAGCGCTGCTGACATCGGCGCGTAGAACTCTCACTGATTCATCGGTCGCGATCTCGGCTCCTGGTGTATGATCTCCTGTATGGAAGACTTACATCAGGAGCCTTTGCATGTCGATACCGTCTGAAAAGCTGATCCACAAGCTGGTTGAGAAGTACAGTCCGGGGTGGGAGACCATCACGAGCGCCAGGAGTGCCTTGGTTGCCTCCTTCGAGAGCCCAGACTCTTTGCTTGCGGCGATCGAGGAAGTGTTGGACGAAAAGCCTACGTCCTCCATCAACAAACGCCCCAAACCCGCCATTCCCTTGGCGTTTGTCGCGAACCACATCGAAGATGGCACGCCTCCCTCTTACGGGAGCTACCAGCTCTGCCGGACCAAGTGCGGAAAGCACTTCATCGGCACCTGCCGCGGAGGTTTATGGACGATGAAGACTGCCCTGGGAAACGTGGAAGATGAACCCATTCCCAATGACATGGAAGTCGAATACTGGGTGGATCTTGAATGATGGGACAGAAGAGGCTGAAATACCCGGTGACGGAGAAGATGATGCGAAACGCCCTGGGAGACCAAGAGGTGGAGCTTTTCGCTGTCCAAATGCCTCGCTATTTCAAGGGCGGTGGCGGCACCGGGTATCAGATGCTCTTCACCAAGGAGGTCACCTGGCCTGGGTCATCCGAACACCACCCTGTCCACATGGGGATCTACCTCAAGGGGAATGACGAATTCTTGAACCACCGCCTCTTCACCGAGTGGTACATCGTGATGAGTGACCTCAGGGAGCCTGGTTTCGACCTGGGAATCCCTGAGCAGGGTAAGGTAGAGGCCCCAAGCGATAGGATGACTGGAGGCGTCTCCGTCATCATCACTCCAGATCTCCAGGACCATGACGCTCTGTGCTACGGCGTCAGCTTGTTCGACCAGACGAATGAACACCGGGCCATTGATGCTCGACCTTCCAGAGCCGCTCGTGGCCGAGATGAGGGTGCCTGGCTGAAGGCGGAGGAGCCTGTCCTCTTCGCCGAAGTCTAGGTAGACGAAAGCATGCGGCATGTCGCCGTCCTCCCCGTTGGGATAGACGACGCGCAGCAGCTCGCATGGGATCTCCTGGTGGAGGATCTTGTTGACCAGTTCGCCCTGAGAGAGGGTTCGGTCCAGGTAGGATGTGTCCTGTAGCATGGCCTTCTCCTTCAGGCCATGATACACCAGAACTTGAGGGGTGACCGACCCCCTAAGTTACCCCCGAAGTTGCCGCACGGGAATCTGGTTCCTCGTGCTTCTTGAGGAACGCGGCCACCTCATCTTCATCGTAGAAGTATTCGTAAGGGCTCCAGGAGCCATCAGGAAGCTGGAAAGACGTGCCGACGTACTCGGCCTCCGACTCGTATCCAGAAAAGATCGCAATGTCCTCGTAGGTGTCTCTCATGATGGCACCGGTCGTGAGCCAGGCGGCGTAGCCCTTGCCAAAGAGGTAATCAGACAGCTCATCGCGCACGTCCTCATGGCCGTCGAGGAGACCGCGGTCGACCAGGCTGTTGTAAGCCTTCAGGTCCAGCTCGGCGGTCTTCATACCCTTGAGCTTGTACTTGTTCACGAAGAGGATGTTGTTGCCGCGGTTGCCTGCGAAATCTTTGGCGATTGCTTCCTCGGGCGTCACCCACACCGCGGCGGCTTCATCGTCTACGTTCAGCGTATCGAACCAGGCCTCTGGTTCCTCGACGCTGGATCCATGGTAGACGATGCCGTTGAGTTTCCTGGGGACGATGCGTCCGCCAGTGTTGACAGGATCATGCTTCGAGAAGAACGCGGCCTCCACCACCCTGCTTTCGGTCCAGTACTGAACGCCAGGGACGTACTGGACGAAGGGGACTTTCTTCTTGTTTTTCGCGAGGTAGTGGTAGTTGAACCGGTGCCAGCCATCCTCGAAGAGACCCCAGTCAGGGACCAGGGAAGGTTGGTTCAGTATGACCGGCCAGTCTTCACTGTAGGTGGCTTTCGTCTCGTCTGAGTCACCCTGGGAAGCGTACCACTTGACCCAGTCCTCGAACTTCTTGTGCTCGAAGTCGTTCGACGACATGATTGCTTTCTTCAGCTCGTCGTCGATCGAGAGTTCACCCATGAAGAACGGCTTTTCGCCGTACAGCTTGATCGCTTTGCGGATGTCCTCGGGCTTGCTCGGATCCAGCTCCCAGGCACTCTCGATCATGTACATCATGATCGCTTTCTGGTGCGTCTTGGGTAGATCCTTGAACTTGACGCGCTTCTTCGCGGCGGCTTTTGCATAAGCCACTCCGGGACGATGCGTCAGTTTCTTCACTGCTTCCAGGATCATGGGTTGCTCCGTGCTCTTGGGATATTTAGCGCCCTACAATGGTTTATCCCACTTGAGAGAACCCCTATGATCCGACTGGTGTTCGCTTTCTTCCTGCTTTTGACCACACCGGCTCTGGCCGGTCAGTCCATCTCCTACTTCGAGCCTGCTCCCGCCCCACCCCCAACGCGCAAGGTTCCTCAGGAACAGCCACCTCCTCCGGTGGCGATCGTTCCAGAGAACAGGAGCTACGCAGCTCTCATCAGGATGCTCTTGAACAACAGGAAGCCGAAGACGAAGTGGCACCCTGACTCTGGTCGCTGGCACGGCAAGGACGGGCACAAGAGGAAGGCTCACCGGCACCTTCGGATCACCAAGCGATCATCAGTGAAGTGGTGATCAGTGCCTGAGCGTCTCGGCGGCATCCGTCGTCGGAATGTGCTGAATGAAGTGCTCGGTGATGTTCGAGACCAGAGCGATTACGTGCTTCACGCCCTCATAAGCAGAGACCTGCTGAGGGAATGAGCACCTGACCTCCTTCAGCATGGGCAGGGTGAAGTTCCTCGCCTCCGTGAGGTACTGGAGCTGCTTCTGATCGCTGAAGGCCTTACGCATGGTGCCCAGGTTGTGGACCCGGTCGATGCCCTTCGCGAAGGACAGAACGGGATCCGCTGCGAGATCCTTGTAGTACACCTCGTTGGGCAGGCGGTGGCCTCACCGGATCTTGCTCATGCCGAGCGCGAGGTCGGCGGTGCGCTTGCCGAAGTGGATCTCGATCTCTTCGTAGGTGGTCTTGTTGTCTTCAATCGAGTCGTGGAAGAAGATGCAGATCAGCGTCTCCTCGGGTTCCATCAGGACCGAGCAAAAGCACCAGGCGTGAAGCGCCATTTCCACCTGGTGGGAGAACTCAGGAGAGCCATCCTTGCGCAGGCCGCCATGGATGCGTTCGGCGAAATTCATGGCCCTTATGGCTCGGTAGAATGCCCGGCCTTCGAGCAAACCTCGCAGGACGATCTTCTTCTTCTGGTAGTCTTGCAGCACGGTATCCATTAGCCTTTGATCCTATTGATCTCCTTGAAACACTTCCCGCCTCGCTCCTGGAGATCATCGAGCGCTTCCGGTGGGAGAGGGGTGTAGGGAGTTTTCAGCCACTCGTCGAGCTTCATCGTGTCCCCGAAGCGAAGGTGGTGGATGCCTGGGTATTTAGCCCGCAGGGCTCGTACCAACGTCTTCGAGTGCGTCGTAAGCAGGATCCCCACACAGTTCTCAGGAGGATCAGCCATGAACTCACCAATGAATGCCCCGACAGCATGCTGGTAGCTCTCGGAGAGACCAACGTCCGGCTCATCGAGCAAGAGGACGTGCTGAATGTCGCGCTCGCGACTGGTGCGCAGGCCTCCCTGGATGGAATGCGTGGAGGAGTGGCCGGTCGAGAAGTGTCCCTCATCCATGTACTTGAAGCAGCGCATCATGTCAGCTTCAGTGCGCTCGCGCATGCTGATTCGGATCGGTTCGATGCGGATCCCATTGGCGATGCAGGCTACGAAGAACGTGAAGAAGGACTTACCGGTCGCATTCTCGCCCGTGAGGATCCAGAACGGTTTCTTGCCCTTCCCGGCCTCAACCATGGTCTTGAGAGGCGCTTCCTCGCCTTCGTTGGCGCTGAAGTACCGATAGTTCCCGAGCCACTTGAGGATGGTGGGGACCGTCAGCTTCTTGAATGTCGGCTTACTCATGGAACAGCTCGTCCCCTCGTTCACGGAAGAATCCACCCACGCAGGGCCACTGGTCAAGGAACTCAGCGTCGTCCTCGTACTTCATATAGGTCCGCACCTCGACGAATGCGGGTACATCCGCGGCGGTGGCGTACACGAGAAACTTCACCTCGTCGCACTTGATGAGTCCTTCGGCGTGAGTGAAGACCACGATATCCTCGCCCTCGCGCAGCTTCTTGATCCACCCCTCAGCCAGATCGGCGTGGTACCTGGGGTGCAGGCCCGACTCAGGGCGATCCTCGCCCCCGCCAAGCTCCGCGAGCTTCGCTAGTCCTGCTTCGTTATCCTGAGAGCTGATGATCGTGATCATGATGTTCTGTTACACCTGATGGAGGTTATCATATCGCCGTCGCGCTTCTTCCGCAGAGTGACCAGGTCTCTCTTCACAGCAGAAAAAGCAGTGTTCTTGAACATAGGCCATGCGCTCTTCCCAGAACTTCGATTCCCGATCGGCGAACCAGTGATCCACCATGTGTCTCGCCATGTGGAGAGACTCGTGAAGGATCGTGAGGTCATCATCATGGCCTTCAGCGAAGGCGACTGTGACGTGGTATTCCTTGCAGACGTTCTTGCATGATCCGGGGATGAACCACCTCACGTAGGTCAGGGCCTTCTCTTTGAACCAACCAGCATTCTGTCGGAAGATGATGTTATTCTTGAAGTACCTCAGGGCCTCCAGAGAGTCGCAGTATTCAAGGATCCAGTAGATGCGCTGATCGCAAATGGGGTGGTCCGAAGGGACCCCGGCATTCTCGGGCCAGTGTTCCGGGAAAGTGATCCAGCACTGAAGTGAATAGCGACGGTAGTCCAACACGACCCCCTTACAATCAGATGACTAATCAGTTGCAAAGGTGGGTCGGCGAGTCAATCGCTATTTCAGGGTGTTGCTACCCCATGGGTCGTAGAGGGTGGAGGGCTGGCTCTTGTGCCACTTCTCGCGGGGACCATAGAGGCGTTCGACCTCCACAGCATCGGCCTTGTCCTTGTCCTTGAGGTCGTAGAGGCCAGCACCAGCTTCGCCCAGCCAGCGGTTATCGACCAGCAGGAAGTCGTGGTCTTCCCAGGAGGTGATTTTGCCGATCTGAGCTTCCGGGTTCTGACCGTATTCCCAGCCATAGATCTGGCCGCCCAGGATCTTCTGCATCCAGGTGGCGCACTGGGAGCAGTTACCCGAGTCACCGTAGGGCATGGTGTAGAACTAGCCGCCGTCCCGGTCTTCGATGCCATCGGCGATCTTGGTGAGAAGCTGCTTCAGAGAAGCCTTGCTCTTCGAGCCCGCTGCCTTCTTGAAGCTCTCGATCGAGCGCTGGTGATCCGCAGGCGTGGGATCATCCTCCATCATCTTGGGGTTCACGTTGGACTCCTTGACCATCAGATGAATAATTAGATGATCTTCGGGGAGGGTCGTGTCAACCACTTTTCGGAGGTTTTGGAGCTTCATCGTCCCAGTGTCTGGAGGAGTTTCGACGAGGCCTTGTCGAGAGGCTTGCCCATGGCACCGTACTCAACGAGGGTTGCCCAGTATTCGGAGGTATTGTTGGCACCGTAGGCCGAGTGGACATTGCCTTTCTTTGCGAGGCTGTTGCGACGTACTCCGGCGCTCTTCTTAGCCATGTTCTTCTTGGTGATAGGGCGCTGGTACTTGAGGAAGGGCTCCCATTCCAGGCGGTCCTTCACGGTCTTCCTCAGAGCGAGGTAAACGGCCCTGATGTCCTTGGGACCCTTGCCCTTTGGCTTCTTCACGCTCTCCCACCAGGCATCAATGGTGGCCTGAAGGCCGCCTTCCAGGAGGCCGTTGGCGCGGTCTTCGTAGTCAGAGCTGAACTCGCCCTGGGGGACGTAGCCCATCGCGTTGACGATGACGTTCCTGGCGATGATCTTCCAGGTATTCTCGGGGAGGGAGTCCAGGAGCGCGATGCTGCCCTTGTTCCTGATCGACTGGATCGCCTTGAAAGCCTTTGCCTCTGGGCGGAAGCTCACGTGGTCGATGACCATCTTTGGTGAGAGGTAGCGGCTGGAGACGTTGCCGTGTTCCCTGGACTCACGCACCTTCCACATGCGGCCAGCTCGTTCGAGCCAGACGAGGTCTCCGACCTCCAGAGTGCCTTCACCCATGCCGGTTCCCTTGTCCATCAGGCGGACGTGCTCGATGGGCTTCTTCACCGTGCCTTCAATCTCGGTGCCGGACTTGAGTCCCTCCAGGTAGGCCGTAATGTCGTCCTCGTTGTCCTTCCCCTTGCGGAGGTTTCGATCCACCCAGTGAGGAGAGAGATTCAGGTGGGATGCAGCATTCATCTCCAGGTCCTGGTTCCACATTTGGGACATCTTGCGTTCGACCCTTTGCCAGGCATCCTTATCGGTGAGAGGATCGACAATGAGCTTGTTGTAAACCGCTGTGACCTCGGCTTGCTCCGCGGGAGTGAGCTGGAACCAGTACTTGTGTCCCCACTCATGGGTGAGCACCCTCGCGGCCTCTCCTGGGCGTACCGAAGTACGGCTGATCAACATGCCGTGACCTTTATCAGAGGCCAGGCCAGCATTCATGCTCCTCGCGCTGTGCGCATTCCTTCCCATCTTCGACTCGTCGATGATGGCGACGTTGTGGACCTGGCGCTTGAAGCCGAGCTTCCTGAGAGCGTTCGTGGCCTTTTCGGCTTCGTCGGTCAGGACCGTGACGAGGCGCAGTTCTTCCTCTGGCCCCCAGTTGTGCTTCTCGGGGGTGTAGAGCTTGAAGAAGCCGACCTTGCCGTGGTATTCGAGACCACCGCCTGCGTACTTCTTGCCTACCGTGAAGGCTTCGCGAAGAGCGCTGAGTCTCATGAGAACAACCTCTTGTGCTCTTTCTGAAGGGTCTTCCACAGGTTGTTCGCCATCTCTGTCGAGAAGGCGATCTTCTTTTCTTTCAGCATGGCGGTGATTGTCTCCCTGAATCCAGCCCCATTGGACGCGATCGGGTAGCTGCCGAACTTGCCGTCAGCCCACTTCACGTTGAGTTCTCCATTGGTCAGCGTGATGCCTTCGATGGGCAGACCATATCCGTAGTAGCCGTAGATGAAGCTCT
>Ga0100403_1000993_pt1 | contig 26981 bp, 38 predicted proteins | sample CryGeymet201501t_FD_83663 | JGI IMG/M metagenome (GOLD analysis project Ga0100403, IMG submission 83663) | Groundwater microbial communities from Crystal Geyser aquifers in Utah, USA - Crystal Geyser metaG 2015-01t | ecosystem: Environmental > Aquatic > Deep subsurface > Groundwater | place... | reverse complement strand
GATCTGGTCAAGGGCGTCGCCGCCCAACACCATCTGCCGTTGCTGCTGCCGGGCTATAAGCCGACCTCGAAATTCACCGAATGCCACCCCGAGGCCTGGGAAGTGCTGGTATCGGACTGGCTGCGGCCGGAGCGGCCGAGCTTTGCGGCCTGCTATCGGCGGATGAAGAATACCGCCGAGGCCAACGGGTGGGAACCGATCCCACTGGTCTCGGCGCTAAGACGGCGTCGCAAGCGCCAGATTGATCCCGCTGTCGCCGAGCTGGCGCGGGGAGGCAAGGACAAGGCCAAGCGGCTCTATCCGGCGCAGCGGCGGACGCGCGCGATGCTCGACGCGATGGAGGCGGTCAATATGGACGGGCACAGGCTCGACGTGTTCGTGGCGCTGCCTGATACGAAAAAACCCGTGCGGATGCATCTGATCGTCCTGCAGGATCTCTATTCTGGAAAGGTCGTCGGCTGGCGGCTGGCCGAGAGCGAGAATAGAGTCGCGGTGCGGCTGACGATCGGCGACATGGTCGAGAACTTCGGCATCCCCGATCGTATCGTGCTCGACAACGGGCGGGCGTTCGCGTCGAAGTGGATTTCGGGCGGGACGCCCAACCGCTACCGTTTCAAGGTTCGCGACGAGGATCCGCGCGGGCTGCTGACGAGCCTCGGCGTCGAGGTCCACTGGACCAAGCCCTATTCGGGCCAGTCGAAGCCGATCGAGCGCGCGTTCCGCGATCTCGCCGAGGAGATCGCCAAGCATCCGTTCTGCGCGGGCGCCTATGTCGGCAACACGCCGCTCGCCAAGCCCGAGAATTACGGATCGCGCGCGGTGCCGGTCGAGGATTTCCGCGCGCATGTGGCGCGGATGGTCGCCGAGCATAACGCGCGGCCGGGCCGCGATACCGAGACCGCCAAAGGGCGAAGCTTCGACGAGACGTTCGGCGAGAGTTTCGCCCGCGCGATCGTGCGCTGGCCGACGCGGGCGCAAAAGTCGCTGTGGCTGCTCGCCGCCGAGCGGGTCAGCGCGCAGCGCGGATCGGGCGAGATCCATCTGTTCGGCAACCGCTATTGGGCGCCGGCGATGAACGGCCATGCCGGGCGCAAGGTGACGGTGCGCTTCGATCCCGATCATCTGCACCGACCGATCGGCGTCTACGCCGCCGACGACAGGCTGATCTGCGAGGCCGAGTGCATCGCCGACAGCGGCTTCTTCGATGCCGAGGCGGCGCAGGAGCACGGCCGCAACCGCGCCGCCTGGGAACGCGCGCAGCGCGAGCAGCTGCGGCTGCACCGCAAGCTCAGCGCCGACGAGCTCGCCGCGCTCTACGGTTCGACGCCGTCGCCGGCGGCGCCCGCGGCTGCTCATCCAAAGGTCAAGAGACTGGCTGTCGGGGGACCGGCCGGCGCAGCGGGGCTCCAGGTCGAGGACGCACCCGGGACGATGGACGAAGAGAATTTCGAGGAGAGTTTTTCGAGGGGGCTGAGGCTGATCGCGGGAGAGCGATCGGGCGAGCTTTGACACGCAAGGGAGAGAGAGATGACGACGAAAACCGGTTCGACATGGGAAGTGCCCGCCGGGTCGCCAGAAGGCGGCGGCGCGGGCCGCGCGGCGAAAGATCTGGCCGAATGGCGGGTGCTCGCGGCGCGCGTCCGCGCCGCCGCGACGGCGCGCGGGTGGACGAAAAGCGAGGCGGCGCGGCGCGCCGCCGTGCCAAACGGAACATTCAGTCAATGGTACAGCGGCAACTACGCCGGGCGGCTCGACACCACCAACGAGCGCATCCGCAGCTGGCTCGACGCGGTCGAGGAAGCGAGCGCGCTGGCGAGCGGCATCCAGCAGTCGCCCGCGTGGATCGAAACGCCGACTTCGCGCGAGCTGATCGAGACGCTGACCTATGCACAGATGCTTCCCGAAATGGCGATCGTGACGATTGCATCGGGGATGGGCAAGACCGAGACCGCGCGGCATTATTGCGCGACGCGGCCGCACGCGTGGTGCGTGACGATGTCGCCGTGCACGCGCAACGTGCACGGGATGCTCAGCGAGATCGCCGCCGAGATCGGCGTCACGGGTCTCGGGGCCGCCGGGCTGCACCGCAAGATCGGCGAGCGGCTGGCGAAGGCCGGAGGCTGCAGCCTGCTGATCGTCGACGAGGCGCAGAACCTCGCCGACGCGGCGATCGACCAGCTGCGGCACTTTCTCGACCTTTATTGTTGCGGCATCGCGCTGCTCGGAAACGACGAAATCTACACGCGATTTTCGGGCGATCGCGACGGTCCGAGCTACGCGCAGATCAGGCGGCGGTTCGGCAAAAGGCTGCGGCGGACCAAGCCGCATAGAGACGATATCGGCCTGCTGATCGACGCATGGGGGATCGCCGACGACGGCGCGCGCAAGCTGCTCGCCGGGATCGGGATGAAGCCCGGAGCGCTCGGCGAGATCGACAAGACGTGCAAGCTCGCGGGGCTGCTCGCGGCGGGCGGCGGCGAGGAGATCGCCGAAAGCCATGTCCGCGCCGCCTGGACCAACCGCGCGGTGGAGGGCTGAACGATGGAGGCTTTCCGAATGTCCCGCCGTGCCCGCGCCGCTCTCGACGCGCTGGCCGTGACCGTTTTCGGCGGCGTCGTCGTCGCGATGACGCTGTTCTGCCTGCTGGTGTCGTCATGAGCGCCCCGGCAGATATCGCGCCGGCGCGGCAGGGTTTCGTCTTTCTCTACCACCACGCCGAGAGCAACCGCTGCCCCGGTTGCGGCCAGGCGCAATGGACGATCGGCCGTTCGACCGCCGAGTGCGCTTTTTGCCGGACGGCGCTGCCGCTGGCCGCGCCGGTCGATCCGATCGAGCGCGAGATCGTTCCCGCCGACCAGCACAGATGAAAGGAAATCATAATGGCCATTCGACGCCATAAGGCTGACCGTCAAGCCGCGCCCCAGACAATCGAAGAGGCGAGCTTCCGGCTCGCCGCCTATCTCGACGCCCAGGCGCGGGCCGAGCAGCTGCGCGCCGACGCCGATGCGAAGATCGCGGCGATCGAGGCAGCCCGCGACGACGCCGTCGCGCCGCTCGCGGCGAGCGCCAATTGCCTGTTCATGGAGCTGCGCGCGTGGTGGGCGGTCGAAAAGAACGAGATCACCGGCGGCCAGCGCAAATCGATCGAGCTCGCGGGCGCCCAGATCGGCGAGCGGACGACGCCGCCGCGGCTTGCGCATCCGGGGCTCAAATCCGACGACATCGTCGAGCGCCTGCGCGCCAAGGGTTGGGACGAGCTGGTCCGGACGAAGCGTTCGCTCGACAAGCCGGGGCTCATCAAGATGTTGCAGGGCGACCATGCCGACCAGATGAAAGCCTTCGGCCTCGATGTCGCGCAGCGCGAGGAGTTCTTTATCGACCGCGCCCAGCCCAAGAGCGCCGACCCGGAGAAGGTCGAGCCCGGCGAGGTCGAGATCCGGGAGGCGAAGCGATGACCGGAATGACAGCACTCCAGGTCGCGCCGGTCGAACGGCTCGATCCGGGCGAGGCGGGCAATGTCTTCGGCATGTCGGGGATCGGCGTCACCGTCGACGGCGACGAGTATCTGCTGTCGATCACCGATCCGAACGGGCTTTCGCTCACCGCGCGGCTCGACGAGGCCAAGCTCGACAGCTTCGCGCACCGTCTCGCCTTCGCGATCGAGGAGAAGAACGCGGCCGCGCGCGGGCCGCTGCCGAGGCTGGGCGAGCCCGGCGAGAGGCTGGTCCGCCGGATCATCCTGTCGGTCGCGTTCGCGACCGGGACAGGGACGGGCGATATCGAAGGCTACAGCCGCGAGAAGCATATCGTCCTCGCGCGGCAGGCGGCGATATGGGCGGCGCGCGTCTGCTCGACCTGCTCCTATCCCGAGCTGGCGCGGATATTCGGCGGCCGCGATCACACGACGATCATCGACCAGTTCAGGGCTGCCGGCAAACGCCGCGGCGCCGACGGCGCGTTCCGGACGTTCACCGACGCGCTGCGCACGGCGACGCTGGGAGACAATGGATGACACCCAAACAGCGCGAGCTGCTCGACTATATAGAAGGCTATTTGCGGCTGCACCGCTACTCGCCGTCGTTCGCCGAGATGGTCGAGGCGATGGGCGTCGCCTCGAAGTCGCGCGTCTTCAAAATGACGGCCGCGCTGATCGAGCAGGGCTATCTCGTCAGGATCGCGGCGGGGAACCGCGCCCGCAACCTCGTGCCCGCGCGGCCCGAGCTCAAGGCTTTCAGCGATCAAGAGCTGCGCGCCGAACTCGCCCGGCGCGGCGAAGCCGAAGCGAGGGCGTTATGAGTAACGCTCTCAAGGCGATCCATGTCGGCAAGCGCGAGCTCGGGCTCGACGACGACGACTATCGCGGCCTGCTCGCCCGGGTGACGGGGAAGAGTTCGTCGGGACAGATGACCGAGGCCGAACGGCGCAGCGTGCTCGACGAGATGAAGCGTCTGGGTTTCAAGAGGCGTTCGGGCAGCGCCCGAAGGGGTTTCGAAGGCGGCTATGCGAAGAAGCTGCGCGCGCTGTGGATTTCGGCGGGGCATCTCGGGCTTGTCCGCAACGCCGACGACGCCGCGCTGATCGCCTTCGTCAAGCGGCAGACCGGGATCGATCACGTCCGCTTCGTGCGCCATCCGCAGGACGCGGCGAAGGCGATCGAGGCGCTCAAGGACTGGATGGCGCGGCCGGCCGGGAAGGGCGGCGGCGGGGTCGAGTGGCCGGCGAAGAGCGAGACAAGCGACATCGCCCGCCGCGCCGCGCCGGGGTTCGACGACGGCCTTCATTGCCGCCACCGCGTTCTCGACGCGATCGAAAAGCAGCTGCGCGCGGCGGGCGCGCTCGCCGGCGGCTATGAGGCGTATCTGCAGAGCGCGCTTCGTCTCCAGGCGAACCACTGGAAATGGAGCGCGGCCGAGCTCGACGAGGGAATCGCGCTGCTCGGCGCGAAGCTGCGCAAGGCCAGGGGCGCGAGCTGATGGCTGAGGCTTGCGATGGCGTCATGCACGACTTCACCGATCCACTCCGGCGCCGGTCCGAAAACAACTGTGCCCATATCCCTCTCGCTGATTTGACATTTATCGCCATTGGGCGCATTTCCGCAAGCGGTGCTAGAAACACCACTTGCCGGACGGCGACCCGAGAGGCGCTTTTTCCTCCACCGTCGTCCGAACCCGGCCCGGGTCGGGAGTGCGCTGAATACAAAACCGCTTCGGCGGGAATAAGCGCGCGTGCCGTAAGTCACGTTTCTAGCTCCCGGCAACCCGCGTCGTTGGCGGGCGACACTACTAGAAAGGTGACTTACGATGACCAATATCATTTCGACGACGGGCCTTGTCGCCCGCATTCACAGGCTGGAGGATCGCGAGCCGTTTATGCTGGCGGCCGATCTGGCCGAGGTCTACGGGACCGAAACGGAGAACGTAACGCGTGCCGTTCGGCGCAATCCGGATCGCTTTCCCGAAGACTTCGCCTTCCGGCTCAGCGAGGCAGAGGCAGAGGTTTTGCGCCGCCAAAATGGCGGGGCAAATTCAGTTTCGGCCATGGACCGAACGCTGCCGCTGGCCTTTACCCATGCCGGAGCGCTGGCGCTGTCGGGCGTGCTCAAGACGGCGGTAGCGGCCGAGGTTTCGGTGATTGTCCATCGCGGCTTTGCCGAGATGGAGCGGCGGGCGTTCGCGCAGATGCGGGCGCTGGTCGCGGGGCTGCGTTGCGACGTGATCGCCGCCAAGCCGATTTACAGCCGGGTGCGCGCGGCGGCGATGGAAGGGCTGTCGTTCGACGCGCTCTGGCGCAAGACGAGCTATCCGCGCTGGAAGCTGGAACAGGCGGTGGCCGAGCTGATCGAGCAGGGCTTGCTCGATGCGCCGCTGGCGGGCATGCAGCCCGACCTGCTCGCCGGAGCATAGGCCGATGGACAGGCCGAATAGCAACCCGATCGACGATCTCGACAGCGGCCTCCAGGCGCTCGCGGCGATCTGCGATCTTGTGCTCGAGGCGCGCGGGCCGACGCTGGCGCATGTCGATCCGAACCTGTTCTGGTTCCTGCTCGATCTGGTGCACGGCACGCTCACCGACGCCCGCGCGCGGCTTTAGCCGCGCTCCGAACCACGCCGCCCTCCTTTCGGGGAGGGCGGCGTGAAGCACGATACCGATCTTTTCAATTACGCCTTCGAGCGGCAGCTCGACGAGCGGCTGGCGCTGCGCAAGGCGGCGCGGGAACTCGACCAGGAGCGGGCGCGCAAGGGCGTGCGGACGCGGCGGCACAATCGTTACGAGAACGATGTGCTGCGCCAGGCGCGGGACGGCGAGGCATGAGCCGGCCGCGGATCTCCGACCATGCGCTGGTGCGCTTTCTGGAACGCGCCGGCGGGCTCGATATCGAGGCGCTGCGCGCGAGCCTGGCGGACTCGCTGGCGCGCGCGCATGACGCCGCGAACGATATCGGCGGCGGCGACTATCTGATCTCCGCCGACGGGCTCGCCTATGTCGTGCGCTCTGGAACGGTGACGACGGTGCTCCCCGAAGGCTCGCCGGGCGCGCAGGCGCGCGCACTCGACGAGGCGCCGGCCGATGCGGCGAGGACGCGGCGGTGACCGCGTCGAACGCCATCGTCCCGCCCGGCGAGCTTTCGGGCTCTGAGTTTCCCGAACTTCCCGGCGTTCTCGGAGAGATCGCCGACGCGGCGGGCGAGGAGGCGGCGCTGGCGGTGGCGAACGCGCGCGGCGGCACGCAGGTCTATTTTCCGTCGGTGCCCGGTCACGGCCACTGGCTGAGCCGGCTGATCGGCGAGGACGCGGCTCGGCGCGTATGCGCCCGGCTGACGTGCGGCGTCGGCGGGATACGCGTCGACCTGCCGCTGGGGCCGACGGGCCACGCCGCCAGGGCGCGGGCCAGGGTCGATGCGCTGATCGGCGAGGGTCTGTCCGAGCGTGACATCGCGCTCGCGACGGGATATTCGATCCGCGGCGTCCGCCGCCGCCGCGCCAGACTCACCGCGCGCGAGGACGACCGGCAGCTGCCGCTGCTCTGAGCTCACCGCCGAAGCCGAACCGGCCCGCCGTCCGGGGCGCGGACGCGTGCGGCGGCAACCATAACGGCGGCCATGAAGCTCATCGAAATCCTGCTCGATATGGCCGCGGGCTGCCGCGAGGTTCCGCCGCCGGCCGAGTTCTACAAAAGCTCGCCATCGCCCTGCGAGGTGATCGAAGGCTATATCCGGGCGCACGAAGGCGGGATGAGCGTCGATCCGGTCGACACAGGCAACTGGTTTCGCGGCGTTCTGACCGGTTCGAAATATGGCGTGACCGGCGCGACGCTGGCCAAATATCGCGGAGTTCGGGCGGTTACGCAGGCGCAGATGCGCGCGCTCACGCTCGACGAAGCGATCGACATCGGCATGAAGCTCTATTTCGACCAGCCCGATATCGACCTTTTGCCATGGAACCAGGTCTCGGGCTCGATCCTCGACATGGGCTGGGGGGCGGGGCCGGGGCAAGCGGCCAAGCTGCTGCAGCGGATGATCGGCGCGAACGACGACGGCGACATCGGGCCGCGGACGGCCGAGGCCTATCTCGATTATCTGCGCAACCACGGGCTTGAAAAGACCGCGCGCGACTGGGCGAAGGTGCGCGACGGCTTCTACGACCTGATCATCCGCCGCCGCCCGGCGAACGCCAAATACCGTCGCGGCTGGCGTAACCGCACGGCGAGCTTCCTTCCCGGCACCGCATGGTGGGAGCAGTGGCGATGATCGGCAAGATCCTCAAGGACATGCACTGCGCGACCGATAACGAGCATTACGAGCAGGCGCGGATATTGACGAGCCTCGGCTATGTGCTTCTCAACGGCACGGCGGTCTGGATGGTGTGGCGCGGCGATGCGGTCGGGCTGGTCGAATACGCCCAGGCGACGGCGCTCTATTTCGGCGCGGCGGGCGGCTTTATTTTCCTCAAAAAGCGCGGCGGCACCGGATGACCGCTCTGCTCGTCAAATATCTCGGCGTCGGCGAGCTCGCCGCGCGGCTGATCATGGCGCTCGCGATCGCGGTGCTGTGCGCCGCGAGCTTTATCGCGGGCTGCTCGACCGGGAAGGATATCGAACGCGGCAAATGGGAAAAGGCGCAGCGCGAGGCGATCGAGGCGCTGCGCGAGGCCGAGGCCGAGGCCGGCGACGCCTTCGACACCAACGCGGCGGGGTCCGACACGGGCATAGCCGCCCAACGCGAGGAGACCGACGATGCGCTTCCCGAAGACGCCGGCGCGCCTATCGGCGCTGCCGATCGCGTTCGCTATTGTATCGAGCTGCGCAGGCAGGACGGCGCCGCCCGGCTTGCCGATAGCGCCTGCTCGGCTGACGGCGCATGAAGAACGTCCGGCGATCACTCCGGCCGATGGCGTCAGCGCCGAGGCCTTCGCGCGCTGGCGCGACCGCGTCGACGACTGGGGCAAGGCGCGCGACTGCCAGATTCACAATATCGAAAGCTGGCTCGCCGCGCTCGGCATGCGAGGCGCGGCGGGCGAGCGGCCCGTCTATTGCGAACCCGTCGCCGCGAGCGCGAGCGGCGAATGAGAAAGGCGAGCAGCCGGGCGATCGAGCGCGCGGCGGCGCTGGTCGCGCTCGAATGCGAGCGCGAGGCGGCGCGGATAAGACGCCTGCTGTCGACGGTGGCGCGCGGCGGCTGCGCCGACTGCGGCGCGAGAATCGAGGCGCGGCGGCGCGCGGCGATGCCGTCGACGCGGCGGTGCTTGTGCTGCCAGCAGCGGCACGAGCTTAAGGAAAGGCGGGGCTGGTGATCGAGGTAGCGGGGCTGATCCCATGGCTGACGATGGCGGCGCTCGCGCTCGGCATCGGCAATTCGATATGGGCGGTGATGACGCGCGGCGCGGTCCAGACCGCGGGCGAGGTGGCTGAACACGACCGCACGCTCGTCGATCACGACCGACGCATCCAGGCGGTCGAGGGAGAAATCAAGCACATGCCGTCAAAAGACAAGATCACCGAGCTGCTGGTCTCGCTGACCGAAGTCCGCGGCAAGCTCGAGGCCTTCGACTCGGAGCTTTCGAGCGTCAACCGAACGGTCAACCGGATCGAGGATTATCTGAGGTCGAGGCAATGAGCTATGAAGCGATCGAGGCCGAGGCGGGGCGGCTGTGCATCCTCGAGGAACTCGCGCGGCAGACCGACGGCCGCGCCAACGATTCGGTGCTGCGACAGGTGCTCGACGTTTACGGCATCGCCCGCTCGCGCGAATGGCTACGCACGCAGTTGCGCATGCTCGCCGATCTCGGCGCGGTCAGGATCGTCGAGGTCGGCCCGGTGATGGTCGCCTCGCTTACCCGGCCGGGTCGCGACCATGTCGAGCGGCGGCGGATCATCGACGGCGTCGCGCGGCCGAGCGACGAGGATTGAGATGGCCGCGCCGCCGCCTTCCCGCCGAGAAACTCCGCGCAGGCGTGGGCGGGGACGGCTGTCGTCGATCGACCTCTTGCCCGAGGAGGCAGAGCCCGACGTCGCCTGGGCGGTCGCCGCGCTGCGCGCGCGCAAGAAGCACGCCGCCGCGATTTTTGAGGCGTTCAATTCGCGGCTCGCCGATCGCGGCATCGGGCCGGTCTCGAAGTCGGCGTGGAGCCGTTATTCGGTTCGCAAGGCGATCAGCTTCCGCAAGCTCGACGAGGTACGGCGGATCTCGAACGAGCTGGTCGAATCGCTCGGCATGGCCGGAGCCGACGATGTGACGGTGGCGACGGTCGAGATGATCAAGCTCGCAGCCTTCCAGATGCTCGAGAGCTCCGAAAAACTCACGCCGAAAGACATAATGGAGCTGAGCCGCGCGCTCGCCTCGGCGGTCAACGCGCGGAAGGGATCGGCCGAGGACAAGAAGAAGCGGATGGACGAGGTGCGCGCCGAATTCAACAAGGCGCTCGACAAGGCGGAGGGCAATCTCGAGGCGGCTGATCAAGGCGGAGCGGCCGTGCTCAAGCGTATCCGCGAAGAGGTTTACGGAATCTTCGATGCAGACTAGTCCCGCCATCCAGCTCTACGACTATCAGCGGCGCTGGTTCCTCGACGCGAGCCGGTTCAAGCTCGCCAAGTTCGCGCGCCAGACGGGCAAGACGTTCACGACGACACTGGAGATCGTCGATGACGGCTATCGGCACGCTGTCGAAGGCAGGCGGTCGCGCTGGGTGATCCTCAGCCGAGGCGAACGCCAGGCGCGCGAGGCGATGAACGAGGGTGTCTTCCCGCATGCGAAGGCCTACGGCCTGTCGTTCGAGCAGGCGGAGTTCGACTGGCAGGGATCGGAGGGCAGCTACCGCGCGCTCGAATGTTTGCTGCCCAACGGATCGCGGATAACCGCACTGCCGGCCAACCCCGATACCGCGCGCGGTTTCTCGGCCAACGTCTTTCTCGACGAGTTCGCCTTTCACAAGGATTCGAACGCGATCTGGAAGGCGCTCTTCCCGGTGGTTTCGGCGGGCCGGAAGCTGCGGGTGACCTCGACGCCGAACGGACGGAGCGGCAAGTTCTACGAGCTCGACACGGCCGAAGACATCGTCGGACCAGGCGGCCGAAAACAGCCCGGCGCCTGGTCGCGCCACGCGGTCGATATCTACCAGGCGGTCGCCGACGGGCTGCCGCGCGACATCGACGAGCTGCGCGCGGGCATCGCCGACGAGGACGCCTGGGCGCAGGAGTACGAGCTGCGCTATCTCGACGAGGCGAGCGCCTGGCTGAGCTACGCGCTGATATCGGCTTGCGAGGACGACGATGCGGGCAGGCCCGATCTCTACGAGGGCGGGCCGTGCTTCGTCGGCCGCGACATCGGCCGGCGCAACGATCTTCATGTGATCTGGGTTGCCGAGCTGATCGGCGACGTGCTGTGGGAGCGCGAACGAATCGAGCAGAAGCGCGCGACCTTCGCCGAGATGGACATGGCGTTCGACGAAATCATGCTGCGCTACCGGGTGGCGCGGGCGTGCATCGACCAGACGGGGATGGGCGAGAAGGTCGTCGAGGACGCGCAGCGGCGCTATGGCGGGCTGATCGAGGGCGTGCTGTTCACCGGGCCTTCGAAGCTGATCATGGCGAGCGCGGGCAAGCAACGCTTCGAGGACCGGCGGCTGCGCATTCCGATGGGCGACGTGGCGCTGCGCGCCGATCTGCACAAGGTGCGCAAGGTATCGGGCCCGACCGGGACGCCGCGTTTCGTCGCCGAGCGCGACGACGATCACGCCGACCGCACCTGGGCGATCTTCCTCGGCATCAATGCTGCGGCGGGGATGGACGGCGCGCGCTGGCGGCCGCTCGCCAAGCCGATCGGCGCGCCCCGGAGCCGGCTCGACAGCGACTGGATAGCGGCATGATGGGATCTTTTGTTTCGCCCTCAGGCGCCGGGCGCGGGCCCTCCGGCCCGCTCGGCTTTCCTCGCATGAGCTCGGGCGGCCGTTCGGCCTTGCGGCCCGCTGGTCGCGGGCCGGGAGAGGCATCGTGAACATCTTCCAAAAGGCACTGGCGGCGATGCGTCATTCGGCGCGGCCGCCGTTCATCAGCGGGCTGCTCAGGCGGACGCGGTTCGACTATCGGCGCGAGATCGGCGACGGGCTCGACGCATCGGTGGTCACCGCGCCGATCCAGTGGATCCAGCGGGCGCTCCCCGAAGCGGCGCTGAGCGTCGGTCGGCGCGGCCGCGACGGTTCGATCGCGCTCGTCGACGACCATCCGCTGACAGCGCTGATCGCCAGACCGAACGATTATTATAGCGAGATAGCATTGTGGGGCGGGACGATCTTCAGCTATCTGTTCGCGGGCAACGCCTATTGGGTCAAAGTGCGCAACGGCGCCGGCAGGCCGGTCGAACTGTGGTATGTGCCTCACTGGACGATCGAGCCCAAATGGCCGCAGGACGGCAGCGAATTTATTTCGCATTATCGCTACAGTCCCGGCAGCGGCGCGCCGCCGGTCCGGCTCGAAAGCGAGGACGTGGTCCATTTTCGCCACGGCCTCGATCCGCGCAACACGCGGCTCGGGCTGTCGCCGCTCGGCGGCGCGATCCGCGAGATCTTCATGGATCTTGAAAGTTCGAACTTTGTCGCGGCGCTGCTGCGGAACATGGGGGTTCCGGGGGTGGTGATCAGCCCCAAGGGCGGGGCGATGCCGTCGGCCGAAGACGTCGATGCGACCAAGGCGTGGTTCCAGGAGGCGTTCGGCGGCGACAAGCGCGGCGGGCCGCTGGTGATGGGGGCGCCGACCGACGTGACGCCTTACGGCTTCAACCCGCAGCAGATGAACATGGGCGAGGCGCGCGACATCGCCGAGGAGCGCGTCTGCGCGTGCCTCGGCATCCCCGCCGCCGTCGTCGGCTTCGGCGCGGGGCTCCAGCAGACCAAGGTCGGGGCGACGATGGAGGAGCTGCGCAAGCTTGCCTGGCACAACGGGGTTTTGCCCGTCGCGCGCGCGTTCGCCGACGAAATAGAGCGATCGCTGCTGCCCGACTTCGGCCAGACCGCGGGGCTCGATCTCGCCTGGGATACGTCGGGGGTGCTGGCGCTCCAGGAGGACAAGGACAAGGAGGTCGAGCGCTGGAACAAGAAGCTGGCGAGCGGCGGCATCACTGTGTTCGAGTATCGCAAGGGAATCGGCGAGGAAGCCGACGACAGCCATCGCATCTATCTGCGGTCGATCGCGCTGCTCGAAGTGCCCGAGCGAGCGCCGCCGCGACAGATCGAAGCGCCCGCCGCGCCGAAAGCGATCGGCGGCGAGAAGGCGCGCGCGACGCCCGAGCAGATGCGCCGCGGCGAGGCCTATGTCAGACTGCTCGCGCGGCAGGAGAAGGGGCTGCGCGAGAGCTTCGAGCGGGCGCTCGGGGGGCTGTTCTCGAAATGGCGCGAAGAGGCGCGGCAAGCGGCGCGGCAAGCGCTCGCGGCGCGCGGCGAGAAGGGCATGGGCGAAGACGATCGCGCGAAGTCGGTAAAAGCCGATGAAGGCCTGATCGCCGCGGTGATGGAAAAGCTCGGCATCACGGCGTGGGCGGCCGAGCTCGGCCAGGCTTATGGCGCGCATTATCTCAGCGTCGCGACCGCGAGCGCCGACGCGGCCGAGATCGCCGGGCTCGGCACGGGGCTCCCCGATCCGGTGGCGCGTGCGATCGTCGCCTCGGGCGGGCGGCGCGCGGGGCTGCTCGATCTCGACGCGCAGAGCCGAGCGGCGGTGTTCGAGGCGCTCGCCGAGGGCCGCGCCGAGGGCGAGGGCGCGGCGCAGCTCGCGGCGCGGATCGGGAATCATATCGAAGCGGGACCGTGGAACGCGGGCGAGATCCGCGCCGCGATCATCGCGCGGACCGAGACCAAATATGCGCAGAACATCTCGACGATCGAGCGCGCGAAAGCGGCGGGCGTCGAGAAGTTCATCGTCTTCGACGGGCGGTTCGGGCCGCCGCGCTCGACGCCGAGCCATATCGCGCGCGACGGCTCGATCGTGACGGCGGCCGAGGCCGACGAGATGGCGGCGGCCGAACATCCCAACGGGACGCTGAGCTTCGCGCCGCATTTCGAGCCCTAGAATGTTCGAGATTAGAAAGGAGAAATCGAGATGAAGACCAAGGCACTGACGATCGAAAAAATGGACGAGGCCGGGAGCGGGCTGGCGCGGATCGCCACGCTGTCGGCCGTCGACCTTGACGGCGACACCTATGAACGCGGCGCGTTCGGGTGGAAGGAGGGAGGCGGCCAATGGGTACCGATCCTGCCGGCGCACGATCGGCGGGCGATGCCGCTCGGCAAGGCGTGGGTCTATGAGGAAGGCGACGCGGCGCTGGCGGGGCTGCATCTCAATCTGGCGACGCAGGCGGGGAAAGACTGGCATGCGACGTTGAGGTTCGATCTCGACAAGGGCAATCCGGTTCAGCAATGGAGCTACGGCTACGACATCGTCGACGCCGATTTCGAGCAGCGCGGCGAGAAACGCGTCCAGGTGCTCAAGCGGCTCGACGTCGAAGAAATCTCGCCGGTGATCCGCGGCGCCGGCGTCGGCACGGCCACGCTGTCGATCAAGGGCGCGGCGTTGAAGGACGCGCATTTCGCCGCGCTCGTCGGCGAGCTCGGCGAAGTCGCGGACATACTCGACGCCGGTCCGGAGACGCTGTCGGCGACGGGGATCAAGCAGCTCGCCGAGATCCATCGCGCGCTCGGCGACGTGCTCGCCGCCGACGTGACGCGGAAGACGGTTCCAGACGACAGCGCGCTGGCGGGATATCTGGCGGCGCTGTCGCGGCGGCATATAGCGCGCGCGGCGTGAGCCGCCGCGAGCCGTGCCATTGGCCGGGCCGATGCCGGCGGCGGCGGCGGATCGGAAATTCGCCGCTGGAGGCCTGACGCCGCGCGCCGACGGCCTCTCCCCCGCGACGCGCATCGATCGGCGTTCTTAGACATTCTTAAAACCCTCTTAAAACGATTTCCGAGCGCGAGGCCGGGCGCGTTTCCGGCGGGCGGCGTTCGACACCGGCACTGGAGGCTTGCTTGCGACCGCCTCGCGGGGGTATCGACCGGGAGCGAAAGCGCGGCCCGCCCGATGCCCCGCCGGCCAGCCCGGAACAGAGGCCGGGGCGAAGCGCGGGACGCGCCGGCCCCATATGGAAACGATTTCAACCGAACCTCGCGGACCTCGCGCGGGGAGCATGGGAGCTGCGATATGACGATCGAGAATTTGACCCTCAAGCAGGCGCGCGAAAAGCTCGCCGCCAGGCAGGACGAACTGGGCAAGGTCTTCGCCGAAGCGAAGACAGAAGAGGGGGTGTACGACTTCGGCCTGGTCAAGTGCCTGGGCGATGACGTCAAGGGCGGCATCGCGGTGGCCGATAAGGTCAAGGCGATGAACGCCGAGCTCGACGAGATCGCCGGGCATGTCGAGCAGCTCGAGGCCGCCGAGAAAGCCGCGCTCGCACATGCCGATCGCGAAAAGTCGCGGCGCGGCTGGCCGCATCCGGGCGCGCAGGCGGCCAAGGACGGCGGCGCAGGCCGCGTAAAGTCGCTCGGCGAAACGGTGGCGGGCGAAAAGGCGTATCAGGACTGGGCGGCGAAGGGCGCGGCGGGGGGACTCTCGTTCTCCTATGACGAGATGTGGCCCTCGGAGGCGTTGGCGAAGGGCGCGGCGTTCGAGACTTTGGGCACAAAAGCGCTGCTCGCGACGACCGCGGGCTATGCTCCAGAAAGCGTCCGCGCGGCGGGTTTCGTCGAGATGGCGGCGCGGCCGATCCAGCTGCTCGACGTCATCCCGATCTTCCCGACAAACCAGGCGGCATATAAATATATGGAGGAAACGACGCGGGCCCACGCCGCCGCGCCGGCCGCCGAGGGCGGCGCCTTCGCCGAGTCGGCGTTCGGCTTCACCGAAAAGAGCGCGCCGGTCGAGAAGATCACCGACAGCGTGCCGGTGACCGACGAACAGCTCGAAGACGTGGCGATGATGGAAGGCTATATCAACGGCCGGCTGACCTTCGGCGTCCGCCAGAGGCTCGACAGCCTGGTACTCGTCGGCAGCGGCGTCGCTCCGAACATCCGCGGGCTCGCCAACGTCGCGGGGATCCAGACGCAGGCGAAGGGCGCCGATCCGGTGATGGACGCGTTCTTCAAGGCGATGACGAAGATCCGCGTCACGGGCCGCGCGAGGCCGACGCATCATGTCATGCATCCCGAGGACTGGCAGGAGATCCGGCTGACGCGGACCGCCGACGGCGTTTATATCTTCGGCGCGCCGACCGAGGCGGGCCCCGAGCGGCTGTGGGGTCTGCCGGTTATCCAGCAGGACGCGCAGGCCGCGGGGACGGGCTATACGGGCTCGTTCCTGCCGCCCTATCTGAGCCTGTTCGAGCGCCGCGGCGTCGACATCCAGGTCGGCTATGTCGGATCGCAATTCACCGAGGGCAAGCGCACGGTGCGCGCAGATATGCGCGGCGTGATGGTGTGGTTCCGTCCCGCGGCGTTCTGCGAGGTGACGGGCATCTAATCCCGCTGCGCTGGCGGGAAACCGGCCGTGCGCGCCAATCTCTCCCGGCGCGCACGGCCGGACATTTCGATAGAGCCCCGCCGGGCGTGACCGGCGGGGAAGCAAGAAAGGAAGAGCGGATATGAAGATCGAAGGTTCGCAGGTGCGGGTCCGCAGCTGCATTGTCGCCGCCGCCGCGCTCGGCGCCGATGCCGCCATATTGGCCGACACGGCGATGGCCGCGGGCGCCGCCACCGTTGTGGCGGTGTTCGCGGGCCAGCCCGACGTGGCGCGCAACCTCACGGTCAAGGGCAACGATGCCAACGTCGCCGGCGACGTGGTCATCGAAGGCCTCGACATCGGCGGCGATGCGATCAGCGAGACGATCGCGCTGGCCGGCATCGCGACGGTCGCGGGAACCAAGGCCTTCGCCTCGATCACGCAGGCGACGCTGCCGGTCTGGGCGATCGCCGATACCGAGCGCGTGCGGATCGGCACGGGGGCCAGGCTCGGCCTGCCGGTGCGGCTCAACCGCAACTCGGTGATCGCCGCGTTCCTCGCCAAGGCGCGCGAGGCGGTGGCGCCGACGGTCGCGGTGAATGCCGCCGCACTCGAGAGCAACACCGTCACGCTCGACTCGGCCCTCGATGGCTCCGAGGTGATCGTCGACCTCTACGAAACCCACTGAAGCACAGGCCGGGGCTGACCGGCGATGATAAAAGGAGAAAGACGATGATAGCGACCGAGAGACTCTATCTCACCGCCGACAGGAAGAAGGTCGTCGCCGCGGGCGACAAGGCTGCGGCGGCGCTCTACGCGACGCCGGGCGACGAGATCCCCGAAAGCGCGGTCGAGCGCTTCGGGCTGACCGATGGCGGGCTGCCGAAGGCGAAGCCGCCGAGCGGCGGCGCCAAGGGTGACGATGCCGCGAAGGAAAAGAAGGCGGCGGCGAACAAAGAGGCCGGGAGCGGCGGCGACAAGAGCGGCGCTGAGGCCGGCTGATGGCGCTGATCGACCGGGTCAAGGAACGCACGGTGAGCGACCTCTCCGACGCCGAACTCGAGGCGATGCTCGCCGGCATCGCCGAGGAATTCGACGCGCGCTTCGGCGCGGCGGGCCCGGTCAGCGTCGAGCTCGGCGACCTTTCAGATCCCGATTCGCGCCGGCGCCGGAGCCTGCGGATGACGCGGCCGATCGATACGAACGCGGCGCTGACGATCGTCGAGGTCGATCCCGGCAACAGCGGCGACGCGTCGGAGACGCTGCTCGCGGCGGGCGATTATGCGGTGCGCCACGGCGGGCGGACGCTCCAGCGGCTGACCGGCGGGCCGAACGGCGCTTCGTACTGGGCGCCGCTGGTGCGCGTGACCTATACGCCGCTGGGCGAACAGGCGGCGCGCGACGAGGCGGCGATCAGGCTGATCCAGCTCGACATTTCGTATCGCGGGCTGATCAAGTCCGAGCGCGCGGGCGACTATCAGTGGGCGGCCTCGGGAGTTTCCTATGCCGACGAGCGCGAAGGCATTTTCGACGGGATCGCCGCCCGGCGCGGGATGGTGATGGCATGAGCGGCGCAGCCATCGACCGCCTGCTTCTGGTCTACACTTCCGCTTATAAAGACCATGTCCGGGCTGGCTCCTCGGCAGCCCTTGCGCGCAGCTTGGCGCGCGAGGCCTGCGACGACTTCACCGGTTATGTGCGGAGCAGACGCGAAACCGAAGACCCGGAGATCGAACAGTGATCGCCGGCCGCCTGACGATGCGCGCGCATCTCGAGCGCGACGAGGCTGCGGGAACCGACGCCTGGGGGCAGCCGGGCGCGGCCGACTTCGAGCCGCTCGCCGTCGTGCGCTGCTTCGTCTGGTCGAATTCGTCGCGCGAGCTCGTCGACGGCGGCAAGACCGCGATGATCGAGGACATGCGCGCGATGTTCGGCCTCGGCGCCGACGTGATCGAGGGCGACGAGATCGCCTCGGTCACCGATTCGCGCGGGACCGAGCTCATCGCCGGGCGGCTCAAGATCGAAGGGCCTGTCCAGCGCAAGCACAATCATCTCGAAGCCGCCTTGAAGAGGATCGGCTGATGGCGTTTTCGCCAGGCCCTCAGTCGCCGGGCGGCCGCATCCGCGGCCTTGGCTTCGCGCCAATAAGGCGCGGCGGCCGTTCGGCCTTGCGGTCCGCTGATCGCGGACCGTTGTCGAGAGTGTCGAGCTGATGGCGCGCAGGTCTCTCGTCTGGCGCGGCCGCGAGGTGACCGCGAAGATGCGCGCGGCGCAGATCGCCGGCGTCAACGCGACGATGGGCGCGAGCGTCGTCGAGGCGAAGAACAGCCACGCGTGGAAGAATCGCAGCGGCACCCTCGAAGGCGGTATCGGTATCACCGATTTCGCGCGCGAAGAGCGCGGCGGCGTCAGGGGGCTGTGGGGCGTGCAGGACGTCGTCTATGCGCTGATCCACGAGCTCGGCGGGACGATCGTGCCGAAGACCGCGGCCGATCTGGCGATCCCGCAAGCCGACGGATCGGTGCGGCTGGTCAAGTCGGTGACGATTCCGCCGCGGCCCTATCTCAGGCCGGCGGCCGACGCGAAATATCCCGGCCTCGCCGCGAACATCAGGCGCGCCTTCGCTGCATCGACCGCGCGCGGAGGAGGGTCGGATGGCTGACGTCATCGCCGCGCTGATCGCGCTGCTCAAGGCCGATGCGGCCGTCGCCGCGCTGGTCGGTTCGGGCGCCGCCGCGCGGGTGTTCGGCGGCGAGCTGCCGCCCGCCGAGACCAGGTTCATGCCGCGCGCCGCGATCGTGCTGGCGGCGTCGGGCGGGGCGTCGCTGACCGGCGGCAGCTACGCCGAGCACGACACGCAGCGCGTCGACCTGTTCGCCTATGGTGCGACGCCAGCCGAGGCCGACGGCCTGCTGCGGGCGGCGGCGCTGGCGCTGCGGCGCGCGCGGCGCGGCGTATGGGGCGGGACAATCATCCATTGGGCGAACGCCGCCGGAGGTTTTTCGAGCGGTCGCGATCGCGACGCCGCCTGGCCGCGCGGTTTTCAGTCTTTTCAGGTGTTCCATGGCCTCGAGGCGGTCGCGTGACCGGCATCGCTCTTATCAATGTGTAAAGGAGAATTAGAATGACACATTTCGAAATCATCGCCGCGCCGTTCACGCTGTGGCTGGCGCCGGTCGCGACGGCTTTCCCGCTGCTCTCCGCCGCGCCCGGCGCGGGGTGGACCAAGGTCGGGACGTCGGGCGACCGCAATTATTCGGACGACGGCGTCACCGTCGCGCATAGCCAGACGCTCGAGACCGCGCGGCCGGCGGGTGCGACGGGCGCGGTCAAGGCGTGGCGGACCGAGGAGGAGCTGGTGATCAGCCTGACGCTGTGGGACATGACGCTCGAGCAATATGCCGCCGCGCTCAACGGCAATGCGGTGGCGACGACGGCGGCGGGGACGGGGACGATCGGGACCAAGACGATCGGGCTCAGCCAGGGTCGCGAGGTCACCGCCTATGCGCTGCTGGCGCGCGGGCCATCGGCCTATGACGACGGGTTTCTGTCGCAATACCAAGTCCCGCGTTGTTATCAGTCGGGCAATCCGCAACCGGTATTCAGCACGGCCGGGCCGGCGGGGCTCGAGCTCGAGTTCACCGCGCTCGAGGATCTCGCCGCGGCGGTCGCGGAGGAGCGTTTCGGGAAGCACGTCGCCCAGCATCAGGCGGCGATCTAGGCCGGGGAGGAGTGGAAGCCATGGCCGAGCAGCCGCTGCTCAACCTCAGCACGCTGATCGAGCGGCCCGCGCTGACGATCGACGGCGTCAGATACGAGATGCTGTCGCCCGACGAGCTCAGCCTGCTCGACAGCCAGAGATTCACGATCTGGGCGGGCAAGATCGACCAGCTGTCGAAGGCGCCCGACGAGGCGGGGGACGGGATAGACGAACTCGGCGAGGTCGTCGACGCGGCGGCGCGCAAGGTGCTCGTCGGGGTGCCCGACGAAATCTTCGCGACGCTTTCGGCCGCCAACAAGCTCGCGGCGATCGAGGCTTTTACGCTGCTCCTGCTGCAAAAACGAATGGCGGCGGCGGGAGCGATACTGCCCGCGATGCTACGGACTGGGGCGAAGCCATCCCCCGGCTCCAGCGCTTCTACGGAGGCGCGCCGGGCTGGTGGCTCGGAGAAGCGCCCGCCTGCCTCGTGAGAGCGTTCATGGCGATGCTGCCGAGGCTCGACGCCGAGGAGAAGCTCGCCGCGGCTTCGATCGCGGCGCTGGGCTCGGGGGCGATGGCGAGGAGCGATGCGAAGACGATGGCACGGCGGCTCGAACGCGCCGCGCGCGGCGGGCGAGCCGGGCGAGCGAGCGCGGAACGCGCCGACGCGCGAATCCTCGCGGCGATGGGGATAGGGGTCAGCGAAGTCGAGGAGGGCGCGAGCGATGGCTGAGAAGCTCGGCGAGGCAGTTCTCGAATTAAGGACCGACGACCGCGCGCTGGCGCGCGGCATCGGGCGGGCGGAAACGCGCGCGCGCGAGCTGCAGGCGAATTTCGAGCGCGTCGGCAGGCGGATGACATTCGCGCTGACGGCGCCGCTGGTCGCGCTCGGCGCGGCGAGCGTCCGCGCCTTCGCCGATTTCGAAGCGGCGATGTCGAATGTCTCGACGCTCGTCGACACCGCGTCGGAATCGATGGCGGCGATGTCGGAGAATGTGATCGAGATCGGCAGGCGGACGCCGGTCTCGCTCGCCGATCTTTCCGCCGCGCTGTTCGATATCCGATCGGCGGGGATCGGCGCCGGCGACGCGATGGCGGTGCTCGAAGGCTCGGGTCGGCTCGCCGTCGCAGGGCTCGGCACGACCGCCGAGGCGGCCGATCTGGTGACCTCGGCGATCAATGCGTTCAGGCTCGAGGGCGAGGATGCGGCGCGCGTTTACGACCTGATCTTCAGGACGACGCAATCGGGCAAGACGACGATCAGCGGTCTGGCGCAAGGGTTCGGCGCGGTCGCCGGCACGGTCGCCAACGCCGGGATCGCGCTCGACGATTTTCTCGCGAGCGTCGCGGCGCTGACGACGACCGGGCTGCCCGCGGCGCAGGCCTATACGCAGATCCGCGCGGCGATCGCCGGGCTGATGCGCGATACCGAGGCGACGCGCGCGGTTTTCAGCGCGCTCCAGGTCGAGAATTTCCAGCAGCTCGTGGCGCAATCGGGCGGCATGGTCGCCGCCTTCGGGCGCATTCGCGACGCGCTCGGAGGCAATGACGCGCGGATGATCGCGCTGGTCGGATCGATCGAGGCTTATAACGCGATCGTCGGGCTGACGGGGGTCAACAACGACATATTCACAAGGACGCTCGAAGGGATGCGTTCGGGGGTCGATGCGGTCGACGCGGCGTTCGAGCGCCAGGCGGCGACGGCATCGGCCAATCTGCAAATCTTCCGCAACGAGCTGAGCGCGGCGGCGATCGCGCTCGGTGCCGAGCTGCTGCCGGCGCTGACGCAGGGTGTCGCGATTCTCCGCGCGCTGGCGAGCGGATTTACGAATCTGCCGGGGCCGGTGCGCAGCGCGCTGGTCGGCATACTCGCGCTGACCGCGGCGATGGGGCCGTTGCTGTTTGTGACCGGAAAATTGATCGGAATATGGGCGACGCTGCTGCGGCTGTTCGCCGGTTCGGCCGGGCTGCGGCTGTTTGCGGCGGCGGTGGCGAGCGCGACGGCGCAATTCGGGCTGCTCGCTGGCGCGCAGATCGCGGCGGCGGGGGCGGCGGGCGTGCTGCGCGCGGCGATGGCGCTGCTGTTCGGCACAGTCGGCGGGCTTGTAACCATCGCGGCCGCCCTCGTGCTCGGCCTCGGCTATCTCTACCGGCAGCTCGGCGGCGCGGCCTCGGCAAGCGACGAATTTAAGCAGCGCGTCGATCAGGCCACGCGGGCGAGCGAACGCGCAACCGACATAATCAACCGGCTGGCAAGCGCGACCGGCGAGGGTGCTGCGGCGGCCCGCGCCGCGGCGGAAGAGTCGCGCCGACTGGCGGTGAGACGCGTACAGGAGGCCCAGGCAACGCTGCGCGCGGCGATTGCCGAGCGTGCTTTGGCGCGGACGCGCGCGCAAAATGTCCGAATCGAAGCCGACGCGGAAAATTATGCCGCGACGCGCGGTGGGCAGCAGGCCGGCAGCGGTTCGGCGCCGGCGCGCGCCGGGCAGGCCAATTACCAGGCGCGCCAGGCCGAGGCGAACGCGCGTGCGGCGCGCGAAGCGCTTCGCCGCGATGTCCGGACGCTGCAGGATCTCAACGCTGCACTAAAGGCCCCGCTGCAAGCACCCGCCGCCGGAGCCGGAGCCGGCGCCGGCGCATCCGCACCGGCGGGCTCGGGCGGCGGCCCGGACGCCGGCGACGCAAGAAGCACCGGCGAGACCGCCGCCGAGATCGCCGCGCGGCGGCGGGCGAATTATCTCGATGCGCTGGCCTCGCTGACCGAACGCCAGATATCGTCGGAGCTGGCGATCTCCGGCGATGTCGAGCGGACGGCCGAGCTGCGGCGGCGCGAGATCGAAGTCCGCCACCGCGAGCTGGAGCGGCGGATCGAGGCCGACAGCGAGCTTTCGGCGGCGCAGCGCGAGGAGCTGCTGACGATCGCCGCCAATATCCGCGCCGACGAAGCGGCGGCGGCGGCGCTCGACGCGCTGCGCGCGCGGACGCGCGCGATGCTCGACGACATCGATGCGCGCGGCGAGGGCATCGATATCGTCCGCGCGATCGACGACCTCGAGCAGGCGCGCGGCGATCTCGGCGCGATCAGCGCGGCCAGTGCCGATGTGCTGCGCATAGAGCGCCAGCTCGGCGACGAGCGGCAGCGTTCGGCGCGGCGGCTGATCGAGCTCGAGGGGCAGCGCGAAGAGGCGATGCGCACCGGCGACGCGGCGGCGACGGCTCGGCTCGACGGCCTGATCGCCAAGCAGCGGCGCTACGACGCGCTGGTCGGCGAGACGACCGCCGCGCAGATCGCGGCGCAGGAACGGCTGCAGGAAGCATTCGGCCGCTTCGCCGACGGGCTGAGCAATTCCTTGCTCGATATCATCACCAATTTCGACGGCTCGCTGAACAGTATTTTCAACGTCTTCAGACAGCTTTTGAGAGACCTGCTGCGGCCCGGCGCCGAATCGGTTTCGGGGGCGATCTCGGCGGGGCTGCAGGGTCTGCTCGGCGGCATCTTCGGCGGCGGCGGCGGCGGCACAAAAGGCGGGAATCTCGGCTTTCTCGGCGTCAACCCGGGCGGCGGGATAGGCAGCTTCCCGTTCGCCGGCGGCTTCGCGCGCGGCGGGCTGATCCCGAGCGGATCGTTCGGGATCGTCGGCGAGCGCGGTCCCGAACCGGTGTTCGGGACGGCCAGGGGCGCGCAGGTTTTTCCGCATTCGGCGCTGAGCGGCGGGCTCGGAGGCGGCCCAGGCGGCGGCGATGTCCGCGTCAGGCTCGATGTCACCACCGACGGCGAATGGATCAATACGCGGATCGTCTCGGTCGCCGGCGGGGTGGTCGCGGCGGCGGCTCCCGGGATAGCGCTGGCCGGGGCGGGCGAGGCGCGGCGGCAGCAGGCGCGGCGGGCGAGGAGCAGCCTCGATGGTTATTGAAATCCCGGACGAATATCTGAGCTATTCGATCCGTCCGGTTCGCGCCGGCGGGCTGCTCGTACCGATCCTCAACGGCCCGATCCAGAATATCGCGCGGCTCGGCGACCGTATGCAGATCGACGTCGTCGCGCTGCCGCAGCGGATGGCCGACGAGGGCCGGATCTTCGTTTCGCGGCTGCTCGACGCGCTCGACGGCGAGGCGCTGCTCGACTGGCCGCTGGGCGGCGAGCCGCGGACGGGCGCGGGCGCGCCGACGGTCGACGGCGCGGTCAATGCCAATGCGGTCGTGCTGCCGGTCAAGGGCGCGACGCCGGGCTTCGTGTTCAGCGAAGGGCTGTGGGTCTCGGTTATCAGCGGCGGGCGGCGCTATATGCACCGCGCGCGCGGCGGCGACGCGGCGGCGGACGGGCTCGGCAAGGCAAATCTGCTGGTCAAGCCGCCGCTGCGCACGGCGCTGCTGAACGGCGACACGATCGAGGTCGCGCAGCCCAGGATTCAGGGCGTGCTGATCGGCGACGCCGGCCAGTGGTCGCAAGCCAGCGGCAGCCACAGCCGGCCGATCGAATTCTCGATCCGCGAGCGCAAATAGATGAGCCAGTTCACCCCCGCGCTCGACACCGCGCTTGCAGGCGACGACGTAAGGATGTTCGGCGCGCTCAAGATCGCGCTGCCCGGCTATAATTTGTGCCTGCTCGACGGAGCCTCGGAGCTCAGCTTCGGCGGCGACAGCTATCTCGGCGAGGATCCGGTCTATGGCGTATGGGCCGATGTCGAGGGGCTGGAGGACGGCGCCGGCGACCAGGCACCGAACTTCACGCTGACGCTGCATCCGCCGGACGGCGCGTCGGCGGCGCAGCTATCCGATCCGGCGTTCCAGGGCTCGACGGTCAGCATCTTCATCGGCGCTCTCGACGCGGCCGGGGCGGTGGTCGCCGATCCCTATCCGTTCATCGTCGGCGAGCTCGACGTGCCGCGGCTGATCACCGAGCGCAACAGCCGCGAGCTCGAATATGACTGTGTGTCGGCGTTCGAGCGATTCTTCGAGATCGACGACGGGATGCGGCTGAGCCCCGAGTTTCACAAATCGATCTGGCCGGGCGAAAACGGCTTCGACAATATCCACCAGGTGCTCCGCAAGGACGGCTGGGGGATCGCCGACGGGCCGCCGCCGGGCGTCGCGAACAGCGGCGGCTATGGCGGCGGCAAGCCCGAGCGGACGCCGTTCGGCACTTCGACGCCGCCGGCGAGGCACTGACGATGACCGAGATCGAAGCCCGAGTCGCGGCGGCGCAGGCGACGCTCGACGAATTCCGGGAGCGCCGCTTCGCGATCGGCCGGTCGGACTGCGCGGCGATAGTTAAGTTCAATTGCCGGGCGATGGGCTGCCCGATCAGGGGCGTTTCCAAAGCGGGCTCGTATAGAACGCTGCTCGGGATGAAGCGCGCGCTCAGGCGGCTCGGCGCGAAGACCATCGGCGATGTCGTCGCCAGGCAGAAGGGATGGCTGGAGATCGCGCCGGCGTCGTGCTGGCCCGGCGATATCGTCGAGCTCGAAGGCGACGACGGCCCCGACGGCATCGGCGCGCTCGCGGTGGTGCTGACCAACGGGCGGTGCGTGGCCTATCACGCCGACCATGAGGACGGCGCGGCGGTGATCCAGCCCGGGATCTACCGCCGCGCCTGGCGGCTGCCCTGGGCGCCCGCCAAGCCGGGAAAGGCGGCATGAAGACGGTTTCGAAGGTCGCCAAGGTCGTCGGCGTCGCGGCCGGAATCGCGCTTATCGCGTCCGGCGCAGGCGCTCCGCTGGGCGCCGGCATATTGGCCTCGACGCAGGCGCTGACCGCGATATCGGTCGGCGCGGCTCTCGTCGGCGGCGTCGCCGGTTCGCTGTCGCGGCCGAAGGTCCAGCCGCCGCTGGCGATCGGCAATGTCACCGAGTTCCGCTACCAGGCCGAAGCCGGTATCCCGATCATCGTCGGGCGCTCGCTCTACGCGGGCATCCCCGTCCATCGCGACGGCTATCCGGCGGGCGCGACGCCGACGCCCAATCCATATCTATCGTACGTCATCGACTATTCGATCGGGCCGGTCGAGGGGCTCGAGAGTTTCATCGTCGACGACGAGCCGGTGGTCTTCGCGGGCGGAGCGGCGACGGGCAAATATGCAGGCTTCATGTGGCTCGCCAGCCAGCTCGGCGCGACGCCCGAGCCCGCCGCGCTCGCCGCGCCATTCGCGGGCATCGAGGGATGGGACGCGGGGTCGAAGCTTTCGGGGCACGCGGCGGTATTGTGGACGTGCAAGTTCGATGCGGCCGAGCGCGAAGGCCGGCTGTTCGCCAACGGCGAGCCCGTGCCGAAAGCGATCTGGAAGGGCGTCAAGGCCTATGATCCGCGCAAGGATACGACCTATCCGGGCGGCGCGGGCGCGCACCGGCCGGACAATCCGGCGACATGGGAGTGGAGCGCGAACCCAGGCGTCGTCGCGCTGCAGTGGGCGCTGGGCTGGAAGCAGCAGGGCGTGCTCGTCGGCGGCTGCGGCTATCCGATCGCCGGCATCGACGTCGCCGCGTTCGTCGAATGCGCGAATGTCTGCGACGCCAATGGCTGGACGCTGGGCGGCGTCGTCTCGACGCTCGACGGCAAGTGGCAGGTGCTCAAATCGATCCTCCAGGCGGGCGGCGCCGAACCCGTGAGGCTCGGCGCGGCGCTTTCGTGCATCGTCCAGACGCCGCGCGTCATCCTCGCGACGATCGCCGCCGGCGACGTGACGGGCCGGATCGCGCCCGACGGATCGACACCGCGGCGGATCCGCAAGAACAGCATAGTTCCGCGCTATACGAGCGCGGATCACGACTGGCAGCAGGTCCAGGCGGCGGCGATGACGCTCGCCGATTTCGTCGCCGCCGACGGCGGACTGCGCCGCGAAGAAGTGGCCTATCCGCTCGTCCAGGATGTTCACCAGGCCAGTCAGCTCGCCTATTACGAGATCTACAACCGCCGCGAGCTGCCGCTGACGATCGACGGACTCAAACCGCGCTGGCTCGGTTACAAGCCCGGCGACGCTCTGGCGGTGGCGCTGCCCGAGGCCGGATATGTCTCGCAGCCCGCGATCGTCCGCAAGCGCGCGATCGACCCGCAGACCGGCGAGGTGGCGATGGAGCTCGTCACCGAAACGGAAGCGAAACATGCCGCAGCGCTGGCGCTGTCTGGAACGCCGCCGCCGACGCCGGCGCTGTCGAGCGACGATTTCCGCACATTCCCGACGCCTGAGATCGCCGACTGGACTGTGACTGGGGTAACGTTGAGTTCGCCCGGCGGTTCGATCCCGGCGCTTGTCGCTGCGGGCGCGGCCACGAACGCCAACGCCGCCTTTGTGATCTTCGAGTATCGCGTC
>Ga0100403_1000992_pt1 | contig 26983 bp, 45 predicted proteins | sample CryGeymet201501t_FD_83663 | JGI IMG/M metagenome (GOLD analysis project Ga0100403, IMG submission 83663) | Groundwater microbial communities from Crystal Geyser aquifers in Utah, USA - Crystal Geyser metaG 2015-01t | ecosystem: Environmental > Aquatic > Deep subsurface > Groundwater | place... | reverse complement strand
AAATAGCAATATTAATGCTTTGAATAATCCTATCATTAAGGGGTAGTTCTAAAAGTGAAAGTTGGGTTTTGTAAGTTGTTAATAATTAGCGAGTTGCGAAATGCTTAAAAGTGCAAGTTGTTGATTATGGGTTAATATGATGTTAATTTTTGGGCTACTTAGGTGGCCTTTTTTGTAGGTAAATGTTAATTACGTGTTTAGTTAAATAGGCTTTAAATGGCTTTTAGCGGCACTTTTGAGCCACTTACGCTTAAAAATACCGCTAACTTGCACTTTTGGAATTGCGGACGCTTTTTGCAAAAATTACGTGAACATTTGGTGTCAGGACAACTTTTCAGGACAACTTTTACATTAGAAAAGTACAACAACAGCCGACCCGACGAAGGAGCCGACTTTTGGAGGCCACCGGGCGGTGAGGTTAGGCACTTTAAAGTTAGAAAAAAGTGTTATCTTTATAAAAAATATCCCCCCCAATTTAACCCCATTAATTATGAATTATTTAGTTGAAGACAGCACCGGAAACCTGAGCGTAATACCCGCTGAAAAACTGCGGGCAGCAACCCTCGAAAACGTGACCGTTCACGGGCGATTGATGCCCGCTGATGACGGTGATTTCAAGGCGGTTTTTAACGAGCAATTGAACGCTACTTTATTAACGAGCGAACGCCTTGCTGTTGCTTAGGTTTACTGCTAAACATAACTGACAATGACACTTACGATCGAGATTAAAAACCACGACGGCAGCCCCGTGGAACAGCCCCTGACGATACCGCTAAAACTGAGCTACACACTTGCCGAAAATGTGAACCCCAAGGCAGAATATCTAACAGCATTTTACACGGATTTGTGCGAGGTGCTGGACGAACATATTTATCCTAATCAAGCCACGTGCGACCGCTCTCATTTAATCTAAAAATAGGGCCGCCAACAAGCCTGTTTATTTGCTCCGAAATCCAAGTTTGCAACTCGTGATTTTCGGTTATTATTTCGGGTAACAGGCGGTAATCTCCGGCTGAACCGAAGGGTGTTTTTTTGAACCAAACGGTTGCTTCTTTATCTTCGTTTTTTTTGCTGTATTCATCCATTAAAATACAGAACTCCTGATAGGAATATAGCCAGGCATCATTCCATTGCTTAGAAGTCATTTCTTGGTTATCAAATTTGACTTGTATCATACTTAGGTTTTTTTTTTAGTTATCTCTACCATTATACACCAGCAGTACCAACACGGCTTTAGTCTGCTGACGCTGACCCTTTAACTCTTCAATCAAATCTCGCTGAACCTCTATTGTATAACGTAAATCTTCTACTTGTTTTTTTAGCTGCATTTCAGTACCTCCAACTTCGGTTAAGCTATTTGCCAACGCATTTGTAGTGCCAATAACCTGTGAATGCCCAATCGCTTCTTTTGTCCAAGACATTTCTCCTTTGCCTGTAAATAACCATCGTGCATTTAAGTCGTCAAAATGATTTAGTATATATTCTATTTTGTCCGTACCTAAGTGCCTTGCTTTTTTCAATACATTATTTATAAGTCCATTGCTAAATCCCAAATTATCTACGAAATAGGTGGGTGTAACACTAATACTATCAAGATAGCATCTTAGTCTGTCTCGGTAATCTTCCATAGTTTTTTAGAATTTATACTAATAATGTTTGTAAATTAGAACATTTACTAATATGTTTGTCGTGTAATCAATAAAACACTTTGCAAATATGGGTAAAAAGACAACACCGGTAAAGCGTAGAAATACGCAATTTTCAAAGGAGGACTTTGAACACGGGGATTATGAGCGGATAGCGGAGCTATCGGGGTACTCTAAAAGTTTGGTGGTGAAGGTGCTGCAAACCGGAGAGCGGAACAACAAGGCGGTCGTGGATTTTACGCGGCGGTACTTGGACACCAAGCGGCGGCTTCGGGAAGAACTTTTGACAAAACTAAACTAACTAATTAACCAACCAACATTATGGAAAATCAGAAGATGAAAATCAGCATCATGCCCAACGAGCAAGTAACGGTAATAACCGACGAAAAGCACGGGTATTTGATGGCAACCACCGAAGTAGCGAAAGGTTACGGCATGGCGAGGAATTCAATCGCAAGTATTGTAAGTAGAAACCCCTCAGATTTCAAAAGTGGCATACACTACATCAAGGGTGTCGCAATTTGCGACACACATCAAGGTGTGCAACCAAACGCCATTTATTATACCAAAGCGGGCGTGTTGCGGTTTGGCTTTTTCGTGAAAACGCCTCGGGGTGTCGCATTTCGCGACATGGCAGAAAACTTATTGTTGAACGCCCTTGATGAGAACGCCCCAAAGCCTAAGCAAATAAAGCTACCAACAACCCCAAAGGGCAACCACAAGCGTTTGACGGCGGAGAAGCAGTTGGAGATGGCGTTGGATTTTGCGGAGGTAGAACCCAAGGAACTGCGGATGCGGCTGATAGCGAAGTATTTAAGATAAACCGATAACTAATTAACCAACCAAACATCATGAAGAACAACAAAGATTTAAAAGCAGAGAACGCCTATCTGTGGGGCAAGATTGCGGAAATGGAGCAGAAGCAGTTGCGGTATTTGATTGGGCTGACAGCACCAAAGAATACCGAAACCCCTTGCGACGACGACATTAGGGTTTTGGTGGCTGGGGGAGAAGGTAGTAGGCGGCAAACGTATGAACCCAGGCGTGGTAAAGGTAAAGGTGCTGAGGGCGGGCTAACCAATTCAGCGATGATGGCGTACATTTTAGATCAAGTATGACGGAGAGGGTGAAGGCTGACGGGGGAGTTTCCGGAATAAGTGGGCATCGCGTAGTGATTTTTTAACCAGTATTTACAACAAACGTGCCAACCGGGTTGGCGAGCGATTATGATAGACACATTAAGATGCTTTTGGGCGGATGTGACGGGAGTTACGGCCACCCGCAACAGGCAACACCTTGAAGATAGGCTGGCGGCGGCCTTGACGAACCTGCGGGCGGCGACGTTGGCCACCGAGGAGCAGCGGAAACGCAAGGAACAGGCGATTAGGATGTACGGGGGGCTGGTGCAGAAAAAGACTGACGAGCTGAACGCGGCACTGAATGCACTAAATGAGGTGCTTGCGGAGAACGTGAAGCTGCAACGCCACGCCGCCGAACTGAAGCGGGAGGTGGTGGAGCTGCGGGAAGTTGCCCAACGGGCGGAGCTGACCCGCGAGGCGATGCTGGCGTACCGCCGGGAGATGAAGATTAACGCCGTGAAGGATGCGGTGCGGCGGTCGCCGAAGGTGATTCCTTTAAACGCTAGTAAAACGGAGGTTAAGAAGTAAGGAACGATGCGGATAATTGACGGTGAAATATGGATAATGTACAGTGATGTGACCGAGGACATCATCACGAAACAGGGTATTGGGAAAGCAGTAAGGGAAGGTTCTACTTACTGGCACATGATACCCGACCCCCATGACCCGAAGCGGAAGGTTATCCGGTGGAAGTCTATTCCGAAGAAATACCAACGGGAGTTGCAGGACATCCTGTTTATGGGCGAAGACCCGTGGCGGGCAATTGAGAAATATGACTTTGTGCGGTATTTTGATTTTGACAACCCAATGCCTGAAATAGATGTTGAGGCTGAGTTTTTGAAGGTTTTTGAGGAAAGCTACGAGCATTTTGCGGGTTATTTGAACAAATACCGCTTTGCAATCGAAAACGAGCAGCAACGGATGAAGGTACGGCGGTATTTGGCACGGGCGGCCTCGGTGACGGTGGCTATCCGGGATTTCTACCAGTTGCACGAACTGAGTGCCAGCAACCGCAAGCCGCTGATAGCATTGAGCGAGCATTTGGCCGCCCACAAAGAAGACTACTGGCCGAAGGGCTACCGCTATATGCCGACCTCGGTGCGGCATTTGCACGAAAACCTAAAGAAAATGTTGGACGGGGCGGCGGTTGAGGACGTGATCAAACGCCCCCGCACGGGCAACGAAAACCGCAAGGGGGCTAATTATACCTACACACGTGGGGTAATTGCGAGGCTACTGGCCACTGGTAAGAACGAGAGTATCAGTGCCATCTACCGGAAAGTGCGGTTTCAGCTTCTAAAAAATGACCTTGGTAAAGTATCGGAGTCCACGGTGCGTAACCACGTGGCGGATTTGCACGGGCTGACGGCGTTGCAGCGTTTCGGGATTGAAAACAAAGCGGCGGCGACGCAGCGGTTCAGCACGCCGATGGCACGGGCGATGTTTGCGGGGGAATGCTGGCAAGCTGACGGCACACGGGTGCAACTGCAACCGTATGATACGAGCGGGCGGTACAGCTACTTGTACGTTGTGGCGATTCGGGACGTGTATTCGGGGGCGTGGGTGGGCTGGAGCTTTGGGTTGGCCGAGAGCCACCTGCTGTATATCCAAGCCTTGAAAATGGCGGTGAGTTTGACGGGCTACTTGCCGTTTGAGCTGATGTATGACCGTTTTCCTGGACACAATTATGAGGTGATGGAAACGCTATTTGCCCAACTGAAAGAACACGGCGTGAAACTGACGAAAACGAGCGTAGCGACGGGTAAGGCGGCGGTTGAACGTGCGTTCGGAACGCTGCAAAGTGTGTTTGAGATGGACAGGAAAGAGTGGGTTGGGCAGGGAATTAGGAGTACACGGGATTACGCCCGACCCACGCAGGAATATTTGAAAAAGACCCACAAGGAACTGAAAGCGGCGGGTTTTGACTGGGAAAAGGCGTGGATGGCTGAAAACGAAGTGCTGACGCTTTATAACCACACGCCGCTGAGTTTTTACTCTAAAAAATTCAGGGAGATTGACCAAAGCCCGTGGGAAATGCACGAAACCGAGACGGAGCGACCGAACGTACACCCGGTGGAGCAGTGGGAGATTGCTTCGTTGTTTTGGTTGCGGAAACGCATCAAAATCAACCACCACATGGTTACCATGACCGTTAACGGGCGGGAACATATCTACCGATTGACGGACGAACGCTACTACGATATTCTGCGGAGCTTCTCGGAGGTGGAAGTACGCTACGATGCGGCTGATATGAGTGAGGTGATGCTTTTCAACCCGCTTTCGGGGGAGTTGCTGGACAGCGTGACGGAGTACGAGCGGATTCAGCTCTACGGGCCCGATGCGGAGTACGGTAGGTTACAGGAAGAAAAAGCAAAGGATAAGGTTTTGAAGGCAAAAAAGGCGGCGGAGCTGCAAGAAATTCAAGCTGGGTGCGACGATAACATCCTTGAGTTGACGATGCCAACCATGCTGCCGAAATCTGTAACGCTGGCGGCGGAGAACTCAACGACGGGGCGGTACTTGAAAGAACACCCACCGATTGAGCCGACTGCTAAGACAAAAGACAAAAGAAGCAAGACAAAAGACAAGGGGGCAGCGGCTACCCCGAAAGTGCGGAGTGCGGGGTTGAACGAGCTGGAACTGATGGATTATGTGCTGAATCAGGTGTAAAGAAATGGGGCTATGAGTTGACCAGTCTCGAACCCTGATGCAAGAAAGTAAAAAAACTGGTTGACCGACACCAAATAGATAGTGTCTGGTTTGAATCACTGAACGGAGACGCTCTACTGGGCACAGTAGAAGTTGCAGGGTTCGACTCCCTGCCAGTGAGCAATTTTAGAACTAACTAACCAATTATAGAATGATAACTACGGTACAGAAAGAGGAAATCATTGAGCTGATAGAGCGGGACCGCTCGCGGCTGGGGAGCTACTCGAAAGTTGCCAACAAGTGCGGGGTTGCGGTGGCGACTATCACGAACAACATTTTGAACGCCGAGCGTTGGCCGCTGATTAAGGATGGGATGTGGGTGAAGGTTGGCAAGGCACTTGGCTACGAGCTGAAGCAAACGGGCTGGCAGGTGGCGGACACGTCGAATTTCTTGCTGATGCACAGTATTTTGAACATGGCACAGAGCGAGGCGATGTGGCTGGCGGTGTCGGAAAAAGCTGGGAGCGGCAAGACGACGGCGATTAAGCACTTTGCGGCGGATGACGAGACCAGCAGCGTGTTTGTGGTGCAGTGCGAGGAGTGGCCACGCAAACGCTTCCTGCTTGAACTGTCCCGGGTGTTGGGGCTTTCGTTCGGGCAGAACACATTGAACGAAACGCTCTCTAACGGCGTGGTGAACGCCCTGCGGAAACGTGCGGCCGATGGGCAACCGCTGGTCATTATTGACGAAGCGGACAAGCTGAAGCCATCGGCGATACGGTGGCTGATTCACCTCTACAATCAGGTTGAAGACGAAGTTGGGGTGGTGATTTGCGGGACGGAGCATCTGGAAAAGGAGATTAAGAAGGGGGTTCGGTTGGCTTGGAAGGGCTACGACGAGCTGGACAGCCGTTTGGGGCGGAGGTTTGTGCATTTGCAGGGTATGACGGAGGGGGATGTGACGAAAGTGGCGAACGCCAACGGCCTGACCGACCCGGAGGCGATAAAACGGGTGTGGGCGAACAGTTTTCCGGCGGAGCGGCTGGTGAACGGTAAATACGTGACGGTGGTGGAGTGCCTCCGGACGGTGAAGGTGGCAATACGGCGGGAAATCAGGAGGTCGGCCTTTAAAATTCAACTAAACTAACATTTGATATGGACACCTTGGGAAACCCCTTGCTTAGTTCCTCACCAGAAAAGCGTGAGACCCCGAAAAAGCACTGGCTGCGGCTGGATGTGCAGGGTAATTGGGTGCGGCTCAATTACGAAGGTGACGTGAGCGTGCTTGCGAAGCACTTCCTCGAAGAACTGATTAACCACCCGGAACTGGCGATGGCGATTTTGAGCGATTTGGCAAACGATCATTTCCCGCAGAACTGACCCGACCCTTCGGCTTCGCTCAGGGCAGGGCGACAAAACAAGTAACCAATTTTTAAACACAATTTATATGACTATTCAGGAAGTAGAAAAACAGGCAAACGAGCTGGCTTTCAAAATTTTGAAGCTGGACAAAATGGAAAAAGATGCGAAGGCGGAAAAAGATACGCTTAAAGCAGAACTCACGATTATTTGCGATTCGGTGTTTCATCAGGTTGCGGTTGACGGCGTTTGGCATCTCGAAGCGGCTAATGCGAAGGTCAAAACGGCTCTGAACCCGCCGAAGTGCGTGGATTTGAAGACGGATAAGCCGTTGAGCAAAGAAGAACGGGGGGATTTGGCAGTCAAAATCGGTAATGAATACTGCGTAGTGGATATTGATTACAAAGGGGTTCAGAAGAAGTTTGACACGGATAAAAACCTCAAGCGAGTATTTACGGCCGCTGGTGTGGAGATACGGCAGGATGTGCGGTACGATGTGAAGGCGGCGTAGAACCCCCACCTAACCCCTCCCGCATCGGCGGTTCGACCCAACGCTGGGGAGGGCTTTTTAACTGGCAATGTGACTTTGGGTAAGCGTGGTTTTTGAAATTTTCCACGAGATGGCGGTTCTTGACAGGTTTTCCGCCGGGGTTCGACTCCCCGCATTGCCACGCTAAACTAACGATTATGGATGAATTATTGGAGATTTTTCGGTACGCACGGGAGCGTGGACAGTGGCAGAAGCTACCCGTTTTGTTGGCTCTTTGGAGCATCGTAAACGCCACATCAACGCAAGCAAACGCTAAACCAAACAAACGATGAACACGACCAACACAGAGCAACTGGGTTACAAGAAATTTCCGGTTGACAGAACGAAGCTGAACGCCCGTTTCCACCAACTTTTGACGCTGAATAAGTGCGATGCCGACGAAAAGCGGATGATTGTGTTGCAATGCACAAACCGCCGCACGATGTCTGCCAAAGACATGACGGAAGGCGAATTGCAGGAAGCCATCGGGCTGCTGACGAAGCAACGTGCCACGGTGGTGAAGAAAATGCAAGCCAAGGCCATCAACACCGCCAAACGGCTGGGCATTGTGGTGGAACTTGGGGGCGGCAAAATGGACTGGCGAGGGCTGAACACGTTCTGCGACAAGACGTTTCGGGGCAAAAAGTTCTACGAACTGACCTTCGACGAGCTGCGGCACTGCATTACGGGGCTGGAAAAGTGGCAGGATGGCAAACTTACGAAGGCAATCAAGGAACTCTAACTAACCTAAAACGAACAACTTATGTACAGCTTATTGCTACTTCCGTTTTTGATTGAATCTATCCTCTGCCGAGATTTTGGGCGGTGGCTGGTGATTATGCTGGACTGGCTGCGGCTTCCGGTTGATATAGCGGCTATCGGCGTGAATAAGCACGGTGCCCAGTGGCGGTTTTCGGCACGGGCGAATTGGCGGCAAAACAGCCTTTGCGGCAGAATCTTAAAGTCGGCTTTATGGTACTGAAACGACACGTGACGCTAAAAACCCACGAGTTGCGGCATTTGGCGGGGGCAATTAACAACCCCCTCATGGTGGAGCTGCCGCTTTTGCCCGACGCAAGCTGGAGTAATTTGGTACGGGCGACGATGCGGAATCTTGCCGAGCGGCTGATGAAAAAATACACCACGTGCGTGTACGGCACGCAAGATAAGGTACAGTTTAGCTTCAATGCCACCGAAATATACGCCCTGAAGACGTGCCACGAGCACGGCTGTATGGACTACTGGGGTGATTATGAGGTTGCCCTAATTTTTGATATTTTGATTAATGAGTAGCTATGCCCCGAAAAACAAAATTTGACGAACGTAACGATGCTATCCGAAAGGATTTTGAGGTGATGACGAAGCGTAAGCACCTGCGGACAAGCCACGTGGTGGAGACCCTTGCCAGCAAATATTTTTTAAGCGGCGGGACTATCGAACAAATTGTGTACAGGCAAGGGCAGTATAAGGACGAACCCAAGCCGCAAGGTAGAGATCAACTAAGTATGTTTTAAGATGGAATACGCACATTATTATTTTGGATTGATGTTGTTGGTTGCTTTTCTGGGCGGGTATCTGCTCGGTAGTATTGAGCAACGCTTCCGCCGCAACTGGTGGAAAGCCGGACTCGCCGTTTGGCTCGTGGCATTTGGGTACTGTATTTACTTTTTAGTTACTCTGTAAAACAAAGACGAAATGAGCAAAATCACCCCCGAATTCATGAAGGCACATAACACCGCACTGGCGGTGAGTATGCTGTATGACAAAGTTTTGAGAAGCAAAGAACTGGAAAGCTCCGTGCTGTTCAACCCGGCGAGGGTGAAAGATACGCTCAAGCTGCGGCAAAAGTTACGGCAGACGATTGTGGCTGCCGAAACAACTAACCCCAAAGCGTACATTGCGAGCGTTCAGGGTCTTGCCGACGTGGCGGAGTCTGTGCTTGACCTGCTGTTTGTTACCCACGAGCTGGGCATACAGGCAGATTTTTTGACGTACCTACGAGATTTTCAGCAAAACGTAATTGACGAATTGAAATGAGCATAGAGCAGGTACAGAACATCATCAAAAACATTGATTTTAGGTTGTTTGGGCAACAATTCCACTTGGAAGCCCACCACGACAAAGAATATCCCAACGGGCGGATTTTCTTGCAGGTGCGGTATCACGACCGCTGCCGCAAAACGGGTAAATATGACTGGTGGGGTGGCCGCAAATGGTATCTGAGCAAGTACATGACAACAGACGAAATCATTAAAACGGCTTTTGCGGCCTGCAAAGCGGCGGTGGAACACGAGATCATGGAGGGCTTTACTGTTGAAGGCACGGTGCTTTTTAACCCGCACGTGGATTATCGGGAGTTGCTTGTTATTTCACACAAGGAAGTAAAACGGGAGGAAATAACACGGCAGAAATGAAGAAAGTATTCAAAATAGCCCATATACGGCAGTTGGAGAGGCAAATATCTAACGGCGAAATCACCACTGGCCGCATGGCCGAGGTGCTCAACGAAATGGCGTTTGAAGCGTACAGGGATATTGCTTGTGATTGCCAGAGCCGCTCTGGTGAGACCTCCGTGATGTGCTGTAACCATTGTGGCAAACCAACGGAAGATTTTTGGACTCAAAACAAGACGCAACAATGAAAAAAGTAAAATCAGTACTATTCAATTGGAGGCAAGTAGGTTCAACCTTTGACCGTGATGGTGCAGGTGAAGATTTTAGTCGTTTCACGGTTGGCGAAAATGGCGTAAAATCAATTGAAGAAAATGAGCCACGCAACGGGATGCAATTGTGGAACTATGTAGTCGAGTTAGAAAACGGAACTACTTATCGAATTTTCAACCCGAATTTCGTCGAGTACTTCGGTTCGTAAAAAAGATTTAACACTAAAATTTTTGAGGATATATTTTTTCAGCTATGTTTGTAATGCGACAAAATCTAAATTTTAATCTACAAGCAATGCGTATTTACAAATCGTGGCTGTTAATTCAAGAAACGGGGGGCATAACGGTGAAAGTCCGTCAGCACTTCTACTGCATTGCATTAGATTTTGTCGCAGTGACCCCCCCATTTTTAACACTTTCAATTTCATTACAATGCGACAAAATGAAGTGCAAAACAACACCCTTCCCGTTGGTGACTTAGAACGGGAAACCCTCAAAAATTTTATTGACTGCGACCACATCGCAAATTACCGCAAATCGCTGTTGTCTCTGTACACCAGTTGGGTACGCCACGGCGATGACCTCGACAAAGCGTACCGCGAGGAAATCACGTACCATTTCGAGGTATTTTGGCAGCTTTTGGATGCCGTAGAGCCATTCCAAGACCTACGGCACCTCGAGCTGGAAAAAGCCCGGGAGAATAGCCCGCTTTGGCAAGCCCACGTAGCCGCTTTGGCACGTCAATAATCATTTTTTCACCCTTTTAATTTTAACAACATGGAAAATTCAAGTAAAAACAACGAAGTGCAGATTTTTGAATTTAACAATTCTGACATTCAAATTGTACTGATAGAAAATGAGCCGTGGTTCGTGGCTAAAGATATATGTGACGTTCTTGGACTTACGAATCCCTCAGAGAGTTTGAAAGCTTTAGATTATGATGAAAAGCTGACCTCAGAGATTCTTAGGGCAGGTCAAAACAGGAATGTAAATTTAATTAATGAAAGCGGCTTGTATAGTCTAGTTTTCAGAAGTAATAAGGAGGAGGCTAAGACTTTCCGTAAATGGGTCACATCGGAAGTTCTTCCTTCATTGCGAAAAACAGGCAAATATGAGATAAATGATACAGAGCCTAAAGAAGAGCCATTGATGATAAACATCATTGCGGATAAAGACCACGGTTTTTTGATTATCGGGCGGGATGTTGCGTTGGGTTATGGGGTATCGCATAATACGGTGCGTTGCCATAAGTTTCATAACAAAGATAAAGAGCTTTTTGAGGGCCTTGATTATTTTAACAATCTGGATGTATCTGATTTTTATCCTGACTCGACCGAGGTTAAAAGTACAGTCTATACCAAATCTGGGGCGGTAAAGATGGGTAAGCACGTGCGGGGCAATCGGTCAAAGGCGTTCATGGATTATTTGAAGAACCTGTTTCCGAAGGCAAGCCACGGTGAGACGGTCTCTGTGCCAGTGCCAAAGAAAGAAAAGCACGATCGGTTGACAAAAGACCGTAAACTTGACATCATGCAGGAAATCATGCAAATAAAAGATGATGATTTACGGATAAGGTTAGCCCAAAAGTTGTTGGAAGGTTAAAAAGTGTTATCTTTGAGAGCCTAACGTCATTGTGATGATGACGCAAAAAGCCGGCTACTGTAATGGTAGTCGGCTTTTTTGTGTGTTGCCCTTTGCTCTGGGTGACGGGCTTAGGCTTCGTTTTTGATGCGTTGGATGTCGAACCTAACCTCTTGGGCATCTTTGCGGAGTTGGTTGAGGCCGTTGCGGACCCTGGTGCCGGCGGCTTTGTTGCCATCGAGGTAGAACTTCTTTGCATCGGCTTCGATGGCCGCTAATTGGGTTTGGAGAGCTGTGAATTTTTCCATGTTTGAAATAAAATTAAGTGTTTAAAAAGTGAATAAAAACGGTTTTTTAGAAGCGACTGAGTGGCTTCTGGGTGTCGTGTTCTTTGCCGAGGATGATGTATTCGTCGGGTAGGAAGTACCAAACGTCGCCGCGGTGTTCAAACTCGGCGATGCCGTTATCGTCGATTATTTCGACGGGCAGGTTGGCACAATTGAAGACTTTATCGGTCAGTTTTTGATTTTCGTGCAGGTTTTGGAGTTGGACGTAGGCTTTCATTGTTGGATATTTTGCTTGATTAAAATAGCGGTTAGGGTAATGATGATGGCAGAACTGGCGGAGCGTTCGAGCCACGCCCGGCGTTTGGCTTTCTTCAGCTCGGAGCGGATGCCCAGTAGTTGGTCGTTCAGGATGGCGAGGTCAGAGCGGAGCAGCAGGGCGTTTTGGTCGGCGTTGTTGAGTAACTGCCGGATGCGGTCAAGCTCGGCGATTGTCTGGCTCAGTGCCCCGGTAGCTTCGTTTTTGATGCTGTTTTTGGCGGTAATGCAGCTTTGGTAGAGCCGTTCGTAATCATCCAGCAAGGCAATAATCTCGGCGTTTAGGTTGGTTGGTACGGGCGTTGCGGTTTCAATATGTTGCACGGTTTTGGGCAATAGCGGCGTGAGGCTGTCGGCGGGTGCGGTGTTGAGTAAGAGTAAGATGAGTAGTGTTTTCATCGGAGTTGCTTTTTGATGGCTTCGGAGCGTTTCAGGATGTTGGCGTGGGTGGTGTCGGCTTGGGCGTGGAATGCCCGGTCAATCTCGGTTATTCTTATCAGTGAATTTTCGGTTACAAATTGCAGGATGGAGACCTGATTTTGGAGGGCGTTGATGATCTGAGCCTGCTCATTGAGCCGAGATTCGGCGAGTTTGACTTTCAGGAGGGCTTCGTTTGTTTCTTTTTGAGCCGTTGAGATTTCAGTAGCCGTTTTGGGCATACTGACGAAGTACTGGTAAGCCAACAGGCACACGACTATCAGCGGCAGGTGCGGCTGGATGAAAGCGTACAGCTTCTCTACGATTGTGTTTTCGGGGGTTGGTGTTTTCATAGTTTTGGTTTGATTTGGGCGTTGATGTTGACGTTTATGGGGCGGCGGGTGTAGCGTTCTTGGGCTTCGTAATAGACGTAGCCGCCATAGGTGTGTTCGGCGACGAAGAAGGTATTAACGAAGTAGAAGGCACTGCGGGTGCGGCACACGCCTTCGAGGGTGGTGATTTGCTGGTGGACGGCATCTTCGAGCATCAGCTCGTTGACGTTCTCGGCGATGTTGGCATCGAGGGCGGCGTTCTGTTCGATCGGCAGGTCATTGTACAAAAATGTATCGTGCGGGAGCCGGACGATAGTCTTGGTGACGAAGGTCATGTCGCCTTCTTGGTTTCGTTTGGCCAGTTCCCGCCAGTTGATGTTCGGGATGCCGAGCAAGACGGCGGGTTGCAGGATGGACTCGTAGCGTTCGGGTTTTTGAAGCTGGCCGCGGTCGAAGTCGATCATGCGGATTTCGGGTAGCTCGGCACGGAGCAGGCGGTTGAGGTCTTGGATGAGGTGGTAGAGCATTATTGGCTTAATATTTTGGTGATGTCTTGTTCAAATTGGCGTTCTATTTTTTCATCCAAGGCACGGCTTTCACCGATGAACTGGCGTTGTTTTAAATCAACGTCCCGACTGTAAGATTGCACCGAATGACTATTACCGTTTCTTGTCCTTTCGTGTGCCCGGATGGTTACCGTACCTTTAAACCCTTCATTGTGCGGCTCGGCGTAGTCCAGGTCTGTGCCTACTTCGACGGTCATGCCCCGAATGTCGGTGGTGATTGACTTTCGGAGGTCTCCGGTGTCGGTCAAGATTTTGCGTTTCTGATTCCTGCCCTGGCGTTTTGAAATGGTGCCGTTTTTGTTTCGCCGCAAGCGGTCTTCTTGTCGGCGTTTTACTTCGGCCCACGGCTCAATTGTTGCATCGGTGAAGCCTTCGTCTTGGAAAGATTCCCGGAAGTGGTCCCGCCCTTCTTTGGCAATAATGCGGGGGGCATCCTGCTGAATGTAGCGGGTGAGTTCGGCGGTTTTGAGGGCGAGGAATTGGGATAAGTCCATGTTTTAGGGGTGAGGGGGTGAGGGATGAGGGATGAGGGATGAGGGGTGAGGAATGAGGGATGAGGGATGAGGGATGAGGGATGAGGGGTGAGGGATGCTTTGATTCGACCCTATAAAAGTCGTTTTTGATTTCAGTTACGTTGAGTTTCGTTGTTGTTTTTTTATTTCCCACATACAAAAAGCAACGTGAATCCTTACCCTTTCTTCGGTATTGTAAAAGCCAAGAAATGACCTCATAATGAGTTCTTTCATGCCTTTAAATTCAGGTTTTACATGCTTCATGTTTCTCTTTACCCTTACAGCGATGAATGAAAAGCCTGTTTTTCTAATATTCAGCAAGCCCATTTCTTCAAATTCTATTCTATTTTTCATAAAGTCGTTTTTGATTTCAGTTACGTTAAGTTTCATTGTTGTTAAGTTGTTTTTGTACGTTTTGGAAGAACTCCAGTTCTTCAGCGTGTTGGGGTTGTTGTTTCAGTTCCGTGATTCGCTTTTCAATGATTTGTTTGGCTTCGGTTTCGCTGACGTAGTTGAGCATGAATTCAACTATTTCGGTAGGTGTTTCAGGAATCATAAATTATGTGTTATATTTGTGATGCGGAAGGGCACTGCCTCACCGCTTCCTACACGAAAAACAGCCTATCGGTTGTTTTTCGTGCTTTGTAGCTTATCAAGAGCCTTGTAATTTTCAATTTCTTCACGGGTCAGTTCAACAAGGGTATTTTTGTCATACACCAGTATAATTTTTTGAATATTCGTGTGATATGGTTTGTTATTCCTAATCATCGCCCCTCGAATTGCTTTCCATAACTCAGGTTTTGTAATTGTCTTTTTTGAAATATCAATCATTACGTGTTCAGCTCCCTGCTCATTAGCTTCAAATACCGAATTCTTAATTACTCGGTCGGGATTATTTGAGCGTGGGTTTTTGAACTCGGTTAATATGCCATTCACCCTCGCATCAACATTTTTTCCCGCAGCAAACGAGTACCTCCTTAGCTTAACTTTATATCCTTTTCTGGCAAGTAGTGAGCCATAATAGGTGTTTTCAGTCCATTCCTCTTCCGCTATCCCGGGATGTATCATCAGTTCGCCGCCGTTCGGGAATAAGTACGCCGGAATGTACATATCAAGCTCTGGCAAGATGCGGGTTTTGAGTTCTTTGGCAATTGCCGCATCGGGAATTTGCGTGGTGTTAAGTGCATACGAGGTATAGGGCAAATTGAACAAGCTGGCGGTTTTGCCGGGGTTATTTTGGAACGCTGGCACGACGGGGTCAATGGCATCAATATCGGCGGGGATCTCCGTTACTGGGGCGGCGGTGTTCTTGACGCTGCACTTGCAATTCCAGCGGCTCGGTGGTAGGTGCGTATCCCAAAACGGGTCGTTAAGCGGCCTGATAATGCCGACGTACTTGAGGTGGTCTTTGTCGGGTTCTGCGGAGACCGTCCGCAGGTACTCAATATTTGGGTAGCGGTCGGCTTCGGCTTCGTAAGTCAGCCAATCACGGGCGGAACGGGCGGCGGCCACGGCGGTATCGTACTCGGTTTTGAGCCACGTTTGGTTATAGTTGCCCACAATTCCTTTCGCCAGTTTTTTGAACTCTCGGAACGGTCGGCGAGTGCCGCGGTCAACGTCGGCGATGAGGCCGATGAGCTGCGTTACTTGGAGGGCGGTTTTTCGGGCAACGAAGAACCGGGCAGATTTGTGCAACTGCCACACGAAGTTGAGGTCGGCACGTTGGAAATTTGGGTTTCCGAATCCCTGCGTAACCGCAACGCTGAGGGCGTTGTAGGATACCTCGAACAGGTCTTTTTGCAGGACTTGGTTCGTTGGGTTTTGGGTTCTTTCATAGACTTCTTTTAAGGCTTTTAAAAGCTGTTTAGTGAATACTATTTCGCCGCCGTCTGCAAGCTGTACATTATATTGTTGGGACTGTTCCGCCCCGAAGGGGTCAATCACTTCGGGGCTTGGCGAAAAAAATCAAGGAAGGCTTGGTAGAAGGTGCGGGGTTTGAGGGAAACTGTCGTACTGAAGGAATCAGCAAGTTCGGTTTCTTTGCCTTTGCTTTCTTTCTGCTTTTGTTGCTGAACGGGTTGGGCGTTTTTGTCGATGGGTACGTTGTATTCTTCGGAGAAATAATCAAGCGGGAGGTTTGCCACTTCTTGGTGGATTCTCAAGTCCATCTCCAATCGCTCTTTTTTGGTGAGGCTTTCTTCCTCGTCCACGGCTTGAAATTTTGCACCTTCGGGGAAACTGAAGCCTTGAGCTCGGAGGATTGGCACGAACTTTTCGTTGAGGATTTTCTCGACGAAGCGGCGGTCGGCTTGGTGGATGTCTTGTTGCACTTCCATGTGGACTTTTGATTGGCTCAGGGAGCTGCCGTTTTCGGCGGTCATGGTTTGGCCGACGATGCACTTGCTGATTTCGGAGTTAGCAAAATTTGCGAAGCGTTCATAGACATCGTTTCCGGTTTTTCCGCTCTCAGCAATGTATTCAAACTCGCTGCCCATCGGGATGGCTGCCCAAGCGTTTGCCCCCATTTCTGCGAGCGATTTTTTTACGGCGATTTCGTTGCCGGGCATTTGGGGGTCATACTTACCCACCCGCAGGGGCATTCCGAATACTTCGCAGTAGGTTGCCCAGTCGGAGATGTCGCCTCGTTTTAACAGCACGTAGGGAGCGACTTTGTAGAGTTTGCCGAGGTTTTTGGCGTTGCCGACCTCGAAAGTGGTTCGGTTGAAAGGCGGCTTGGTGTAATCAACGCCCTCGTTGGTAATGTAGGGGTCGGTAACCACGATTTGGTGTTCGGGGATGACGTGTTCCCGTGGGATGAGCTGAATAACCCCTTTTCGGAGGTCGGTTTCAATCAGCGAGTGGCCGTGAAATTTCGCCTCTATTATGTAGGTAATCAACTCCTCGAAGAAGTGTTTGTTGAGGATTTGTTCTTTGACTTCCTCTACTTCAAGGCCGTCGTGTTGGAATGACCACGACACGTTGGTTATTGCCGTTAGGCGTTTGTCGAGCGTAGAGTCAAGGTGCGTATCGAGGATGATGTCTTCGTAGAGATCAACCAACGGTTTTCGGGTTGGGTTGTAGAGGCTTTCGGCTACTTCCTTCGCCGTTCGCCAATTTTGGAGGGTTTTGCGTTGGTTGTCTTTTTGGACAATCGTGATTGGAAAGGTTGTCCGTGGTTTAACCTGCGAAACTTGCTTTTTTTTAGCCATTTGAAAAGGGGCGTTTTAAGCCGTTTTAATGATTGGTTTGTAGTATTGTGCCACTTTTGGGAGAAAGTGGCTAAAACCCCGTTTAAAAAATTATTTAAACGGTATTATAATCTATTATCTCGTTTGACATCCGAGCCGCTGAGGATTTGCCCGGCAATCGGCACGGCGGTGTTATCTTCGGGGGCGGGGTCAACGCCCGGCAAGACGGCCCGCCCGGCGATGCAATCGTCGAGGAATTTCATGGCATCATCAAACGCTTTGATTCGTTTCAGCGGGATGGTTTCGGGGAGGTCGTAGAGGTAATAGATGGCGATATCTTTGGCGAACTTGACCAGCAGGGGGTGGCGTTGGGCATCCCGTTTCTGAAATTCGGCGGTGATGTCGTACTTGACGGCGAGCTTGCTCTCAATCATGCCGAGGGCTTCGTTGATGTGCAGCTCGACGAGGTCGGTTTGGTTTCGGCCAATAGCCCGTTGGATTTCGGGGTAGAGGCTGCTGTTGAGTTCGGTTGCTTGGATGAACATGGGTTTTAGAATTGATTACGTTTTTGGTAAGTGCCGCCCACGGGTACGTGGCTGGTTCGGTGCATTTCTTTGAGTTTGAAGTAAGCCCCCTCGAAGGCATCGGGGCCGTCGTCGTGGTCGTTGGGGAATCCGGTAAGCTGTGATTTGAACACTTCATAGTCGAGTGATCCCCGCAGCTCTTCGTTGATTACTACCAGCCCCCGCTCAAATAATGGGCTGAGGTTTTCGATACGTCCGAGCTTGTTTGGTTTTTGGCGTTTGTCTTCGTTGATGGGCATCAAATAACCCCGCTCGATAGATTCGATGAGGTAATCCTGAATCATCTGATCCTGCATGAAATTGGCTTCGATATAGCTTTTGACGATGCGGGGGTGCTTGCTTTCGGCGGCGGCGTGCATATCGTAGTGAGCGGCGGCCATGCTGCCACGGCTTGCTTGGCGAATCCAGCAGTCCAGCATATAGACCTTATTGCCGATTCTGCCGAGAGCAACAATTGCCTTGAAGTCGTTTTTCTTAGAGTCCTTGAACGAAGGATCACAGTAGATGGTGACGGCCTCGAAGTATTTATAATCGGGCATTGGTGCGTACACGAGCCACTCGTTCTTGAAAATCTTGCCTTCCTTGATTTGGCGGTGGAAGAACTCCCGTTGGGCCATGCGGTAGCCCATTATTTTCATTCGGCGGAGTAGGTGCGAACGGTCGTAGCGTTCTTTCCAAGCCGGAACGCCCCGTTCGGATTGGTCTTCTTCGTGGGTAATCGGGTTTTCGAGGGCATATACTTTGATGTGCGTAATGCCTTCTTTCTTCGGGTCGGATTCCTCCACATCGCCGACGGTGTGAGCTAGGATGGAGTTTTTGGCAATCCGGTTGCCGACCATAACCACACGGGAGCGGATAAGTGACAACGCACCGATTAACGCTCCTTTCATCCAGTCGAGCGATTTTTCTACGAGGGCTTCGTTGCGAACCTCTTCGTCGTCGTCGAGGTCGTCAATAATCAGGAAGTTCGGGCGTTTCTCGCCTTCCCGGATACCCCGGGGCGATTGCCTTTTCCCGACGGCCCAAAAGCCAACGCCGTCACGGGTTACGAACTCGCCCTCTGTCCAGGAGCCGAGGCTGTATTGTTGCCCGTAGTCGTTGATATACCGTTGGTTGGATTCGAGTTCCCCTTGGATGTCGGACAATAACCCCTTTGCTTTTTCGCCGGAGCTGGAGGAAAGAATTAGCCCTTCCAGTTGCCCAATGGCTTTCAAGTAGAGCGGAAGGAATATGTCGGCGAATACGGACTTGGCGTGTTCACGCGGCCACTCCAGCACGGCAAAAATATCTTGGTCATTGATGATTTGGTGGGCGGCTTGGTTATGAAACCAACCGAACTCTGCACCCTTTTTTTCGGGATCAAAGTAATCCGGGAAGTAATATTTACAGAACGCATCAAAATCCGCTTTGAGCGATTCAATGCGTGCCTCTTTCTCACGCGGGGTTTCGTGCGTAGGAACGGGAGTTGCCCGTTGGATGTTGCGTTTGAGTTCGTCGTAGCGTTCGAGGGCTTGTTTCTGTGTCATGGCTTCCTGGTGTGGTTAGGTGTCGTAATCGTGCTTGAGTTTATAGATGAACTCGTCGGCGTATTTGAGGATACCCTTGGCTACTTTGGGGTCTTGGGTGTTGATGTAGTCGGTGAATTTGGTTATCAGTTTGACTGATTGCACAAAGCCGATTTCTTTTTCCTTAACTCCAGCAAATAGTTTTGATAGGGCATCAATTTCGCCTTTGTCGATTGGCGTTGGCGTTCCTTCCTCCATTGCCTGCGTTACTTTCTTTTCGATGCACCAGAGTTGGTAGTCTATGAGCTTGAGTACCCGGTTTTGGATAGATTCTTTGGAGTTCATGCGTTCGGCACGTTCTTCCGCCCAGTTGCCTTTTTTTGCCCAGCGACTAATGGTTTGCTCGGCCACTTCTATGAGGTCAGCAATTCTTTTTTGGGTAAATTCCTGAAAATATAGTTCTTTAGCAGCTTCTTCTCTTGATAATGCCATGCAGTACTTAATTAGGTGTTTTTGGGTTTGTTTCTGATTCAAAAGTAAGCACCTAAAAACACGTATTTCCTCCTCCCGATTACAATAACCCCGTAAAGGCGTTTTGTTGTAAAAGCCTGCGTTGTGGCATCCATTTTCACCGCCCATCTTTGTAAGGCAATCACGAAAAACTGATTTATCCTGACATGAAAACCTTTATTCTTTCGGACGGCTCGCTGAATACCAAACGGTTGATTATCCCGACGACGGCGATTGACACGCAGGCGTTTGAGGAGAACCCCGTGATGCTGTATATGCACGACAGAAAGCACGTTATTGGGCGTTGGGAGAAGCTGCGTATCGAAGCCGAAAAGCTGCTGGCTGACCCCGTTTTTGATACCGAGGATGCCTTTGCCAAAGGCATTGCGAACAAAGTTACCAAGGGTTTTTTGAAGGCCGCCAGCATTGGCATACGGAACGTGCAGGGCTACGAAGTTAAACTCGAAGACGGCACCACGGCGATACAGGTAACCTACTGCGAGCTGTGCGAAGTAAGCATAGTAAGTGTACCCGCCAACCGCTCGGCTCTTACGCTCTACGATAAGGACAACAACCCCGTTCGGGATGAATCAGCCATTGAACTCGCCGACTTTCCGGCAATCAAACCATTAACTAATTCCAAGACAGAAATGGACATTAAGAAAATTGCCAAACAATTTGGCTTGCCGGAAACGGCGACGGAGGAACAAGTTAACGTAGCGTTAGCTGATGCCGCCCAGGCGATGCATGATTTGGTGGCACTCCAAGCCGCAACCAAAAACGCCCAAAAGGCCAAGGCCGTGACGCTCTGCGACGCCGCCGTTGCGGAAGGTCGGCTGGAGGAAGAATCAAAAGCTACCTTCTTACAACTTGCCGACACGAACTTTGAGTTGTTCGAGAAAACGCTGGTCTCAATTCCCAAAACCGTTACGCTTGCTGACATTGTGAAGAAAGGGGCGAAAACGCCTTCTGCAAACGAAGGTAGAAAAGACTGGAAATTCAGCGACTGGCAGGAAAAAGACTCCAAAGGCTTGCAAGATATGCAACTGAACGATGAGGCCGCATTCACGGCTTTGTACGAAGCTGAATTTGGCAAGTAACAGTACCTGACCTAATTATCACTTTTTAAACGAGATATAAAAATGGCTTTATTGAGAACGATGTGGATGGCCCGCATCATGGAAAACCTCTTCGCACCGAATGAGTTTTTGAACGAATCGCTGAACTGGGATGAGTACGCCAACGCAGGTATCAAAACCGTGGTTATTCCGCAAGCCGGAACACCTACCGGATACGAGCGTAACCGGACGGTTTTCCCTGCACCAATCACGGAACGTCCTGATGGAGACATCAGCTACGATATGGTTGACTATACCAGTAACCCGCAGCGGGTACGAGATTTGGAGCAACTGCAAATGTCTTACAACAAAATGCAGAGTGTTATATTTAATATGCTGATGAATATTCAAGATGGCGTGGCTCTTGATATATTGTACGCTTGGAGAGCGGAAATCGCCGCAAGGATTTTGCAAACGAGCGGAGCGGCGAAACCGACCTCGCTTGCCGGGGCAACGGGTAACCGCAAGCTGCTGACATACAATGACCTCGTTGACTTGCACACCGCCATGGATAACGACAAGATTCCGGCCGCCGGGCGTAGAATTTTGTTGCCGTCCACGATGTACAACGGGATGTTTCTTGATGCGGATATCAAAGAAAATTTCAACTCCAAACTGGCTGACCTGAACAAGGGAATCTTGGGCGAGGTGTTGGGCTTTACCATCGTGAAACGTGCCGAAGTGCTGCGTTACACCGATGCTGGCGTAGCGAAGCTACCAACCGCCGCGACGGTGGCAACTGATGCGAAAGCGGGGCTGGCTTACCACCCGGCTTTTGTTGGGAAATCAAAAACAGTAGTTAACGTGCTGGCGGATGCCGAGCCGCGGCCTGAACATTTTGGACGCATCATGTCTTGCGAATTGCAAGCGGGTGGAAGCAAAGCGTACAGCGACGGTAGAGGTGCTTACGCCATCGTGGAAGCCGCCGCTTAATTAGTTTTCATATAATGGTTAGTTTGGTTGAATAGTAGAACAGCCCCCGTTGTTGTACCCAGCGGGTGGCTTTTTCTGAAAGCCAACGCCCCCCCCCTCACCCCCACCCCCACTCCAAACACATACAACCCCCCCCCCCAGAAGCGAAGAGCTGTGACCCCTGCCGCGTGATAACGGCAGGGTAGCTCAAACACCAACAACTTAACTTCTATGAACACAAATCAAGCATTCAAGTTTTTTCCTGACGCAACAGAGCTTTGGGAAATTGACCGTCAGGCATTTATGAACGAAGCTGACGCACTGGCTCACGCCAAACACTTTAATCTCGGAAAGCCAACTAAGGTAACCCGTCCGGTTGAAACCACCGATAAAGCAGAAGCCGAGCAGAAAGCCGCTGCGGAAGAAAAGGCCGCTGCTGAGCCAGCGGAAACCGAAGAAAAAGCCCATAAGAAAGGCAAGTAATCACCTCTTAACGTTTTGATATTATGGCATTGCCAGGAGTAAGTATTGTACTTGAAAATGGGGCTTTAGGCCGTATAACCACCACCGCCGACGGCGTGGCGGGGCTGATTGTGGTAGGTATGGCCAAAACCGACCTGCCGCTTTATACGCCCAAGCAGATTTTCTCGTTAGCCGAAGCCGAGGCTTTGGGCTTAACGCAAGCCGCCGACGAACTTGACAAGGTGGACACGTGGCAGCAAATCAAAGAGTTTTATGACGAGGCCGGAAACGCCGCCGAGTTGTGGCTGATGACCGTGCCGCTGACCCGCACCATGACCGAACTGCTAGACCCCACCAACACAACGAACTCGGCACGCAAGCTGCTGGACGCTGCCCAGGGGAGAATTCGGCTGTTGGGCATTAGCCGCTACATCGACAGCACGATTACGTACGCCCAAGTAACGCAAGGTGGTTTGGATGAAGACGTACACACGGCCCTACCGAAAGGTAATGCCTTGGCAATCGAATACCGGAATAATTTCAAGCCCTTCAGTATTATCCTGGACGGGCGGGGTTGGAACGGTGAAGTGGCGGATTTGACCGACCTCGGTACGTACGCATTTCCGAAGTGTTCGGTGGTGTTGGCCACAACGGAACCCAACAAAACCGCCGCCGCCGTGGGCTTGGTGCTGGGCCGAGCAGCGAAGCTACCTGTGCAACGCAATATCGGGCGGGTGAAGGATAATACGCTGAACGTAGCGAAGCTGTATTACACCAACGGGGCTAATTTAGAGGAGTTTTCGGATGCTCAGATAGATGCCATTCACAACAAACGCTACATCACGCCCCGCACGTTTGTGGGCAGAACGGGCTACTTTTTGGCCGATGACCCCACGGCAACACTCCCGACCGACGACTACCTGACGCTGGCCAACAACCGGGTGATTGACAAAGCCCTATTCTTGGCATACACGACGTATGTTAATGAAATCAACGACGAAATTTTGGTGGATGAAGCCGGGCAACTGGAACTTACCAAGGTGGCGTACTTGGAGCAGGCCGTTCGGAACGCCATCAACCTGGCGATGGTGTCGCGGGGGGAAGCTTCGGGGGTTGAGGTATTCATTGACCCCGCACAAAACATTTTGGCTACCGACCGCCTCGACGTGGTGCTGCGAATTACGCCCGTGGGCTACGCCAAGTCGATTGTGGTGAGTTTGGGTTTTAGGAATCCGGCGGCGGCGTAAAACTTACAGGGAAATAAAACTTTTAACGGGTATTTAATATGGCAAATTTTAATAGCAACGAGTTTGGTTGGAAAGACGTAACGATTGGGGTAAACGGGCAGACGATGCTGGCCGCCACGGGCATATCGTTCAAAGACGACATCGAGCGAGAACTCATCTACGGCAAGGGCAACAAGCCCATCGCCGTCAACGACGGGAACGTCAAGTACGAAGGTGAGTTGAAGATTCATCAGTCGGAGTTAGAAAAACTGCTGGAACTGAAGGGCAACAAAGGCACAGCGGGGCTTCGTGATTTGACGATAGTGATTGCGTACGCCAAAGAAGGCCGTATCACGACCCGCACCCTGATTGGCTGTGCGGCCACCAGCAGCGGCGAAGGCTACAACCAAAACGATAAGTTTGCGGAGGTTACGGTGCCGTTCATTTTTCTCGATATAATCTACGGTTAAAACCCCATCCCCTTGCCCTTGCCCAACGGTGGGGAAGGGAATTTAAATTATGGAAGCAAAAGCAATAGAGATTTTTACGCGGTTTCCGCAATTAACGCAGCTTTGGCGAGCCAACGACGGCGAGTATTTTGTTGAGCAAGATGATGCGGAAGAATATATCCGCACGAGTTTGGGCGGTGGGGCTTATACTATTGTGGTGCGAACCAACCCGCTACCGCCTGTACCGCAGCCATATACCCCAAACCAACCGATATGGGTTTATGTGGCAAACCCAATACAAGCAGGTGGGCTACGCTACGACAACGTGGTAAGCAGCACCAACGACAGACTGGGACAAATGGGTGAGGTTACGCATACCACTAACAGCGTTGGGGCGTTTCGGGTGGGTAACTGGGTACATTTGTTGAGCCGTTCGGGAGCTACCGCCGGAAACTTCAAGTTTGGCCAAGTAACGGCTGTAATTGGTAATACAATCACGATTAATTTTTTGAGCTGGACGGGTGAAGCTCTAGCAACGCATAACGATTGGGATATTGTATTAACGGGGCAGCGGGGTCCAACTGGCCCAACTGGGCCGCAAGGTATTCAGGGAATACAAGGCGTTCAGGGCGTTGCTGGGCCCACGGGGCAAGTCGGTCCACGGGGCGAAAAAGGAGACCCCGGCGAAGGGCATACGCAAATATTAAGCGGCAGTGGTGACGTAACGGCGGCGTTGAATCAGTTTGAAATGGCCGTTGGTGATATTTATCTTGACACCACGGGCGGAGCGTTGTGGCAAAAAACCGACCTGACGGCACCGCCAAGTATTGGCGTTTGGTTGATGCTGCCCAATAATACATACTTCATCAAGATTGCGGATATGCGAGGCCCACGGGGCTACGGTTTTGAGAACATCACGAGTAGCACCAGCCACGCTATTACGGTAGCGAGTAAGGTTTTTACGGTCAATAATGTGCAAGCTTTAGCCGTTGGGCAGTACGTGCGGCTGACGGTCTCGACGGGAATCAATGCGGGTTACTACCTAAGCGGTACCATTACGGCCGTGAGCCGCACCAACGTGACGGTCAACGTTGACGAGGTTAACGGCTCAGGAACGTTTAATACTTGGAAGCTGACCCTCAACGGCCCACGGGGTTTAGGCCGAACTGTGCAGACCGTAACTACCGCCACACACGCACTCAGTGAAGCCATTGCGGTAGATAGCGTGGTGGTAATGACGTTTGAGGGCGACAAGACCCTGACGATTCCGGCCAATTACCCTTCAGAATTGGCCTTGACGATTGTCAATGCCGCCGAGGCGGGTTCTATCAGCGTTGAGTTTCCGGGCGGCGTGAAAGGCAATTATACCGCCAACCAAGTTTTTACTATTGCGGTCAATGCGGGGGCGGATACATTTACGTCGCTGCCGACAACTTTTGATGCCAAGATGGTTATGATGAAAATGAACGCCGGATATTGGATCAAACTAAACTAAGCCCACACACGCATCATGATGACCGTAGAAACGATTTTGAAATATGTAATGCTGTTTTGGCAGCTAAGTGAAGACGAAAACTGGCAATATTTTACTAATACCGTGCAGTACGGGATTCTGGTGAACCTCCACCGATTAGGTGCGTTTATTGCCGAATTTGAGGTGATTAAACTGGCGTGGCGGTCGGATTTCATGGAGTTGTTAGAGGTTAACACCGGAGAGCCTTATCCAGACTTAGATAGGCTCGAAACAGATACCGCCTATTTACAGCAACTCGAAGCCCTGCAAACGCAGTTTATTGCGGCTAACCCCGAATTGCAAGCCTATTTGTCGCAACCCGTAACGACTTACACCATTTATACCATTAACCAAGCCGATATCGTGGGTTTTATGGATGAACAATTTTTGATAGATGAATTTCCAGAAGTATTTGTAGCAGCACTTAACTAACCAATAATTATGACCAACGAACGTGTAATACACATTTTTCAGAATTTACAGACCCTCGAAATGTCGAGTGTGCTGACGGCGACTGTCAAGTTTGGCATTTTAAAAAACAAGGCCAAAATGAAAGACACGCTACTAGCATGGAATGCTTTAAGCGATGAACTGTTTGCCGAGGCAAAAACCGCCAACGAATATGACGACGAAATGGCCGCCTTAGATCCGGGCTACAAATCTCAGATGGATGAACTGTGCAATAATTACGCCAACAACCATAACCGTTTTGTGGCGTGGAAAAACGAGGAGTCTAATTACGTACCGTTTCAGATTGACATTGATGAGTTTATTAAATGCCAGAATTACAGCACTGTGCTTGTGTTTAACTGTTACGAAATCTTTGTCGAGAACCCAAATAACGCAGCAACTGCCTAAGCTGCGATTTAAAAATCGGGTTTTATACCCCGACGAAATCGTTTGTTGCGAAGCCGACGGCAACTATACCATCGTAACTTTAGCAAACGAAATCAAGTTTGTGTCGGGATATTGCCTACGGTATTTTGAAAGGCGTTTCCCGTCAAAATTTCTGCGAATAAACAGGCAGACCTTAGTTGATAGAGAGCGTTGTAAAATAGAAAAAACGGGCGTTTGGCTCGGCACAAAGCACTATAAGTTTTCAAGAAGAATGAAGCCAAAAAAGCATGGAACCAGCAAAAACAATTAACAACAAACCGTTAGGCAAAATGAAAGCACTGACCGAACACACCGATTTGAACGCCGAACTAAGCGACCTCAAAACGCAACTTGCCAAGCTAGAGGCCGAAAAAACCAAGCGGGAAGCCGAGGCCAAGCAGAAAGAGGCCGCCCGAAAAGCCCAAGAAACACGAGAAAAAGCGGCGGATGCTCTTTTTGCGGCTCTGAAAAACATGGGCGTTCAGGTGCCCGATGTTCAGGCTACTGAGCCGATAGCCTTTCAGGCTGCGAAGCCGATACCGCCCATCGAAACGCCAGTTGTTGCCGAGCCATCGAAAGAACTTGGGCGGGGTATCAGCACCCAACGGGGCTTGTATGTGATGTTGGGCGTTTTTGCGTTGTTTTT
>Ga0100403_1000991_pt1 | contig 26984 bp, 28 predicted proteins | sample CryGeymet201501t_FD_83663 | JGI IMG/M metagenome (GOLD analysis project Ga0100403, IMG submission 83663) | Groundwater microbial communities from Crystal Geyser aquifers in Utah, USA - Crystal Geyser metaG 2015-01t | ecosystem: Environmental > Aquatic > Deep subsurface > Groundwater | place... | reverse complement strand
TTCACCTTAAGATGTCGAAGGTAAACGGAGAGTTTTTTGACCGAAGAGACGTAAAAAATTTCTATAAAGAAGCAAATCCAGGTGTTTTTATTCAGCTTGAAAGAGAAAGTGATTTTTTACAATGGAGGTTTTCGGCTCCAGAGGTTTCCTATGCCGCTATAGAAATTTTTGAAGGGGAAAAAATCGAGTCAATTCTTCTTTGCCGAAATACGGAGTTAAAAGAAGTCGCATCTCTTGCAATCTTGGATTTTTCAACTAGCAAAGAGTTTAGAAGTATACGGTCTAACTTTGCAGTTTGGAAGGCATTTGGCCTTCTTTATAAGAAAAGAAGATTTGCTTTTGTTGCTGCGATGACGAACCCCTCAACTGCAAAAAGACTAGCGTTACTTTCTTTAAGTTTTTTGAAGTCCCCTTTGTCTTTTAAATTTATTTCAAGGGGTTTTTCTAGCTTAGGGGAGCCCGTTGAACGCAGGTTCTTGAAAGAAGACTCGTGGCATCTGATGTGGCTTGATTCTGATGATCTCTGAAAAAAGAAAAAATTATTTATTTCTGCTGCCTCATCAAGATGATGAGGTTTTCTTCGCACCTCTACTTATCGATTTACAAAGAAAAAAGAATGTCGACATTGAAGTCCTGTTTTTAACTTCTGGCGGACCGATACGTAAGCGTGAATCGGAGAACTATCTTAGAAGAATTTGTGGTATCTCCTCTGAAAAAGTTAAGTTTTTGGGAGATTTGAATGCCTGGGAGGATGGGAAGCTTCACCTGTCGTTCAGAGATTTAATGGAAGAGTTAGCTAGAAGCTATTCGTTAGAAAAGAATATAACTTTTGTGTCTCCAACGTTGGAAGGTGGTCATCAGGACCACGATACCACTTTTTTTGCTGTTAGGACTCATTTAGAGAGCAACACTTCTAGCTCTATGTTTTACTGCGGAAGTTTGTATAGAGCGGTGTCGAAAAAATGGCCATTATTCTGGGTTCTATGTCCTCCGGCAGTTAATAAGAAAGTTAACACTATCAAAGTTGATCTTGGATTCATTGACCGGATACGTATTCTTTGGGGCATTAGGTTGTTTCCTAGTCAGTGGAGGTCATGGGCGGGGCTTTTTCTTCCTTCTTTGATTATGATCTGTTTCTCGAGACAGTTTATCTATGCTAATGGATTAGAGGTGGAAAATAGCGAAGTTCCGAATAACGGAAAAATATTATATTCGCTACGAAAAGTATCGACATTTGAAGAGGTTACTAATGCAATTAAGTCTACTCGGTAAAAATATTTTTACAGCTGCTCTGCTTGTTTTTCTCCTTCTTTTTGTTGGAATTTTTGTTGAGCATCCTGTTCTATGGAATAGCTATTGGAAGAATGGGGCTGGCAAAGATCTTATCAACTTTTCGATGGTCTACTGGGGACTTTTTATGGTTTTACAAGTCCTCAAGAAGAATTGGTTTTGGTGGCCAGTCGGTTTCGTTTTTTTTTATGTTTTGGGTCCTATTCCTCCGCTGGTACTTATCTTGATCCTTGTGTCCTCATGTGAATTAGGGGCGCTTTGTCTAAAAGCTAAGGTTTCGTATCGAAAAATTAGCTACTTGGATCTGGTCAGTACGGGTTTTGTAGGAGTCGCACTCTATTCTCTGATCTTTTTCTTAGCATCAATGACTGGGTACGCTAACTTCCCAATTACAGCTTTCATTTTGGCAATTCCAATTTGTCTAAGTATGTATTTGAGCGGGGCGAGGAGTGTTTTTGATAGGTACAGACTTTCCTTAAACCCTGTTTCGAGGTTGGGCTATGCCTCCGCATCAATTCTTTTCGTTTTACTTGTTCATCTGCTATATGTTGGATTGCCTGAAGTGAGTCATGATGCTCTAGCCACTCACCTTTATGTGCCTCTCCATGTGAAGGCTTTTGCTAGCTTTCATCATGATCCGAGTTATTTAGTCTGGTCTAATATTCCGTTAGGCGCGTCCTGGTACTTCGTCCCGTTTGCGATATTGGAAGGTGAAATGTCGGTTAGATTGGCCAATTGGTTCTGTTTGGCTGGTATTGCCGTCATTTTAGTTGGGGCAGTGCAGAGGCTCAAGTCTTCGAATCAGAACTTAGGGTTTCTAGCGGTAGCAGCTTTATTGTCTACTCCTCTGCTGCACATGCAAAGTGGAAATTTGTTTGCTGACCTCTATTGGTACCTATTCATGCTTTTGCTTTTTACTCCTTTCATTCTTTTTGAGGAACAATCGCCAAGAGCTAGATTTCTCATGTTCACTTTTTTCATACTTGGATTTGTAAATGCTAAGTCGATTTCACTAGTAATGGGGCCTTTTGTAGCGGTGGGCTTTTTCTATCTCCTCCACAAAGCAAAAAAACAATTACTAAAGAGGGACTTGTTGATGGTTTCTGTTCTGATTCTTGGAATCTTTAGTCCATTTATTAATGCATTTCTCCGAACGGGGAACCCTCTCTTTCCTTTTTATAATCATATTTTTAAATCCGATTTATTTTACTCGCACGTTCCCTTCAATAACTCACTTTTCAATGCTCCCCTGGGTTTTAGGACGCTTTACGACCTTAGTGTGCATTCTGCTCGATACATTGAGGGCGGGGATGGTCTGTTTGGCTTTTTTCCCCTGCTGATCTTTCCGCTTTCTTTGTTGCTGTTTTTGCAGCCCAAAGTGTCTCGCTTATATCGTGTAATGTTAGTTTCCTGCATTTTCTTCTTCTGTTTTGTTTATCTAAAACAAAGTTATTTAAGGTATTTGTATATTGTTTTTCCACCTTTGCTTGCTATCTTGTTCTGGGAAATAAAGGGCTTTATTGTATCTAAGAGAAATCAAATAGTTTTGGGGGCTATATTATGCGGAATGATATTCACACACATAAACTTATTCGCCTCATCGTTCTGGTTTCACTCTGAACCTATATTCAGGTTGTTGCGCAATAGAGACCAATTTAAGGAAGCCTACAGTCCGTATCGAGTCTTGCTCGAAAGGTTGGGGCAGAAATCATGGACTTTTGATGAGTCGTTACTATTGCTTGGAATGCCTACCTTGGCGGGAGGCACTGGAAGAATTGTTCCGCTAAGCTGGTATAGTCACGGCATTGTCGTCGAGATTTTCAATGCGAAAAGCGAAGTAGAGTTGAGAAATGTTTTTGATAAGTATAATTTCAAATATGTTTTGGTGGATGATCATCATGAAAAAATCTTCACGAAAGAGCGAAGTAAGTTGATGAAATACATCGCCTCAGAATTCGAGTTGTACGATAAGATACATGATGCGCGCATTTTAGTTAGAAAAAAATAGCCATGCATTAGTGCAATTGCATTATAGGTTTTTGTTGTAAGATGGGCGCTTTTCATTAAACTCCTGAAGGCTAAGATACTGCATTAAAAATTCTCCGATTTTTGAGGAAAGTCAACAATTCGAATTAAGGTTCCTCCTTTTGAGGATATAGGAACGATGTTAGAATGGTCCACGATGTTGAAGGGATTTCTTTTGGCGAGGGTTTGCGGAACCTTTGGAAGTTAATTTGACGGCTTAAGCTCCCCAGCATCATCGATGATTACGCTTGGGCGAGAGACTGCTTAGCTTGCTTTGTGGCAATGCATGTCAGGGATTGCTCTATATTGTTTTGTGTGGAACTTAAAGGCTCCGCTTTGGATACAGTATAGCTTCTCGTTGGATGGCGCTGAGCCAAGTGTATTTCTTTTTAATACTCGGAACAATAATATGGAACAGCCCGTTAATTGGTAAGATATAGGGGCTCGAAGATCTATTTGCTAAAAGATTCTGTTAAGATGTTCCTAGAGTTGTCGAGAATTAAAAGAAACTTTAAGAAATTTATTCATCGGATAAAAGATGTGGAGCGGCGAAATGGCTAAATCACGATCGGCATTACTTGTATTTGGCACCAGACCTGAGGCTATTAAAATGGCGCCACTTCAGAAGGCTTTTGAGCGTGATGGTCGCATGAAGGCGATTTTGTGTGCCACGGCCCAACATCGAGAAATGCTAGATCAAGTGCTTGGCTTCTTTGAGATGAAGCCGGACTATGATCTAAATCTCATGACTCCAGGCCAGAAACTTCCAGAATTAATGGCGAAGTGTCTCACTGGCGTCACTGAGGTGATTGAAAAATCTCGTCCCTCGATTGTTATTGTTCAGGGCGACACGGCAACCGCGTTTGTTGCTGGGCTTGCAGCATTTCATGCTGGATTGCCAGTGGCCCATGTAGAGGCAGGTCTTCGCACTCATAATAAGTGGTCGCCGTTTCCCGAGGAAATGAATCGAAAGCTCCTCGGTGCTTTGAGTGATTTTCACTTCGCGCCAACTCAGCCTTCTGTTGAGAACCTTCTTCGGGAGGGGGTTGCTCACGATCGTGTTTATATGACCGGGAACACCTCGATCGATGCTCTTTTGTGGGCCAAAGATCGCGTTAATGGCGAAAACCTCGGTATTGATTCTGAGCTCTTTAGGAATAAAAAAATTGTGCTGATGACCGCGCATCGCAGAGAGAATTTTGGCGAGCCGATGAAGCGTATTTTTGCATGTGTCAACGAGATCACGAAGAAGCATCAGGATTTACATTTCGTGTATCCAGTTCATCCAAACCCGAATGTTGCGGGGCTGGCTCGCGAAATGCTAGATGGAAATCCTGCGGTGACTTTGATGGAACCAGTTCAGTATCCTGAACTCGTTTATTTGTTAGGCAAATGTCATTTTGTGTTTACGGATTCGGGTGGAATTCAAGAAGAGGCTCCTTCTCTCGGGAAACCGGTTCTGGTGCTCCGTGAAGACACTGAGCGTTCTGAGGCAGTAGATGCAGGGTGCGCCTTCCTTGTTGGAAGCAGCCCAGAGTTAATCAATGCGAAGGTGGATGCGCTAATGGATGAATCAACAGGGCTTTATGAGCAGATGGCAAAAGTTGCCAATCCCTTCGGCGATGGAACGGCTTCGAGGCAGATTGTAGACGTTATTTGTAGAGGGTTGTTGAAGCCCCTTTGATAAAGTAAAATTTTATGAAATTCTTCACTCGTTACCCCTGAAGAATCTTCCGTGCGACCAGAAGCGCTTCGAGGCCTTGTTCTGCCGTACAAATATCCGATGGTTTTCCAGCTAACGAATCCATAAATGCTGCGAGCTGGAGCTCGATAGGAAATTGCTTCGAGATCTCTGGAGCTTTAAGGCTTTCGTCGCCAGACCAATTTAATTTCTGAGTTAGTAGATCGGCCTCTAGTATGCCTTTGTCACAAAGCACTCTCACAAGTCTTAGTCTCTCCGGGCTTTTCCAGCTGGTGCTTAGGGTTGCGATGCCTTTGTCGGCGCATTTGTTCGTGCCGCTTTCCCCGCCTGCTACTCGAGCGACGACTTCGCTATGATCCACATAGTTTTCGCCCCCAGAATTGGAGTTTGAAAGGATGGATTGAATATTGCTTAGACTCAGGCCGAGTGAGTGAATGATGTCGATGTCGTGCACCGTCAAGTCGAGGACCACATTATTCCCGGGATCAATCTTTCCTGGCGCAGCACCCCAGCGGCTCAGCGATAGGGAATGAATAGCTCCAAGGGGGTTTGACTGCAAAAAAGTTCTCATGGCCACAACAGCGGGATTGAATCGTTCGCTATGTCCGACGAAAACTTTGGCTCCAGTTTTGGCAGCTTCCTTGATCAATTCGAGCGCTTCGGCCTCTGTTGGAGTAATAGGCTTTTCAATGAGAACATGGATTCCTGCTTTGACAAGCGGGAGAGCTACCCGGTGGTGCGCAGTGGTAGATACGGCGACAATCGCCCATTTCGGACCTTCTTCTGCTAAAGCTTGTGCTGTGTCTGAATAAAGGCGGATCTTGGGGTGCATTTGGATAAAGTCATCCGCCAGGGGGGTGGGGTCGACAATGGAAAATCGCTCTGCCAGCGGCGAATTCTGTAGATGGTTGAAGTGCCGTTGCCCCATTCGGCCAAAACCAATGAGGAGTCCACGTCCTAGAGTTTCTGGGGGATTCACGCTCCCCATAGTTATCTAATTTTCTCCTGCAATAGAGACAGGGCCTCGCTGGGTTTTCGGAGTGTGGCAAGCTCCTCGTCGGAAATGTGGATTTCAAAGCTCTCTTCAATAAGTTGAGCGAATTCAAATTGTCCCAGGCTATCTAAGGGACTTTTTTCATTATTTTTGACTAAGAGCTCAAAAGAGACGTCTGCTCCCAGGCTCGGATCGGCTTGGTGCAGAAGTTCGTTGAGCTGCTGTAATAGTAATGTTGTGTCCATGTTTCAGCTAACTCTTAGACTCGTTGAAGATTTTTGTAAAGACAGCTTCCCCAGGAGAGTCCTACTCCGAATCCACAAAATATGCTCGTTGATGGAAGGGGGAGGTCGGCTTCTTGTGACTTTTTGATGGCAATTGGGATCGAGGAGCTTACTGTGTTGCCTATGCTAGAAATATCGAAATACGCGTTCTCCGGAGAAATCTGAAGTAGGGAGCATAGTTTTGAGTTCATGAATTTATTGGCCTGGTGGAAGTACCAGTGATCAACAGAGTTGAGGTCTAAAGTTTGCTGATCGAGAAAGGTTTGGATGTGATGAGGAAGGTTGAGGGTTACAAAGTTGTAAATGGCTCTTCCGTTCATGTATAGAAAATCGTCTCGCGAAGAATCAATTGCGCAGACCGCACCTCCATTTTTTCTAATGAGGTGATTGGCTCCCGAGCCGTCACTGCCAAAGGAAAAACCCATGAGGCCTTCGTCTTCTGCGCATCGCTCAAGAAGCGTGGCTGCGGCCGCGTCCCCAAAGAGCCCAAAGGTATCCTTGTCTTCAGGGGAGATAATGCGGTTGTAGGCCTCTGCGGTCACTACGATACCCTTAGAAAACATCCCGCATTTGATGAGGCTGCTAGCTTGGGCGAGAGCGACTACAAAGCCAGAGCATCCTTGGTTGATGTCGTAGGCCAAGATATTGGTAGGGAGTCCGGCTAAATGTTGGGTGATGCAGGCTGTGGTCGGAAGATTGTGGTCGGGATTCTGTGTGACTAAGATAAGAAACTCAATTGTCTTTTTGTCCAGGGCGCTATTTGTGCAAAGTTTATTAATGGCTTCGGCGGCCATGCTCGATGGGGTTTCGTTTTCGGCGGCTCGATGAATCTGCTGAATCCCTAGCTTTTCCACTCGGGTGCTTTCTGGGAGAGCGTTCTTGCTGGCAGCTTCCTGGGATGTCAGGATGCCGGTTGGCAAATAATATTCAATCGCAGATATCTTGGCTCCATGCATGGGTTATTTTTAGGGGATTTGTAGGGTTTTATCCATACTAAAGACGATCTTATCTGGTCGAACTATCACGGCTTCTTTGGTAGTCTGCACAGATATGTCAAACGTGATCCATCCCACTGCCATCGTCGGTCCAAATGTTAAATTGGGCAAAAACAACTATATTGGCCCGTATTGTGTGTTGTCAGGCAAGACAATTCTTGGTGATGACAATGTGCTGATGTCCCATGTGAGCGTAGGGGCACCTGCCCAGCATAGAAAATTTGAGCAGACAGCAAAGACTAATTTTGATGAGATCGGGGATCTGGTGATCGGCTCTAGAAATGTTTTTAGAGAGTTTGTAACAATTCACCAGCCGTATATTTCCAAAACCAGAGTGGGGTCGGACTGCTTTGTAATGGCCTATGCCCACATTTCTCACGACACCATTATTGAGGATCATGTAACCATTTCTAATAGTGCTCAGATTGGAGGACATTGCGTGCTGATGAGCTATGTAACTCTGGGCTTGTCTGCGGTTTTGCATCAATTCTCAGTGATTGGCTCCTACTCAATGCTCGGAATGGGGGCTGTGACCAAAAGGCACTTGATTCCCTTTAGTAAGTTTGTCGGCTCTCCCTCATGCAAAAGAGTGGGGATCAACACTGTAGGTCTAGAGCGAGCGGGATGTACTCCAGAAGAGCTTCACGCCGTTGACGAATGGGGCGAATCATTGACCACCAGCCTTTGATGGGCTGAATGTGCGACTTACGACCTTTCTCTAGATGAGAATAGTCAATCGTAACGGGAACCTCTTCGATCCGCCATTTTTTTGCTTTGGTGGCTCGATAGTGAACGTAATATTCGAACTCATAGCGGTTTAGCCATTCCTGGTGAATTTTCATTTTTGGATCGTTAAAAATGTCTAGAATATAAGCTCGAAATCCGCAGGTTATGTCTGAATACGGTCGGCCGAGAAGCAGTCGTGCAAAAAATGAAAAAATTGGAATGGCTACCTTTCGAAAAAGCGGCAAGTCGGGGCTCGATCCATTTTTTAGAAACCTACTCCCCGTGACGTAGTCAGCGCGTTGCTCGATGATTGGTGAATAGACCGTTTTAAAGTCTTCAGGGCGAATCTTTCCATTAGATGAGGAGAGAATTACCCAAGAGGCGCCTTTGCCAATTGCGTAGTCTACGCCGGATCTGATGGCCGCCCCTGTTCCCGAATTTGTGGCATGTCGGATCACCTTGTAACCTTGAGCTTCGGCAATTTTATCTGAACCATCGGTTGAACAGTCATCAATTACAACTGTTTGATCCTTTGGAAAGTGCTGCTCACATCTGGCAAGAAAATTTGTAATCTCTTTGACTTGATTATAGTTGGTGACAACCAAGATGCCATTTTGCAGGGAGGGAGAAGCGCTCATTTGCCCAACATAGGAGACTCTTCGCTGTAGTCAAGTTTCAGGAGCTAGAGGCGGGGCGAATCATAATCTCCAGGCTAAAGCAGAACATGGTTAAGTGCTTTGCTCACTTATAGCCTTTGCAAAGTACGCATTTCTAAGCTTTATTGTTGTGCTTTGCGGCTATCTAGATAGCCTAGATAGCTAGGAAATTGCTCGGATGAAAAAAATTAATAGGCTTCTAGGTTTTTTTGAAAAGTTAGGGACTGATACGAGAATTTTATTGTTAGCTTTCGTTTTGGCCGGTGTCTCATTTAGTTTTGTTCTTCCTCCCTTTCAGGCTCCTGATGAACAAACCCATTGGAAGATTGCTAACCACCGTTTTGATCATCCTTTTGATTTGAAGGCATCTGAATGTAGAGAGTTTTACGCTTGGCCTGATCATTTTGAAATCAGTAGAATTGCCTTTCATGCTGATCAAAAGCTCGATGTTTTAAAATTTTCTAAGGTAAACGAGGTTGCACCCACCTGTTTTGCTAGGCCTGATATTTATGGAAATCTATTCACCTATCCCGGAGTAGTACTAGCTAGAGTCGTGGCCTCCGTTGTTGGAGAGGTGGGGCTTTGGGGCTACTATCTGGCACGACTGTTGAGTGGTTTTTTATTTCTTTCTCTGCTTTTGTTCTTCATAAAAGTTGTGGCAAGAACAGGAAGGCTTTCTGGAGTTCCAGTTCTTTTGGCGTTTTTTCTGCTTCCAATAGCCATTCAGCAGATATGGACAGTGTCTTCGACCCCTATTATTTGGGCGGGGGGGATGTCTTTGCTCCTTTTGGTTTTTTGCGTAGATTACTTGTCGAGAAAGGAACGACTTTTGTTGTTCGCTGTTTTGCTTGTGGGGATTCTTACTCATCCTCCGGTGATTGCTTTGATGATTCCACTTCTGATAGCTGTTTGGGGAAAGCAGTTATTCCAGAAATATCGACTTTATACCGTAGTTTTCCTGTTCTTGACTTGTGTGGGGGTGGCGGTGGCTCTAACCGATCGGGGCACGCGAGAGCTAACCCCTGATGGGGTTGATTCTGCATTGCAAATAAAACGGCTAGTAGAATTCCCCATTGAAACCGGTGTGATTATTGCTCAGACGGCACTTCGGTATTTAAAAATTTCTTTTTTTCCCCGCACCTCTCTTGGATGGCTGGATACACCATCCACAAGAATGATGGCCGGTGTTTGGGATTTGATATCAGTGCTTCTTTTGTTGGTCGAGGTCGCGATGATCTATTCTCTTAGAAGAATCTCAGTGATGCGTACTGAGTTGAGCCGGCATAGTTTAAAGTCGCCTATCGCTTCATTGCTGTGGGTCTATCTTGGTGCTTTTGGAATGGCCTCTCTTATCACGGTTGCAATGTTTGTGAATCACACAAAGGTCGGGGAGGACGTGGTTACCGGACTGCAGGTTCGTTACTTCTTTCTGCCTGTTGTTGTGGTGCTCTTTTCTCTTTTTCAATTCATAGCCAAAGCTATTGGTGCCACAGCTCCTGAGGGAGATGGGCGTCTCCACGTTGTGCTGTCTACCGGGGCTGGGAAGTACCAAAAACTTTTTCTGAGTTATTTTCCCGCTATAGCTTCTGTGTTGGGGATTTTTCTTGGGGGACTCACGATCTCCCTACTTCTGAACAGGTATTACCATTGAGGTATGCGATACCTGTATCTGGCACCGGCGCGACAGCCGGCACCTAACCTCCTCGCCTGAATGGCACTAAATTTGCGAAGGCAATGGTGGGGGCACCGCCGAGTTCTTCACACAAAAAAATTCAGGATATCGAAAATCCAACAAAGCCCATTACCACGAAGACAATTGACGAGCTTTTAACAGCATTTCCCGATTTGGATTTGTCAGAAGCACTGGCATAGTGCCTATAATGAACAGGCTCTCAGCCTCCCTGTTTGGTCGCCTCTCTTAGTAGCCGTTTGATGAACTTTATTCCCGTGCTGAAGCTCGGAGCTCCGGTGTCGCCTGCGACTCTATCGCCCTCATGAGTGGGGAACTCGTCTATTCGGAGCTTGTTCTTTAGGGCTCTAATCGTCATTTGATACTCGATCGTATAATCGGGAGCGTCTAGTTGTAGGGTCTCGGCCGTTTTCCTTGTCAATGCGCGGTAGCCATTGATCGAGTCAGTGATGAAGGGGCCTGATCGTCTAAATAGGAAATTCACCATCAAGTTAAAAGCGTTGTTGGCCCATTTTCTCCACTTGAATACTAGATGGTCTTCCTCGTTCCAGGACTCCTTCATCATCCTTGAAGCAATAACGAGGTCGGCGCCGCTTTGTAGTAGCGGACGAAATTTTGCAAGGTCTTTGGGGTCTTCATTCCCATCGGGGGAGAAGAAGATAAAGGCTTCGGAGTCGAGTTCTCTGAACGCATGTTGAAAAGCTTCACCTCGGCCTTTCTTACTTTGTGCGATGACGGGAATGTTGTGCTCTTTGAAGAATTCAATAGTTCCATCTGTCGAGCCGCCGTCCACCGCGACAATCTCATCAAATCCCGCCTCGGCACTAGGCGCGGGAAGCTGGGGGAAGATAATCTTAAGGCAAGGAAGTTCGTTGCGGGTGAGCAGGACGAGAGTTGTTTTCATGAGAGATCCTTCTGGTGTTCGGCAAACCAATGTATCGTTTTCTTGAGGCCATCGTCAAACTTCACTTTGGCTTGGTATCCGATAACTCGTTCGGCTTTTGTGGTGTCGCATTTTCTTCTGGGCTGGCCCGTGAGTCCTTGTGGATCGAATTTGGGCTGAATTTGTCTGCCGCGAATGATGGATACTTCTTCCGCAATTTTTTGTGCGGTTTCTTTGATCGTTGCTTCTTCGTCGGCTCCGATGTTGATGGGGTCCGCTTCGGCGTATCTTGCAGCACACTCCACAAGTCCCCTGGCAAAGTCATCGACGTATAAGAAAGAACGAGAATGGCTCCCGTCTCCCCAAACATGAAAAGTATCTTCTTGTGTTTCAAAGGCTTTTCGAATCAGGGCGGGAATGACGTGGGAACTTTTAGGGTTGAAATTGTCGCGTGGCCCATAGGCGTTGTAGGGGCGGGCTATGGCCACAGACATTCCGAATTCTTCGGCGTACTTCGCGCCTAGGTATTCTTCCATTCTTTTGGACCAGCCGTAGCCAGAGTTCGTTGGTTCGGGTTCGTCTTTCACGCCTTCTTCCTCGGGGGTGGGGATGGAGCAAAATCTGGGGTAGACGCACGCGCTGCTTGTCACAAGAAAGCGCTCCACCTTCGCTTCTTGCGAAGCCTTAATGACATTAAAAAATGTCGTAAGGTTTTCCTGAAAAATACTGGCAGGATGTTTGGCGTTGTATTCGAGTCCAGCGACAGAAGCTGCGAGGTTCAAAACGACGGGGCAGTCCTTGATGGAGTTTACGACTTGTTGGTAGTCCTGGAGGTCGCAATTTTTGACTTCGATTGAATCACGGATGTGCGAAAGAAAGCGTGGATTGTCTTGGCGGCTGAGGACGACGGGTCTGGCTTGTAATTTGAGGAGTTGCTCGACCAAATGGCTACCGATGAAGCCTGAGCCTCCAGCAATGGCGACACGCTTTCCTTTGAAAAAAGTCTGAGTGTCTGCATGAAAATCATCTTTTATGACGAGCGACTGATACACGCTGATTATCCTTTGAACTTGTCTTCAAGGCCGTGTTCTTTGAGGTCGCTGATGACCATGTCGCGAACTAGGGCGTCAAAATTGTATTTGGGTTTCCAGCCGAGTTTTTCTTTGGCTTTTGTGGCGTCGCCAATCAGAAGATCGACTTCTGTGGGACGGAAGTATCGAGAGTCGATCTCCACATAGTCTTCCCAATTAAGGCCGACCAAGCCAAAGGCTTTGGTCAAAAATTCTTTAATGCTCCAAGTTTCCCCAGTGGCAACCACATAGTCATCTCCGTGGTCTTGTTGGAGCATGAGCCACATCGCTTCGACATAGTCCTTCGCGTGGCCCCAATCTCTTTTGGCGTCTAAGTTTCCGAGATAGAGTTTCTTGTCTTTGCCTGCGAGAATTCTTGAAAGGCCGCGAGTGATCTTTCGCGTAACGAAAGTTTCTCCCCTGCGCGGGCTCTCGTGGTTGAAGAGAATTCCATTGGAGGCGTGCATGCTGTAGGCTTCTCTGTAGTTGAGAACCTGCCAGTAGCTGTAAACTTTTGCACAGGCATAAGGACTGCGTGGATAGAAGGGAGTTTCTTCATGCTGAGGAACGTGCTGCACTTTTCCGTACATTTCAGAACTTGACGCTTGGTAGAAGCGGATAGAACGTGATGCGCCCACGTTCTTGATGGCCTCGAGGAGTCTTAGGGTGCCCATGCCGACGATGTCAGAAGTGTAGATGGGTTCATCGAAGCTGACTCTTACGTGGCTTTGGGCTCCGAGATTATAAACTTCATCTGGTTCAGTGGTATCAATAATTTTCTCAAGACAGCTGGCATCGGCAAGATCTCCGTAGTGAAGATGAAGTTTGCGACCTTCTTGATGCACATCTTCAAAAAGGTGCATAATTCTTCCGGTGTTGAAGCTGGAAGATCTTCGAATGATGCCGTGAACTTCATAGCCTTTCTCGAGGAGTAATTCTGCTAGGTAGGATCCGTCTTGGCCTGTGATTCCCGTAATTAATGCTTTTTTCATTGGTTAAAAAACTCCATAACGGTGTTGGTGACGTGTTCGACTTCAGCTTTTGGCATAAGGGGGGGTGAGCCCCAGAAAAGTCCCCTGTCCATGATTTGGTCCGCGCCGTTTAAGCTTCCTGCGATTCGGTGGGGGATGTGTTTGAAGGCTGGTTGGCGGGCTAGGTTGCCGCAAATCACGGGACGGGTTTCGATACCTTTTGATTCAAGATGACTTTGAAGTCCATTGCGAGTTTCGTTGTCTTTACAAAGAATGGGATATCCAAACCAAGTACACTCTGTGCCATTGGTGGGTTTCATAGGGGCTACATCCCCTGAGCTGATGAGCGAGGCTAGTGATTCATGCCATGCGCTAGCTATCTCTCTGCGCGTTTCGTTGAAACCTGCTAACTTTTTGAGTTGGTGTTCGCCAAACGCAGCGTTGATCTCCGTGGGTCGAACATTGAAGCCAGTGTTCACAAACATAAATCGTGGATCAATTTCTGGATGCTTGGCCTCTACTGCTGCGCGATTTTTCAGATGTCTTGTCCAGCCGTGAGCACGAAGGCAGCGAAGTAGTTCTGCAATTTCATCATCATTTGTGACGACCATTCCGCCTTCAATAGTTGTGATGTGGTGAGAAAAGAAAAAGCTATAAGTTCCCATGTCGCCAATGGTCCCTGCGAATTTCCCATGAGACTTAGTCCCAAGAGCTTCGCAGGTGTCTTCCATGATCCATAAGTTGTGTTTATTGGCGATGCTCTGAAGCTTAGACATTTCGACGGCGTTTCCAAGAACGTGAACAGGACAGATGCCCACCGTTTTTTCGGTGATGGCGTTTTCTACAGCGTTGAGATCCATTTGTAGAGTTTCAGGATCGCTATCAACTAGCACAGGGACTCCACCCGCTTGAACAATAGGCCAAATAGTTGTGGACCATGTCACAGCCGGAACAATAACTTCTAATCCCGGAGTGATTTGTCTGCGGCCGTTCGATGTCGGTAGGGCGTGATTGGCAAGAGCAAAAAAAGCAATAAGGTTGGCCGATGATCCAGAATTTACAAAAACAGCATTCTTGACTCCGAGGTATTCTGCGAATTGCTCTTCAAATTTAAAGCAGCGCTCTCCCATAGTGACGAAGCCCGATTTGAGCACGTCGATGGCAGAGTTGATTTCTTCGTCTCCGAAGGTACTGGCATTGAGTGGAACTTTAATCATAAGTAGGAAAGTCTTACCCCTATGTGGCGTCTTGCTCAAACTAACGAATGCATTTGAGGTCAATTTATTAAGCGTTCATATTGTGCGATCAAGGGCAGGACGCCTCGCATCATCTACCGAAGCGGCGTGCTTCGAAGCATCGCCTCACTCAAAATAAGCTCGGCAGTTCTCGTGGACCTGGGGATTGCGGGCCAGCTCGTCTTTGGGCATGAATACGTAGCTCTGATGTTGGGAATCCAAGTCTATGGGGCGAGTCCATGGTTGTGGGTATCGGTAAACTAGCGCCACATAATGGGTCGTGAGACCTTCTTTTTGGTAGAAGTTTTCATTGTAAATCTGCTCGAAGAAGCCAATGGGGGATAGGTCTTTGAGGCCAATCTCGGCCCCGAGCTCAGTCTTCGAGATACGCAAGGCCGCTTGATCAAAGCTTTCATTCTTTCGAATTCGGCCACCAGGAACAAAGTAAAAGCCTTTGGCTGGGGCATTGTTGCGGACGCCAACCAGGACTTCTTGCTTGTCATTTTCAATGACAAAATCAATTGAGACTAGCGGCCCGAGCTCTATGAGTTTTTGAAAATCTGAGTCTGAAAGCATTGAAATACACCTAACATGAGGGGTGAGCGTTGAAAATGATTTCACGAAATTGAGTCTCCGTGTTGGTTTATGGGGCCAAATCAATTATTTTGGGCGGATGCCATTTGTTTTGTATCTAGTGGGGCTGATCTCATTGGGGTGTTGGCGCTTTGCTCCGGCATTGCTTGAGCCCGGGCGCACGCTTGCCGCCTTGGATACTGACGCCACGGGAACAACGGGCTGGATCGCAGAGGTCAGTAGGCAGTTCCAAGAACAAGGCTGGTCAGTTTTTTCTCATGGTGATTTGATCCTGAATTCCAATATTGGAATTGGTCTGATGGAGCCCGCTCCGTCGCTCAATCCCCTATGGAGATCGCTATATATTCTACTAGGCGAATTTGTGCCTTTGGTGGATGACCGCTACGACTGGAGCATTGTTCTTCAGTTCCTTCTGACAGGATTGATCGCATGGCCCTTTGCCAGATCTGTGGGCTTGAGGCCGGTTTGGGCCGGTGTGTTTTCTTTCTTTGTTTTAACTGCAGAAAACACGCATCGAGTTCACGTTCACAATGGACTCAGCTACCTATGGGTTCCCATGCTGGGACTTTGGGCGAGTCTTTACTTTGCACGTCATCCCAATTTTAAGCGAGCTGGCTTGTTGGCGTTTGTTTGGTGGATTGCATTTCTTGGGAATGAGTATTTCGGTTACTTTCTGCTCTACGCTTCCCCGGCTCTGATCGTGGGGTACAATTGGCAAGATTTTAAAAAACAAAAATGGGCTCAACTCTTGAGATACCTAAAACTGATCCTGCCGTGGGCCCCTATGGTGATCGCACTCGTGTGCTTTTCCCACCCCGCAGTGACCTTGTGGCGAGTCATTCCTCCTGAGCATCTTCCCGAATACACGTCGAGACCGCTACCCGCCCGCACCACACAGCCCAAGCATGTGGCAGATGCGTATTCGATCAAGAACATCATGGCGTGGATCGAGCCCGGACTATGGGAAGTTCCTGCGTGGCTGAAAGATGGTGTTTTTCGGAGTCATGTCTACGAGTTTAGCTTTCGTATCGGGATGGTGCTTTTTGTTTTCTTCTTGGTCATTTGGTATTTTAGAAAACACCGAATTCTAGATTGGAAAGATCCCAACGCGCCACCTTTAAGGCCGTGGTTGACGATGGCGGGAGTGATGGCTCTGATGGGCCTGAGCACCCAATATGTCTTGAGCGGAGTATGGATCACCATGCTCATAGCCCCTGTATTTCGCGTGAGTGTGCGTGCCCACGCTTTTACATTGATCGGCGTGTTGATCGTGTTTTTCCTGATTGTTCAATGGATCTACGCTCGTTATCACAAACCACAGCTTCGTCTTGGGCTCGTGCTACTTTGTGTTTTGGTTCTTTTTGATATCACCTGGCCGAGAAGTGTTGTTTTGAGTCCCTACAAAACGCACCCCATTCCGCCTCTTAGTTCTTTGATGTATGAATTAAGGGACCATCACGAGGAGATAGGGAGCCCCCCATCGGCAACGCTCTACCTCGTTTGCGAAAAAGACCCCTGCACTTACCGATATCCCAGCTATGTCTATGCCGGTATTCACAAACTTCCCGTTCTTGATGAGCTCGCGGAGCGCAAGGACCTTGCTTCCGTTCAGCAATTCTTTAAGAATAATGGTGAAGCTTCAGCTGCTACCATCCAGCTCTTTAAGTCCTTAGGATTGAGATACATCTTGATCCCTCGTTTGAGTGGTGAGTTTCAATCATGGATTGATTATGCGCAAGATAGCGCGGAGCTTTCCACCTTGGCCTCAAATGAGCAGGGTGTCGTTCTTGAGCTCCAAAACGCTGCCGAGTTTGTGCGTGCTGATTTCCTCAAATACCTAGACATTGATCAACTCTGAGCATTGATCGGCAGGGAAGGTTGAGGCATGATGGCAACTACCGTGAACAAGAGTAATTTGACTGAATCACCATCAGATTTGCCAACCCTGAGTATTGTGATTCCAGTTTGCAATGAGTCTTCTAATTTGAGCGCATTGATCGATCGCCTGCACAAAGTTATCAAGACGACAGATATTGGAAAGGTAGAACTGATTTTCGTCAACGATGGTAGCACGGATTCAAGCCTGGCCACTCTGCAGGATCTACAGAGTCGAGATCCATCCATTGTGATTGTGGATCTTTCTCGAAATTTTGGGAAAGAGCTTGCCATGAGCGCCGGACTCAGCACGGCCCGGGGCAAGGCTATTGTTTTTATGGATGCAGACCTTCAGCATCCTCCAGAGCTATTAAGTGAATTGATTGCGAAATGGAAAGAGGGCTTTGAGGTTGTAGCTACGACACGGGCTGAGTATGAGTCCGAGCCCTTTATGCGAAAAGTTTTTTCTAGGCTGTTTTATTTCTTGATGCGCTGGTTTTCGGATGTGGAAATTTTGGCCAAAAGCACGGACTATCGCTTGATTGATCGAAAGGTGGCGGAGGAACTATTGAAGGTCACCGAAAAGCAACGCATTTTTCGTGGGCTCATTGATTGGGTGGGCTTTCGCAAAACCCATGTCAGCTTCAAGGCGGAGGCCCGGCATAGCGGACAGGCAAGCTATGGCTTTGGAAAGCTCGCCGCTTTAGCTTTGAATAGTTTTGTGGGACATTCATCTCTTCCGCTGCTTGCCGTGGCCTATGCTGGGCTTACGGTGTCTTTCTTTAGTATTCTGCTTCTCGTGGTTATGCTATGCGATCGATTTTTGGGTCAAAACTTCTTTGCCTTTTCGAGTCTCGCCATGGTGGTGGTGTCGAACATGGTGCTTACGGGAATGTTACTTAGCACCCTGGGAGTGATGAGCCTTTATTTGAGGAAAATCTACAGCGAAACACAGGGTCGTCCACTCTATGTGATTCGTGAGGTTTTAAGGCGCCAATGATTGTTGTTTGGATAGGGACGATCGCCGAGCTGATCAAACTAGCTCCGGTGATTGATCGAGCTCAAAAAGAGGGTCTTGCATTGACTCCTGTCGCGACTGGGCAAAATAACATTGTTAGTAGTGAGTGGTATGATTTGTTGTTTCCGGAGGGCGTGAAGACTTGGGTGACCAAACGTCCCATCCGTCAAACGCCTTGGCATTTCTTGTTGTGGACTTTTGAGGCCCTTTGGAAATCAGTTTTTGTTTTGCGCCGGCTTCGAAAGACCTTGAGTCCTGAAGCTGGAAAAATGAAAGTGATGGTTCATGGAGACACGGTTAGCACATTAATTGGAGCCATTGCGGCGAGGCTAGCGGGCGCTCAGGTTCTGCATGTTGAGGGCGGACTTCGAAGTTTCAATTGGCTAAGGCCCTTTCCTGAAGAAATCAACCGTGTGGGGGTATCGCGTCTGGCATCGATGGCGTTTTGTCCTGGAGAATGGGCTTGCTCGAATCTTAGGGGACTTAAATCTATTGAGGTAGTGGACACTCATTTCAACACCATCATTGATGTCATGGATATTGCGAAGCAAAAAAATATATTGCCTAGCGAGCGTATTCCCGAAAAATACTTTCTCTTTGTATGCCATAGGCAAGAAAATCTTCTGGACCAGACTTTTTTGCAGCAGCTTTTCGAGCGTATTGTAAGGCAGAGCGAGCTTTTGCCTTGTGTTTGCATTCTTCACGAACCAGCCGAGGAAAGTTTTCGCAAATATAATTTGTTAGAAAAACTGACTAGCGCTCCGCAGATCACAACCCTGCCCAGACAAAACTATTTTGAATTCACGAGTCTGCTTCGTGGCGCCGAATATGTGGTCACTGATGGAGGGAGCAATCAAGAAGAGTGTTATTTCCTCGGCAAAGCCTGCCTCATTTTGAGAAAAGAAACCGAGCGCCAAGAGGGCCTGGGGCACAACGCCCTTTTGAGCAAGAAAGATTTTGCGCTTGTGGATTCTTTTCTTGCGGATCCATTTCATTGGTCAAAGGAAGCTCCCAAGCCAGAGTTGTCTCCTTCAAAGATCATTGTCGACGCCTTGAAAGATAAGGTATGAGTCCGCTTCCAGTCAGTCTCATCATTCCCACATACAATATGTCGTCTCATATTGATGGACTCATTCGTTCTATTGAAGAGCACGGTTTAAATGCCTGCCTTGCGGAGTGTATCATTGTCAATGATGGATCAACCGATGATACGCTTGAAAAAATTAAGGCCCACGATAAGCCTTGGCTGAAAGTGATCAGCCTTGCGGAAAATCAAGGACGTTACTGGGCCAGATTTCATGGGGCGCAAGCTGCTAGTCAGCCGAGTCTATTGTTTCTAGACACACGTTTAGAGCTCGAGGCGGGTTTTGCTGCGAGACTGTGTGAATTACAGGGGCAACATGAGGCTCTCATGGGTGTTGTGAATATTGATACTTCTAGCAGCTTGTTTTCGCTTTATTGGGATCGTACGCATCGATGGATCTGGCGCAAACATTTTGAAGCCGCTCGAAAGGGCTTTTTCCTGACCAAGGAAAATTTTGATGAATACCTCAAGGGAACGACGATTTTTTTGTGTCAGCGCCAAACATTCTTGGATGTCTGTGAGCTTTACAAAGATGAGGGACTACTTTCTGATGACAACGCTATTATGAAACACGTTGTGGAACAGTCCCCGATCTGGGTGGATCCGGGCCTCGGAATTCGGTGGAAGCCTCGCGAAAGCGCGGGTGAGTTTTTGATGCGTTTGTGGGAGAGGGGACCGAGTTTTGTCGAGTACCATGTCTTTGAGCGCCGCACGGGAGCGTTCTTCTGGGCATCGATCATGCTTCTTCTCGCATCTATTTTGTGGATCTACTCACTCATCAACCTTGTCGATATAGGTGTTGGTGTTTTTGTTGCCGGACTTGTGGTGATTGTTTTGAGTACTGGATTGTTTGCGAAATCGCCCAAAGAATTTGCTCGTATGGCCCCGTTGCACTTAGGGGTGAGTTTGACCTTTTGCGCGGCCGTGCTTTATGGATTGGCCTACAATGCTTGGCGTTTTGTTTTGAGAAGAGAACGAACTTGTAAATAGCTAGTGGGCAAAAAGGCTAGGCCCATTAGTGTGGTGCAAAGCAATGACAGCGTGGCCTGCAACAAACTAGCCGATGCAGCAACCTGTGGATCCAGCCCCAAAAACACAAACAATCCAGCGGCAGCAAATTGAGCCCCGCCAATTCCCCCAAAACTAATGGGAAGCAGAGTGACTATGGCCAGCACGGGAGAGACTAGGAGCGCTACGCCGAAGTCGATATTTCCTCCCAAGGCATGGGAACTCAAAACGAGAGTGAGTGGTCCCACTAATAGGGCTAGTAGACTCAAAGCAAATACGGGAAGGTTTTTGTGAATCCTTCCATAGGTGCTCCATTCTTTGGACAGTTGTTCAGCTTTAATTTTCTGGAAGAAGCTAGGGCGAAGTCCCATCACTGCACTTAGTAGTGCCTTTCCAATGCGAGAGTTCAGCACGTATGGCGCCGCAATCAAAATCATGGCAAGTAGCAGCGACAACCCTCCGAGGAAAAGCACACTCTCGTGAGAGAGGGTGCTTTGGCTATCACCAGGACTAAGTCGCATTAACAAAAAAACGCTAGCCATCGAACCCAAGACTAAGATGCATGTGAAGCCCACTATTCGATCATGGATGGACGCCATAAATAAGGTGGACTTAGAAATTGGCTTATCGTTTTTGTTGGCCTTCTCTGTGCCGAACATCAGACCAAGTCTAATGGTTTCTTGCACGGCCAGGGCTGCAGGCATCCATTGTCCTATGGCGGAGCTAACACAATTGGCAGAAAGTACAGCCTTGAATGTTGGGGTTAGGCGGAACAGTTTGAGTATCAACCAGAAACGCATAGAAAAAAAAGCCAATACAATGCATTGTAGAATCACAATCATGGCGATTGTCTGAGGATTCGAGACGAAAGCTCGGCCAAATTGTTTGTAGTCCACCAATTCTGAGGCACCCAGAAACCATAATACGAAAATGGCTAGCAGAACAAAGCCAGCGCTTTTGAGAAATTTGGTGGTCTTCGTGTTCACTAGGAATAAACTATATCACGATATTTGGCTTGTTTAGAGACATAAAACAATGCTGTTCGGCTCGCTTAGTCTTTCTAGTCTTGCGGGGCTTTATGGGCTTGCCAGATCCAAGTTTGAGGATTCGTTGTGAGTGGAGTTAGTTGGCAAAGGTTTTGTTTGAGTTCAGATAAGCATCTGTCGAAAAACTCGCGCGACTTGCTGTGGGAGGGGCTACTTTCTGGGACGAGTTGGTTTCCAAGGACTCTGCTAAGTATAATTCTTTCTCCAGGGTCGGGGCAGTCGCAAGTCCATTCATTAAAACCTTGTATTGTGATGGAGGAATATCGGGAGAGGTAGGGCGCATAAAGTTGCAGGCTATCTAGCTTGTAGCCGTCCTTTGATAGGCCGAGAGGGTCTAAGATCCTCAGTTTGTGAAGAGTTTGGTTTGGAGGTGGGATTTTGTTGAGGCCTATGTAGAGAGGGGCGTCGTAATGCTCGAAGTAATTGAACTCTGATGCTGACTTCCAGGCTCCGAAAGTCTTTATGGACGGAACTAGGATGAATCCTACGAGTACCGCAAGCAAAGCTTTAACTCTGATGGAGTTCGCCGCCTCTCTGCTAAGAATCACTAGGGCTGGTACCATGGTGAAGATCCAAGAAACCATGTAGAAGCGAGGATAGCCCGTCCAAAAAATCGAAACTTTATCGACGTAGAAAAATAGGCCCATAAAGATCGCCGCACTATAGAAAAGCAATAGTGAATAGCGCTCTCGGCCTTTTGATATTTTTAATGCGCTAAGAAAAACGCTAGACATCACCACTAAGATCGCAAAAATATTCCAGCCCAATGAGGTCTCTAGACGAAAAACAAGTTCAGAAATTCTAGTCTGACTAAAGAGTTCTTCGGGGGAGGAAATGAGCTGAAATTTTCTCCAAACTCTGGCATCTATTCTGACGAACCAATAAAACAAGAAAATACCAACAGACGCAAAAGTCCAAGAAAGCTCATTTTTAGTGAGGCGCCATTCTTTGTTGAACATTCGAATGAGGACGAAAAACGGCGCGCAAAGAATGCTCGTCTCTTTGAAGATGCAGGCAATTCCCAGACACGCCATTGCTAAGGGGTAATTCTTTACGGGCTTTTCCAAGAGAGCCTCTAGGCTTAATAAAACAAAAACCAAGCTCCAAGGCTCTAGGTAGGTGGTCGAAAAGTAGTAGACAAATTGAGTCTGGAAAAAAACTATTAAGAGTATGAGGACGGATAGGCGGTCTATTGCCTTTCCTAAAAATGCGGGTCGCAGTACCAACAACCAGAAAGGAATGCTTAGCATGTTGGTGATTCGCAAGGCGTTGTACGGGACAAGTCCGTCAATCAAGGTGGAGATTTTGGTGAGCGGGTAGGCCAGAAAATAGAAGCCTCCGGGGTATCGAGAAAAGAAGTTATTGGCCGGATTGCCTGCAAGGCCTCCCACAAGCAAGATCACGGCGACTCCGACTGTTGCTGTTGTTCTGGGGTAACTCTTTCCGAGTTTTGAGCGAGAGAACGCGATGAAGCCAATAAGATATAAGACGAGTCCAAGGTACCAACGGTCAAAGAGTGAGAAGGATTGAAAAATTGCGTGAGTGTGGTGATCATGATCGCCCACGAAAGGAAAGTCGTTATCGAGACGGCCTAAGAACAGCCAGAGTCCTATGAATGCTGTGACTAGCACAAGCAATGTCTTTGTTTGTGATTTGGGAAGCTTAAGGATGTTGTATAGTTTTATTTCATTTCCGCTTGAAGCACAGGCGATAAGAATCAGAAAAGTAATCAAGGCATTTTGTATAGGGAGGGTGTCTAGAGAGGTCCAGAGTGTGCTGACAATAAGGCACAAAGTGATATATGTGGAAATTAACATTTGGATGTATATCTAAACCATGAATGGCAAACTCGCCACCTGCAGGCTTTTCTTGCCTTTTTGACTTGGATATTAAAACATTTTGGGGCTATGATTTGTGTAATATGGCAGCGACGACAAAAGAATTTGAAAGAGCGCTTGCAAGACTCAAACAAGCTTTGGCGCAGCCTAAAGATGAATTTGTTCGGGACTCCGTGATTCAGAGATTTGAGTTTACTGTTGAACTCGCTTGGAAAAGTGCAAAGAAGGTTTTGGGCCTGAGTGCGACAGCTCCCAAGGTGGTTGTGCGAGATCTCGCGCAGCAGGGCCTTATTGATGATCCGAATGTATGGTTCAAGCTGATTGATGCTAGAAACCTTTCCTCTCACTCCTACAATGAGCAGGTCGCAGAAGAAATCTACGACATAGCGAGAGAAGCTGTTGTTGTATTTGATTCGTTATTTGAGCGGTTGCAGTCGTTATGAGTTCGAATAAATTCGGCTTGAGAGAGGAAAACTGGGAGGTCTTAAGGCTTTTGGCGATTGATCCTCTAAAAAAAGCCGATGCAAAAGTTTGGGTTTTTGGGTCTCGAGCTCGAGGAGATTCACAAAAGTTTTCTGATTTGGACTTGCTATATGAGTTTAGGGAATCTGCACCGATAGCTTTGATTGGAACTATCGAAGAGTCCTTGGAGAATTCCAACCTGCCGATTAAAGTCGACCTCGTCAATCGCCGTGACCTCGCAGAATCTTATCGTGATCAAATTGAAAAAGAAAAAGTCGAATTGTAGCACCTGGGGTGATTGCTCCTTTGTGACCATCGTCCTACGCGAAACTAACTTTTTCGTTGTAGCTGCTGCTGGCAATCTCGCACAATTAGCCACAATAGCGGCAGCGTCGTCCATAGGGCGCGCCCGTCTGTAGGCACGCTAAACATCGTGTTGTGCATCACCGGAATGATGGCAACAGAAGCTAATAGGGGCCAGGCAGCTCGGTCCAGTCGAAGACGATTCTGCCAGAGCCAGTAAAAACTCAACGGCCACAACAGCCCCCATAGCCTCGGGTCGACGAGATGAGCTAAGCTCGCGCCCAGTGAGGAGAGTCTTACGCCCATAGCGACGAAAAGGCTCGCGTCTTTCAGAGGTCCTTGAATGCCAAGCAAGTAGCCGAGCGATGAGCTAGCTGCTAGCAGCAAGAGCCACCAGGGCAGCGGTCGCTTGTGCAAAAGCTGATAGCCAGCAAGTAACATCGCCATCTGAAACCAAGCCTCCGCATTGACGAAAGGAATCGCGATGACGGCGAGGCAAGATAGCCACAGCCATTGGCGGTCGAGCGACAAAAGCAGAAGTAGTAAGCCCGCTATGAGCCAAAGGTCGGTGTACAATTGAAAAGCAAACACAGCTCCGATAGGTGCAAGTGCGAACGCAGCCCATGTCCACCTTGAAGCACATTTGTTTTCTGCTGCGCTCGTGGCCTGACTAGCATCAGCACTGCGTGTCTTCCAGAACAGCCACATCACTCCAGCTAGCAAAAAAACCTGAAACATCTGTAGCCACAGTGGGTGAACTTGGTCGATGGTCTTCATGAATGAGGCATAGATAAAAGGAATCAGATTCGGGTAGTGCTGGTCTTCGCTGTTGCCAATGGACTTCACTAGTTTGGGGTCGAAGGCGGAGGCTAGCAAAACATCGTAGCCGTTTAGCAACAAACTTTTCTTTTCAAGAAAATATACCGTCGCAGCTCTCGCGTACCAAACATTTTTGGCATCTTGGCCTATGTCAGGAGTTTTGAAATAGTAAGCGCCCCAGGGCATATTCTTCGGAAGCGCGCAGCTTTGTTGTCGTAGTTTGTGTTGGATTTCCGAGAGTTCTTTGAAGGGCGTACTTTCCTTCGCGCTAAGGCAGGCGATGCCGCCGATGTTTTCTAGGAAAGGTTGGGCTTGGACAATCGCTCTTGTGTAACTTTTCCCGCAGCCATCTTCGCTCAAAACCGTGCTCGTTTCTCTGAGCACGCAAGCCTCGCGGTTCCATTCCATGGAGAAATGGCTCATTTGAGGAGTGACTAAAGAGTATAGAAATTGAGCGCCGGCCAGAGCCGTCGAAAAGATCCAAAGATGGCGGAATGTAAAATATCGTTTCAGACCCATGATCGGTAATTTTACACGACGAAACGCAGGCGTGCCAGATACAGGTATCCGATACCTGTATCTGGCACCTGCGGTCGCACTCGCGGTCCGTGCTCGCGGTCCGCACGGCTGCGATGACCGGCGATGGCACCAAATTTGCGATGGCACACGCGTATGGCCATTCAAGGAAACTCAAAAAATAATCTACATACATTTGTATTTACAAATGTCATACAGTGGAGTAGCCTGTGAAGATACAATGTAGATCCATCGCGGCTGAGGGGTTTGATTGGGATGATGGGAACCTGCTTAAGGCGCAAAAGCATGGTTTGAGTCTTAAGCAGATTGAAAAATTCTTTCAGCAAGAGTTGCTTATCGTTCCAGACTATAAAAACTCTGATGTTGAAGATCGATATGTGGCTTTTTCGGCGGAGGTGACGGGGCGGGCCATGATCGCCATTTTTACAATGAGGGAGCTTCGAGGAGCTACTTTGATCCGAGTCATCTCTGCTCGCTACATGCACAAGAAGGAAATTCTGATCTATGAAAAAATCAAAGAAAACATCTAAAGCTAAGAACATTGTTCAAAAGCAGGGTGATTCACTCGATCACGACATGTCAGACTTTATTCAGGGCGCCTCAGGTTGGAAGCGCATTCGATTTGAGTTTATGCCTAAGAATAAAACTGTCACTATCCGCATGAGCGAGGAACTGCTAACGGCGCTAAAGAAAAAAGCTCAAGCCAGTGGAATCGATTACCAAAAATTTATTCGCCTTAAGCTAGAGCAGATTATCGATGATGATGCGGCTTAGGTATCCGATACCTGTATCTGGCACCTAACTAACTCTTAAATCTCGAGTTTCTGACAAACTTTCGCGGGATCAGGCTTGTTGAAGACGGTCTCCGCAATTTCGGGACTGTGCTTTCTCGCTGTTTCGACAAGCTTGGCGCATTCTTCGAGGCTGGCTCTTCCAAGTGCTTTTCTTTTGGAATAACTCACAAGTGTTTCATCACGCCCTTGTTTATCGAGGAGCGTTTCAGCTTTTTCATAACAAGACACGATCCCATGTAGGACGAGGCGCTCGTCATCAGGTCTTGGTTCACAAGTGCTTCGAGCGTTGTAGACCCCTTTGTAGACGCCAGGCTCTAGATCCGAATAATGCGAAGTAAACACCACGCCTTCAAGAAGTGGGTTGCCGTTATTTCTTTGGTCCCGAATTTCTTGGAGCCCAACTCCCGGGCCGATGAGGCCATAAAAAGATTCAAACCCCACAGACTTGCAGTCCATCACATGTTTGCGTTTGTAGTAAGTCATGACAGCTAAGTTTCCAGGGAAAGTCTGTTGTTTGAGGCTAAGCATTTCCTCGGGAAGGTAGATGTCTTTTTTAAGTTCAGCAGGTTCTCCGCCCCAGGCGTACATGCGTAGAATATCTTTTTGTTGAACGAGGGCGGCTTTTTCATCGGAGCTATAGCGCTCACAACGCATCTTCGCCCACTCGAGTGCGAATTCCGCAACTTCCTTTTCAGAAATCGCGCCGTTACTTGGAAGACCTTTTTTCTGAAGCTCTTTTTGAACATAGGCTGCATCAAAAGTCAGTGCGGTGTGCTTGTTGTTGGTGTAGGGCGTTTTGAGTTTGACTGGACTTTGCTTCACGAATCGGACGTCCTTCGCGGGTGCCGCGAGCGTGTGTCCGTCTTGTGCGTGGGATGTGTGGGAGTAGCCAAAGAAGCAAGTGATGCTGAGGCAAGTGATACTGAAGCAAAGCGCGAAGTGTGATTTTTGGGTCAATTTATACATATCCATATAGCTTCAATATGCGTGCCAGGAATACACGATTTATGGCCATAGAATTCAGTCACTTGCGAGGCAGCTCTAGGGCCTAAGTGCCGAATATTTAGACAGTGCTTGGTTTAAAT
>Ga0100403_1000989_pt1 | contig 27005 bp, 47 predicted proteins | sample CryGeymet201501t_FD_83663 | JGI IMG/M metagenome (GOLD analysis project Ga0100403, IMG submission 83663) | Groundwater microbial communities from Crystal Geyser aquifers in Utah, USA - Crystal Geyser metaG 2015-01t | ecosystem: Environmental > Aquatic > Deep subsurface > Groundwater | place... | reverse complement strand
GACAATTAGCGAGCTTAGGTTCGGGCAATCATTTTATCGAAATTCAAAAAGGTTCAGACGGACATATTTGGATTATGATACACTCTGGTTCTCGTAATCTTGGAAAGCAAGTGGCAGACCATTACAACAAATTAGCTGTTAATCTAAATGAAAAATGGCACAGCTTGGTTCCAAAGGAATGGCAATTAGCTTTTCTGCCCATTGATTCAGATGAAGGTCAAGCATACATTTGTGAAATGAACTATTGTGTTGATTTTGCTTTTGCAAATAGAAAATTAATGATGGATAGGATTAGAACAATATTTGCAAAATATACAATGTCTTCTGCGATGGATTTTATTAACATAGCACACAATTATGCAAGACTTGAAAATCATTTTAGAGAAGATGTATGGATTCATAGAAAAGGAGCGACATTGGCTACGATTGACACAATAGGAATTATTCCCGGAAGTCAGGGAAGCAAAAGTTATATTGTTAGGGGACTTGGAAACCCTGAATCCTTTAACTCGTGTTCTCACGGAGCAGGAAGAAAAATGGGCAGAAAAGACGCAGTAAGAACACTTAATCTTGAAGAAGAAAAGAAAAGATTAGATGATATGGGAGTTGTTCATTCAGTAAGAAATACTTCTGACCTTGATGAAGCGCCCGGGGCATATAAGCCAATAGATATTGTAATGAAAAACCAAGAGGATTTAGTCGAAATCTTGGTAGAATTAATGCCACTTGGCGTTATTAAAGGATAAATAATAGTTCTTTAAAATCTGGCGGTTTGTCCTCGTAAAGGATTGTAAAAGCAACTATATCAGTCAGACGGATTACGACTATGACTGATTGACAACTCGTTAATATCTGCGTAATTGTGGAGGGCTAACGAAAGAACCAATCCCCAGCAAGTTTTGTAATATTTGTTGCTTTTGTCTGGGTAAAACTAACTTGAAGTTAGACTATCTTCCCAAAATAGCATACGAGACCGAAATGTCTTAGCCAAGCAACCAAGCCGCCAGATTTTAAAGAATTATTAAATAATTAGAAGAAATATGAATATACGAATTTGTAGTGCCTGCGGACAATCAATTAAACAACCCGACTTCACAGGCACAGGATGGGATTATCTTAAAAACGCACCATACGAATATGATAAAACAGATAAAAAGGTTGAGGATTGTAGATGCGTAGTAGGCAATAGTGGTAAGTGCATTAAATGTGGTAAATAATTAAAAAAACGAAAATGAAAAAAGAAAACACACAAAAGAGAGTAGAGGAGAAATTATACGAAATAGTAGATAGTTTTCTTGTTGAGGCAAAAGACCAAAACGGTAATGATAGAACCTTAGAAAAACTAAATCAGGATAGGCATTTAGCGGTGGAAAATCTTAAAAACTTACTTTCTCAATGCGAGGAGGAGGAGGCAAAAAAGGAAAAAATAATAGAGGAGATAGAAGAGGAGTTTGAACAATTTGCGTTAATAAATGACTTCTATCAGAGAGGTTTCCCAATGTCAAAAATGTCAGCATGGCTTCGCACTATTCTCGCCAACAAGTTAACGAAAATGAACTCAAACCCAACCTAAAGTGTAGTAATGCGCGGAAACTGTGGACAGAAGTGCGAAGTTATTGAAAAAGATGGAAACATAGTCGAAGCCACCTTTATTATGGAAAAATCGCAACCAACTCAAATAGAAGAAACAGAAAGGCAATCAGGGTGGCTTATGAGTATTTGATGCGCGCGCTTATCGCCAGTAATGTCAGCGCAGACAAAGTGTCGAATTTTAGAGTCGAGGAAGCCGGCAAGGGCAAGGATGGAAATTATAGAATTACATTGAGTTACGATGTAATTGGAGATTTTGGCTTTGATCGACAAAGAGAGCTCAAGGATTTTGAAGTTACTCCGAAATATGTAGTGCTGTCTATGAAAATCCACTTTTGCGGCAAATAATAAGAGCCGTGAATCGCAGGAAAGGCACGAAAAAAGAGTAAAAAAATAATTAAAAATGTTAGTGCGTTTTTTGGCGGTGAAGATTTTAAAAAATATATCGAAGAATATTGGGGCGGCGTAGTAGATTGCGAAAAATTTCTAATGGACGAAGCAAACGACTGCAACACAATAATCATTGACGCAGTAAAAGACACCCAAAGGATAACCGAAGAACACGACAAAAAGATATTCGATAAATTCGTTTGGGAGTTAAGGGAAAGAATTAAGCCAATGGAAAACCAAAAAGATTTAATTAAAATCTTAGTAGAATTAACACCCCTTGGAGTCATCAAGGGCTAAAGAATAGGTATTAAAATTAAGAAAAATATATGAAAGAAGAAAAGAAAATCACAATTAATGCCGCGATGGAAAATGTCATGTTTGACATGCTTGAAAAGTGGGGCTATATGGGGGCATTAAAAGACGGCTACTTAAAATGACCTTGTGGAGAAACGATAACAAAAGAAAATCTGGCAGCAATAAAACCCAAAGACGGGCAGGTCGTGTTTTATCATAGCATTATTTGTTTATCAGAATAAACCTCCCTCTACAAGAGAGACAATTCAATATCCTATTTACATTTATAGAAAGATATGGTATAGTAATTATAGATAGGTTCATTTTATTTTTTGGGTAGTGATTAGAGAGTTACTTCGCCTTTTAAGCGACAGGTCATTGGTTCGAATCCAATCGTCTCCCCCAATAGATGGGAGACGTAGCTCAGTGGTAGAGCAGTTATATTTCTCTCTAAACTATTCTCCCATATTTTAATACTGTGGCAGTGATAATAGGGTTACTTCGCTCGACGTAAGTCGAACAATAATACTTTTAGTCTTATGGCTAACTTGTCTAGGAAAATAGATGATTGCTGGGAAACTGGCGCCAAACTCCGTGCATGAGTTTTCAAAAATAAACTGCACAACCCCCTATTAATTATTCTCCACATTTTTTATAATTAATATTAGGGTAGTGAAAAAAGAGTTACTTCGAAAAAAATCAATTCTATTTTTACACTAGTCTCTTTTTACTATTCTCCCAAAATATGTCAAAATTCAATACAAAGACGCAAGGAACAAAAACAAAAAACCTTGCCGGAGGTACTGCCTTCAAAGAAAATGAGAAACTAGAATTCGTTTCTATTTTATTAACCTCATTTGTACAAGCTCAGTTCTATAGAGGAGCAAGTCAAACGACAGATCGAGTTGCAGAACTTATCAAAGAAATGAAAGATAAGAAATTTACTGCAAAAGCTGCAATATATGCTAGAAACGAATATGGTATGAGATCGATATCTCATGTGGTTGCTGGTGAACTTGCAAAATTAGCCAAAGGCGAAAAATGGACAAAAAATTTCTATGATAAAGTCGTTCACAGAGTTGATGATACTACAGAAATATTATCTTATTACGTAACAAAATACGGAAAACCCATACCAAACTCTCTTAAAAAAGGTCTTGCAAAAGGTCTTTTAAAGTTTGACGAATATCAAATAGCTAAATATAAAGTAAGTGGAAAAGCTATGTCTCTTGTAGACGTCATAAATCTTGTAAGACCAAAACCAACTCCAGCAATCGATGCCCTAATGAAAGGCACTCTTAAAGCAGCAGAAACATGGGAAAAGAAATTAACGCAAGCAGGCCAAAAAGCAGAAACAGAAGAACAAAAAGCAGAACTAAAAGACGAAGCATGGAAGGAACTTATTAAAACAAGAAAAATAGGGTATTTTGCTCTATTAAGAAATCTGCGTAATATTATCGAACAATCTCCAGAAATGATCGACGATGCTTGTAAACTATTGACAGACGAAAAACTTATAAAGAAATCTCTTGTTCTTCCATTTAGATATGTATCAGCATTAAAAGAAGTCGAAAAGCTCAATGACTCAAGAAAAGTAATAATTGCATTAAGTAAAGCAATCGATATTTCCTGTGCAAACATACCAAAATTTGATGGAAAGATAGCAATTGTTTTAGATGACTCTGGCTCAATGACATGGGCTGAAAAGCCTATTGAAATCGGTGCATTATTTGCAGCAGCATTACTAAAAACAAACAATGCTGATCTGATTATGTTTTCAGATCGAGTAAAATATTTGACTTTAAATCCAACTGATAGCATTCTTACAATGCAAAAACAAATCATTGCTAAAGCGCATGGAGGAGGCACTGATTTTCGATTACCATTTAAACTTATGACAGATAAAAAAGTAAAGTATGATAGAATTATTATTTTATCAGACATGCAAGGCTGGAGAGAATCAACGTATGCTAATCCAGGAACAGTGTATTCAGCATATAAAAAAGAAATAGGCGCCGATCCAATTCTTTATTCATTCGATCTTGCTGGACACGGCACTTTGCAATTTCCAGAAAGAAACGTTTATTGTCTTGCTGGGTTTTCTGAAAAGGTGTTTGATATAATGAAACTTCTTGAAGAAGACAAGAATGCGCTTATTGATAAAATCGAACAGGTCGAATTATAATGAAGATTCTATTAATTATTTTTTTCGTTAGCGGTTTCATCGCAGTTATTATGGCAATCGGTCTTAGCACAAAACAAAGTCGTGACGAAGAAAAACACAACAATGCCAAAGGAGACTAAATCTGCGAAAATTTATCTATGCGGAAATTGTCAAAAGAAAACAAATATCACATATACAAAATTTGGTTTTAAAAAAGTCTATTGCGAAATATGTTGGTTCGATATAATATTAAAGCAAAACGACGGGAAAGAAAACGCCTCAACCGACGAAAAATGGGAATGAGCGGTAGAAGTATTTTTACTTTGTTAAGAATAATTCATGAAAAAATAAATGAAGAAAACAAGAAAACATAACCACGTTTGGGTTTATGGTGTATATTGCATTAGTGTGCGTAAAAGTTTTTTAATAATTAGATGGTGCGAATGTGGTTTATCAGAAGAATCAGAATTAAAAAACGTCAAATTCGGAAAAAGAACAAATTATATAGTTGAGAAATAGAAATTTGAAAATATTAAACAAACATAACATATATAAAGTATCTAAAGCACTCGTTATATACGGGTGCGCAGCTATTTTAGGGTTCTCACTTGCTTTATATATTTTTGGCATATAATGATAAGATATTTATTAATATGATTAAAGAATTTTTAAAACATAACAATTTTATCGAAGGCGAATATTCTGACCAGGCATATCGAGATGCTTTGAATGCATGGTCAATTGCAATGAAATATGACAAGTTATCAATGGAAATGATATTAGACATACATGGCGCGCTGATGGAGACATTAAATCCAAGGATTGCAGGTAAATTCCGGAGATGCAATGTTAGAGTTGGGTATAATGTCTGTCCTAACTATAAACAGGTTGAAGAACTGATTAATCGATGGGTTGACTATAATAAATGTCTTCAAAAAGAAGAAGACATAAAAATTGCCCATATTTCTTTTGAGAGCATACATCCGTTTGAAGACGGAAATGGAAGAACTGGTAGAATTCTTTTTAATTGGCATCGTCTATATGCGGGTCTCCCAATATTAGTTATTCATGAAGGCGACGAACAATTCGAATATTATAAATGGTTCAATTAATATGACAGACATGGAAGAATTTTATTGTAAAGACGACATAGAGTGCTATCGGTGTGGTTGTGAATTACCAAAAGGTTCTATAATATTTTCAGATGGATATGAATTCATATGTCAGGGATGTTATGACGATGAAGAATTTTTTGGTGGTTGAGAATAATAAATATATGAAAGGAATATATAAATTTGAAATAACAAAAGACGGAAATCAATATTTAGCAGAATGCTTCATGAACGATGAACGAATAGGAATGACTTGTGGCGAAGACGAAAATGAGATATTTGATATGGTCGCGGATTTTTATAAGACTTCTTTAGACATAGAAATATCTTGGTATCGGTATATTATTTATAAAATTTTTAGAGTATGAACAAGCAGCAATTAATAAAAATAATAAATAAAGACTTAAAAGACAAAAACTGGGAATTGATTAAAACTGACAATTTATATGAGTTTTTGATATGGGGGAGAGGAGCAGGACTTGAAATTCATTTTAAATCTAAAACTCCGACAGGATTGGTTAAAAAGATAATAAAACATTATAAATAAAGAATAATGACAAAAAAACAAGCAAAACAATGTGTTGGAAAGGGTTGGAGCAAATTAATAGATGAATTTTTTGTTCGATTACCGAAGGGTGCAAAAGTAAATTATTGTAAAGAAAAATTTGGCACACTGAGATTCGAATGTACTGGAGATACTGGCGATCTAGAAATCGAAATACTAAATAAAAGTGAGCACGTATGTGAGTTTTGCGGAGAACCAGGTGAATTAAAAAATCATAGAAATTCTTCTTTAATGTGGTATAGAACATTATGTGAAAAATGTTTAAAAAATAAAGAGAATGAACGAAAAATATGAAAATCGTATTTAGTGATATTGAAAAATTTATCGCAAAAGAGATTTCGATTTTAATATTGGGTTCTTGTTCATTCGTTCTTGCAGTGACAGGATATTGGAAGATAGGAATTGCAGTGTTTATATTACATATTATAAACATCGGTTGTTTTATTAAAGAATGAAACTAGTCGATTATTAGTTAATTGCGGGATTATAAGAGAAAGAGTAGACTCGACTAGTGATACAAAAACACTAAAGGTCGAATTTGGTAACACTTATTCTATCTCGACTCTTATGTTTCGCACTTAGAGGGTAATCAAAAAATGACAAAAAACGATTTTACAACGGATTCAAGAGAATTGTTTTTGTGGAATTACGAATGCTGGGAATGCGGACAAAACCATTGGGATGTTTTACATCATATTCTTGGCCGATCTTCGAATTCTCCTCTAAATGCGGCTCCTTTAAATAATTTCGAATGTCATATTGGAAATGGTAAGTTATCTCATGCGAGTAAAAGATCGTATTATCTCCAAAAAACATTAGAATATTTAAAGAAAAATAATTATAAATTCACAAAAAAAGATAAGGAGTTTATCGAAAAAAATAAGAAATTCTATGAAACAAAGAATAACGACTGAACAATTGCAAGAATTAACATCGTCGCAAACAGAAAAGGTTAGAAGACTGAATGAGGCCCTTAATTATACTGTTCAGAATATTAAAAAGAATGTTGAATTTCCGCTGTTGACTCTTGGGCAAATGTTACAGTTTTTAAGAAAAGACATTAAAGAAATAACTATGGCTGACGACTGTGTCATTGGTATTTTTTTAAAGAATGGAGAAAAATATAAGGGAGAAGAAGTGTGTGATATTTTGTGGGAAATAACAAAAACAAAAATAAAGAAAACGTCATTAAATAGGATAATTAAAAAATATGCTAAAAATACTTGATGTGATTTATCGAATTATTATTATTATTTTGTATGCATTATTTATAATAACGTTTTCAATATATCTAACAGTATTGTTAGACATTAATGAAAATTCTAAAAAGATTATTGACGATTTATCAATACAAGAACGTTTAACATATAAAAAATAAACATGATTATCGCCTTTGATGTGGACGGAACTCTCATAAATTTCGATAATACTCCAAACTATAGAGTTATAGATATTTTAAGATGGTTTCAACAAAACGGTGATAGAATAATAATTTGGAGTGGGGGTGGTATGAATTATGCAGAACACTGGAATAATAAACTTGGTCTGAATGCCGATGAGGTTGTTTTTAAAACAAAGGAATCAGCACTAAAGATAAATCCAGATATCGCTTTTGACGACGAATTTATTAATTTGGGTAAAGTCAATATCAAAATAAATAATTTTTAAATAACGCATGTTAAATCTAATCTTTGGATTGCATGCATATCAACCGCCAACGCAAAAAAGACACGTTGTAAAAAAAATAATAAAAGAAAGCTATGAACCAGTTTTAGATGTGATAAATGAATACTCGTCTACGTTTTGTGCAGATATGCCTCTTTCTTTGTATAAGCAATTGCCAAAAAGAGTATTAAAAAAATATATTGAAGCCCAGTTTTCTGGAAATATATTCGATGTATATTCTCCAGACTATCATCCAATTTTACCATTCGTGCCCTTTGAAAAAATGAATTTAAAAGTACAAAACGACAAAGGAATATTTCCCCCAGAATTAGCATTCTCAGAAAAAATAATACCAGGTTTAGAAAGAATAGGATATGAATGGACCATCGCAGACGAAACACATTATGTTGGACCAATGTTAACAAGATACTCAATTCCTAAAATAAATGGTGTCAATGTTTTGTTAATGTCACGATTTTGGCAAAAACAAGTAACGTTTAATAAACAAGACGGCAAGAATTTCGTCGATCGAATAGTAGATTCACACTCATTCAAAGACATTGATGCGTATGTCTTAATATGGATCGACTGGGAAACGTTTGGTCATCACGTTCCTGGAAGCATCGAAAGATTTTTAATACCTTTTATAAAAGAAATCGAAAATAGAAAAGATATTCTGTTAACGACTCCAATTGAAGTTATTCAAAAAATCAAATCTTTCGACGCAAAAGGCACGATTGAAGATGGGTCATGGTCCGGCGATTTAGACTTATGGTGGAAAAAAGGAGACCCTTTCCACGAAACATGGTGGAAATTAGCGTACGAAACATTGAAAAATTTTCCTAACCATCCAGAAACTGAAAAAGCCTTATATTCATGTCAATGCTGGATGTGGTCTAATGGAAAGGGCGATATTGCAAAAGACGGATTAGAAATATTCAGACGAATATGGAAAAAACACGAATTAATTGATAGACTTTCGTCTCTTTAAATAAATCATTAACGATATCAAAAAAATGTCAAACGTAATAAAATTGGAAATGATTGTGCCAGACCCAGAACAACCAAGAAAAACATTTAAAAATTTACCAGAACTTAAAAGTTCGATTGAAAAACAAGGGATTCTGGTACCGCTAAATATTGAAAGCAATTATAAAGATAATTTATATTTATTACTAGATGGTGAAAGAAGATATAAGTGTGCCAAGGAATTGGGTTTGACAGAAGTGCCAGTCATAATAACAGAAGGTCCATTATCGTTTTCTGAAAGAACGATTTTAAGATTTAATATACAAGAAAAACATGAAAATTGGAGTGTGTTTGATAAAGCACGCTCGATTTATGAACTCAGGACGAAAACAAAAATGAGTATTGCAGAGATAGCAGAAAAAATAAATATGGAAGCGCCGATGGTGCATGGTTGGTTAAGCATTGTAGAGTTTTCAGAAGAAAATCAAAAAACAATCGACGAAAAAAATGTTTCTTTTACATATTTAATATATTTAGTAAGAATTGTTAAAAATTGTCTATTGTACTTAGAATATAAAAAAGAATTTCTTGAACAAAAACTTATTGAAAGAGTATGTAGTGGTTCAATAAAAACTTCTAAAGATGCACATATACTATCTCAGATATTTCAAAATGATAATTATTTAGAAGAAAAAAAGAAATTCGTTGAAGACGAAACATATGAATATTCTGATTTTATAAATGATACGAAAAAAAAGGAAGATATCGAAAATAAAGGGTTTTATAAAGACGTATTAAAACTTGAAAAAAAATTAACAAGTCTAATTTCAGAAAAAAAGAAATTACCAAAAGATATTCTAAGGATTCTTGAATCAATACAAATAAAGTTAAATGACTTAATAAAATAATATGAAAGTCTGTATTGCGTCGAAAAATCGAGCAGAAATAATGTCGACTCATTTGTTTTTTGACCCATCTGAAGTTTTGATTTTCGTTGAACCGCAAGACATAAAGAAATACAAGTCGTTTTGGCCCGAATATACATTTATAGACATCGAAAAGAATAATCAAGGTCTACCATATGTAAGGAATTTTATTTTAAAAAATTGTTCTGAAGACAAATTAATAATGTCTGACGATGATATAAGCTCTTTTGGAGTTAGAAATAAAGAAGGAAGATATGATGCAATGATGAAAAGAAATGAATTTTTAAAAGATATTGAAGATGGTTTAGATAAATGCTGGGGTTATGTTATTCCTCAGTCTGGTTTTGCGTATTTTATGAATCAAGAACCAGGAACACTAGAAGAAGGTCGATACTATGAAAATCGTAGAACGTTAAAAGCGTTTTATGGTATAAACGTTAAAAAATTCAAAGAACATGGAATCTTCTATGACACAAGTGATAACGATGATATAGATACAACAATACAAATAATGTTTAATAGTGGTAATATTTTAGCCGACTTTATGTATTGTATAGAAGCAAGACAAAGTTCGCCAATGGACGAAGGCGGATTAAGTTATACAAGAGAAAGTCCTAAAGACGTTGATTCAATTTTAAGAAAAAATTTAAAGACTGCTGCAGAAAGATACGGATTTGAATTTTTAAGAGCAGTTAAAGATAAAGATGGATATCTTAAATCTTTTTATATTAACATGGAACAATTGTTAAAAAGAAAAGATATTGCAATGAAAAACTATGAAAAATATTTAAAAAATAAAACAATATGAAAACGATAATAAATAAATGGCAGTTCGAGATATCCTGTTCTGACGAGGCATGGAAATATCGGGCAACTGGTTGGAAATTGATAACGTTTGGAATCTTTAAAATTCACACGATACCAGAGGAAGGGACAATGTTACATAAGGGTCTATATAAGGGTTTTAGAATATCGATGTTAGTCTTTGTCCCTATATCATTTATAACATTTTAATATGAAAACCTATGTAGGCATAGATGGAGGGCTCTCAGGGGGTATTACAGCGCTAAAAGACGATAAGATTATTGATATTATCAAAATGCCAATCATTAAATCAGCTAAAGCAAAATCAGAATATGACGTATCTGAAATTATTAATTTTTTAAATAAATTTGAAGACCCATTTGTAATATTTGAAAAAGCACACGCAATGCCTAAACTTGGTACAGTCCAAGCTTTTAATTTTGGCAAAGGATATGGCATAATAATAGGTATTCTCTCAGCAATGAAAATACCATTTCAGATCGTGCATGCAAAATCTTGGCAAAAAGAGATGTTTTCAGATATGAATAAAATGGATACTAAACAAGCTAGTGCAATAATAGCCCAACGGTTATTTCCAGATTTTGATTTCAGACCAACTCAAAGATGCACAAAGGTCGATTCTGGTTTTACTGATTCAGCATTATTAGCAGTATACGGAAGTAGGCATTTTTAATATTGTTCTTTTGGTATATACAAATGTAGAATGATATGGTATACTAATACTATTGGTGACATTAAATTATAATTAATTATTAAATTTTATGAGATTTGATAAAAAAATGGAATATATAAAAAGGGTTTTGAAAACACCTATGCATATGTACGTTCCATCGACAAATACTGCTGGTCATGTTCTTCTTATATTAGAAGACGAAAAAGGGACTCGTTATAAATTCCCAGGCGCGACAATGTCAATAGCGATCGACGAAGCATATCTTTATATTGAGACTGAAATAAAGAATGGTTCTATGACCGACCCAGATAAAAAAAGTAAAAAACAACTGAATGAAGAAATAGAAGATAGAGACGAAGTCATCAACCTAGACGAAGAAAAATAACATGAAGAAAACTATTTGTGATATCTGTTTTAAAGAAACAAATATCGATAAAGACAAAGGAATGGCACTGTATGAAATGATTAAAGAAACGTCTTCAGTAAATTTCATAGCTGGGGGAGGAGAGCAATACCCAAATGTATTAAAAAAAACATTTGATATTTGCATAACCTGTGCTGAGAAAATCGAAAAAGAAATCATTGAAAAAATAATGATAAAAAAATGAAAATCTATCTTAATCCAATTCAGTGGAGCGTTCATATAAAAAGAACAAGAACAAGTTCAAAAAATAAAGTCGAAAAATTAGTAGTAACGTTATTGCCAATGTCAGACAATGTTGATAAACTTGAATTAGAAAAAGGTAATACTTTAGAAATTGTAAGAGAACTTGATTTATCATTTTGGAGTCTGCTGAAAGCTGGAATTTTTGGTAAAGAACTAGAAACCGACAAAAACAAAACCGCAGAAAATAATAAAAATAAGAAACATCGATAGACTATTAAATCTTGAAGACGAATATGAAGAAAAACGAAGAAAATAAAAAACCAAAGGAAACGAATATCGATGCAGTGTTAAAAGAAATTATAAAAGAATTTGGAGAAGAATCAATAATGAAAGCAGCAGAAAAAAGAAAAATCGATATAGACGTGTTACCAACGGGAATAATGAGTTTAGACGATGCATTAGGAATTGGTGGTATACCAAAAGGTAGAATTATAGAAATATTTGGGCCTGAGTCTTCTGGAAAAACTACTTTATCTTTACAATTGATTGCACAGGCACAAAAATTAGGTATGCTGTGTGCATTCGTCGATGCTGAACATTCTTTGGATTTGAAATATTCTAGTCAACTCGGCGTAGACACAAGCAAACTTTTAATATCTCAACCAGACTGTGGAGAAGACGCATTGAACATCACAGAAAAATTAGTCAATTCGAAAAAAGTGGGGTTAATAATTATCGATTCCGTAGCAGCACTAACACCAAGGGCAGAAATCGACGGAATAATGGGACAAACTCATATAGGATTACAGGCAAGACTTATGTCTCAAGCCCTTAGAAAACTTGCTGCGATATGTTCTAGAACAAACACAATAGTAGTTTTTATAAATCAGATTCGTCTAAAAATAGGAATGGCTTGGGGAAATCCTGAAACGACAACTGGCGGAGTCGCTTTAAAATTTTATACTTCTGTAAGAATTGAAGTAAGACAATCTGTGAAATTAAAGAAAAATGAAGAAATAATTGGAAATAGAATTAAAGTAAAGATCGCGAAAAACAAAATCGCTTCTCCATACAAAACTACAGAATATGATATAATCTATGGAGAAGGCATTTCTCAAGTAGCAGACATCGTAAATCTTGGTTTAGAGCATGACGTCATTGAAAAAGAAGGAAATACATTAACATTTGAAACCAAAAAATTGGGTCGAAGTCTCGAAAAAACAAAGGAATTTCTTAAAGAAAATCCTGACGTTCTTGAAGAGATAATTAAAAAAGTTAAAGAAAGACTTGGTAAACCTAAAATTAAAAGCATTACAGAAGACACTGAAGAATAATTAAATATAATAAAATGAGTGATCGAATCGAAAGATTTAAACTCATTCCTCCAAACAAAGTTGTCTTCAAGGAAAAAAGTAAAATATCAAAGTTATATAAAGAAGGATATTCATTGAGTTTTCTAAGTAGATATTTCCATTTTGATTTTTCTGTTATTTTGCACAATGTGCGAAAAATAAGACTAAAAAGAAAAGCATTATATAGAATATATGAAAAACAAGCCGAACGAAAAGAATTTTCAAGACCAGAAAAGATATTGGAAAATGAAAAAACGTATTTAGACAAGTATTTCCCAGACACGAATACAGAAGATATATCAAATAGTTATTACTGGTATTGGAAAGATAAATTCGATAAGGCAGAAGAATTAAAAAGAAATTGCAAACACGAAACAAAACACGTCAGATGCGGTGCATGTAATAAAATATTATTCGACGCATCAAATATAGAAAACCCACATGAAAAAATGACTATTATTAAAATGAATGACGAAAATGAATACCAAATCAATTAAGTTAAAAAATTATCATCTAAATAGTTTATATTCTTGGTTCAACATGCCATTGCATTCCAAATACGCTAGAGCAAGAAATAGATTTCTTAGAATAATAATTGCAAGAATTGAAGAAATCGAAGAAGAAAGAAAGAAATTACTTAATAAATATGCTAAAAAAGATAAAGATGGAAAAGAAATCATCGAAAATAATAATTATGTTCTTGGAGAAAATTTGGAAGCGTTTAATAAAGAATACGGAGAAATGATACAAGAAGAATATGTCATTGATATACTTCCATCAAATCGAGAAGATATTTATATAGTGAGGGATATGTTATTGAATCTAAAAAAAGAATTTGATTTCAAAGAAGGCGAAATATACGATGAAATATGCCTGGCGTTTGAAAATACTTCAGAAGAAAAAAATAAATAATTAAGTATACGAAAATGAAACTGCCACACAATCTAATTTGTATCGATATCGAAACAACGTGCTCAGATGAAGAAAAAGGTAGTATTATTCAGTTGTCTGCAGCTAGAGTAAAACAAAACTTTACTCATGTGTTGGGTGATTCGTTCAACTTATATGTCAAACCGTTGGATTCATACAGGAATCCTGAAGCGATGGCCGTCAATAAAATATCCGAAGAAATATTATCGACAGCATATACGTTGCATGACGCATTAGACTTGTTTGAAAGTTTCTGTGAAGATGACAATATTTTAGCAGCTTGGGGAAATTATTTTGACGTAGTGTTTTTAAGGAAACAATACGAAAAAATATATCGAGAATATCCTTTCTCACATCGTTCGATGGATTTAAAATCTATTGCAATTTGGGAAATGGCAAAAAGAAATAAACCAATGACAAGTGGTGTTAGTAAATTTTTAAAGGAATTGGGTAGACCCTTTGTAGGAGAACAACATAACGCGATCGACGATATATCAAACACAATAAATATATTAAAAGAATTTATTTAAAGGTCGATACAAAGAGCCAAAAGATATTAAGTAAAAAATTACAAATATGAGCGAAGTATACCCAGAACAAGATTATTTAAAAATGATCGTTGACGGAATCGCAGAAAAACCTGAAGCTGTCAAAATCGAAAGACGAGTAGACGACATGGGTGTTCTATACACCGTTTCTGTCGCCGACGAAGACATAGCAAAAGTAATTGGTAAAGAAGGTAAAACAGCAAAAGCAATTCGTCTCTTGCTTAAAACAGTAGGCTATAAATACCACGTACGAGCTAGTATGAAAGTCGACATACCAGAGAAAAAATAAAATTAACACAAATTAAGAAATATATGGACTTAAATCAAATAGGATATTGTATGAAATGTAAAGAAAAAAGAGAAATACAGAAACCTGAATTAAGAATAATGAAAAACGGGATGAAGGCTGTTAAAGGTTATTGCAAGGTGTGTGAAGGCAACATGTTTAAGATAATGCCAAAATATAATAAGAAAAAAGAAGTAGAAGAAAAAAAGGAACTTTTATAAGCATTGTCGTATATCAAAAATAATTAATTTATTAATATACCAAAGAAAAGAAAAAAAGAGGAAGATTTAGATATTGAAGAAAAAACAGAAGAAGAATTAATTGTCGACGATTTTAAAGATGAAGACGAAGATGAATTTGAAGAAGAGGATGGATTCTAAAAACGCTTTCCAAAATAAAAAACCTCCTTACGGGGTTTTTTATTTTTCAAATACCAATTAGAATTGCTTTATAGAAATGTAATTATTTAATCGTCTTTATAAATCAATTATAATAAGACGTATTTCGTCAATATCAACTCTAAATTTAATTTGCTTAGAACGTTTCCATTATATCGATCACTCTTGCTGGATATAAAGGTTCGACGACACCATTATAACTATATAGAATGTCGTAGACACTTTTGTTTTTATAATATCTTTCTGTGTTTGGATTATTACCACCTAGATTCCATGAAACCACTTCGATTGCTTCTTCGATCGAGTCGAATTTTGTCTTGCATGAATTCCATCCAAACGGATTAGGATTACTGTGACATATATATTTTCCGCCACTAGACTCTTTAACGGAGATGGCTGGCAATAATCTCCAATCAATATCGTTTTTATTTGCTTCTTCGATAAATTTATTACCATAACCTTCTAAGGGCATATTTCTCGACTTAAAATATAAGTCTATTCTTTCTGCCCTTTCTTCATCCTCTTCATTCACCGTTTCAATAATTATAACGGGCTCTTCAATAATATTTTCTTCAATATTCGATTGTAAAATTTCTTCTTGTATTACTTTATCTTGTTTTTGTATATTTGACACGACAAATATCAGCAGAAAAGACAAACATACCGAGCATATAATTATATTGACATTTTTGATAATCTCTTTCCTTTACTTGTCTTTAGCCGAACCAAATTTTAATATCACTGATTCTCTTAACTGATTACCATACTTATTGTCAAATGTAATTTTTAAAGCTGCAAGTATTGTTGGTAACCAAAAAGAGGACCAAGCTAAAACGACGATTCCTGTTTCAACTTTAACATATGCGACACCTATAAATGCCACTAAAAACGCCTTAATGAAACTGATTAATTCATTTAGAATAACATCCTTATTATTTTGAATGTATTCCATCATTTTTTCGTACATATTTCGACTTTTAATTAAATTAGGATTACCCCTTGCTTTTTAAAGTTGTATTAATTTCGATTAGTAGATCGTTCATTTTATCAAATTTTGTATTCAAGATACCTTCGATTCTAGATATACCATTTAACAATTCATGATGATTGTCATTTCCAAGTTGTTTAAATTGAGTAGTTAAAATAGACGTAATCGTCGATAAATCTACTTGAGACTGTTTTAACGATTTGGCTTTGTCAAATACATCAACTTTGACAGATTGATTTGTCTTAATAATACCAATTATAATCTTACCCACTATGAGTAAAAATGATCCGAGAGCCACAATTGTCGTGATGGCTATAATACTGTCCTCATTTGCTAAAGATACCATATGAAAACTATGTCTGCAGTAAAGCAGTTAACGTTATTTTTATATTATTTATTATACTATTAGAAGTGTTCTTTGTAAACTACTTAGACTCTAATTTGTCAATTCTAGATGATAACTCTTTTATAGCGCCAATCATTATGGAAAATAAAGATGTCATTTCTGCACCATCTTCTGCATACTTCTTTTCACCAGAACCTTCATCAAAAAAATATGGTTTATCGTCTTTATCTCTATTTAAAATTTTACCATACATCTCTGCTGGCTTATACGAAACTTTTGGTAAAGATTTATAATCTAACATTGGTTTACCATAAACAGTTAATCGAGTTTCATGTTTTTTAATTGCTTTTATGGCTTCTATATCAGAAACAACTGTGCCATCTTGAAGTTCAACTCCTTCATCAAACCAACCGAGACAACCTCTATCTGTAAGAGTTTTATAACTAACATCATTCCAATATTGTCCAGCTGTGCCAAGACTAACTGTACCAGAAGTTGAAGCAACAAAATCTTTATAACATTTTAATTCTGTAGTAGAACCACCTGGAGATAAAAATGTTGCACCTGCCCATGCTATTGAAGCAGTAGAATCTTTAATGTCAAATGAACCAGTATATAAATGAAAGTTTCCATCTATTCTAATAGAAGAAGCATCTGCATATCCTATTCTTTTTGTTGCGCCAAAATAAATTCCATACGAAGTAGAATCTTGTAAAAATAAACTTTGCCAATTATATGTCGACGTGCCAAGAGTGTACGTATCGTTTGCATGAGGTGACACATGAAAATCAAATCGAGCATTCGATACTAATCTTTCGGTCGATGCTGAACCAGATGTCCCAACGATCCCAAAATAAGTATTGGGCAAACCAAGTTCTGATGCTAAAGTTGAGCCAATCACTAATGTACTGAGCCAAGCACCACCGACTGATGTTATTTCAACGCCCGTCGAATTCGTAGGTACGTCTTCATAACATTCAATATTTCCAATAATTGTCGAGCCGATCATAAAATCAATCAAATGAGAAGTCGATGAAGTAAGTCTAATGACCTTATTCGACCCTGTCGGCAAAGCAGTCTGTAAAGTTGCACCAGTCACTGTGCCTGCAGTTATCGTACCCATATCTGCTGTAATTGCAGACAATTGATTCACATTGATTCTATCGGCGACAATTGATTTTTTAGCAATTTGAGTCTGACCATCAAGATTTATACTTTCATTTCTGACAGGCACAATAATTGCTTCAGAAGCAGTATCAGCGTTTGGTTTAACATTTGTCAGGACAAATCTTGTATCATTCATTGTCTGCGAGACATCAGTCGTATATGACAATATAAATTTCGCAATCGTATATGCTGAAGATTGGTCTGAAATGGTCCATCGTTCTTCAAGTGTTAAAACTGAAGAAGTGTTTGACTTAATTATTTGTTTTTGTCCTCCAATTGTTACGATATATCCTTTCCATTGGTCGGAAGACCATCCCGGAGCACCAGAGTCTGTTAAAGTATCAGCCCCTTCTTTAATAGTTCCAGTCCCAGACTCAATAGTTGTAGAAGTAGGTTTATTTTCTTCATCAAGATAGACATAATATTGAGTGCTTAGGCTCATTAATCCCGTATCCCCTGCATCGACGACTCTTTGGGCAGACGTACCCGATGCACCTGCTGGTATATAGACTATACCAGCTGTCCAATCGACTTGTCTATATGCATCTGCTCCCGATGTTGCAGAAAACGTCATACTTGTAGACCATACTCTATTTGCGGGAGCCAACTGAGCAGCAGTCAGTGCCTGAGATATAAAACCATACCAAGTCATTTCTTTATCAAGTCTTTGTCTTTCGGATTCGACAATGTCTTCAAAGTTTTCTTGTGCCTCTGCTAATTCGACTATTGCGGTATCAACATTATATTCGATCGAATTTATAAATAAAACGTCGTCAGAACCGATTTTATATGGATTGTTTTTTGTATTTAAAATTTTACATGTTTGACCGGGTTCAATAGACGACAAATCATAATTACCATTTAGCCGAACTTTTATTCTAACTTTAGGCTCTTTGCTATCATATATTTTTGACGTCGTTAAAAGATTTGCAGCGGCGGAATATGTAATTTTACTATCAGTAATATATTCAGAAATAATATCGTAATCAGACTGACTTGTTGGATCGTCTCCAATAAGATTAATGTAATCTGGGTCAACCGTTCCTTTTTCGTTCCAAAAATAAACTCTATTGACAATAGATTCTATAGTTTTACTTCCAGAAATTTCTTCAATATGTTTACCAATAATAAGGGTATGGTCTGCCGAAGTCGAAATATTTTTTACTTCTAATTTGCCTTCTGTATTTAATCTCCAATAAAAATAATATCCGCCATCTTTATTTCTTGGTAAAAATTTTGATGCTTCACGAATAGCATCAATGTGCTTCATATTAAAAAATCGGTGGTCGAAACTTATAAAACTTCCAGCATTGTCTGTAGTTTGCTGGACATTTGTATAGTCATTTGAAATCATCGAATATGTTTCTGTCGATCGATAATGGTCGATTATTTCTGACATCATTTGGTCTGCTCTTTTAGACACTAACTCGACACCTAATTCAGATGCTGTTACAGCAGTACCCGACCGATAGAAATCGTTTGATAATTTTGAGATGGCCGAAAAACATGTCACCTCGACTCCTTCTTCCTTGCCTCTTAAATATGGTTCGTAACCAGTGATATATCCGAAAGCAATTAACTTATCACCAAGAGGGTTGTAAGAATCTTGGAGATAGACTTTAACTCGATTATTAAATTTAATAGAAACCCCTTCGTCAAAGTCATCCATTTTTCTGTCAAGCGAAAATGAAAATTCACTATCGCCACCGCTGACCATTTTTGTAATCGATAGATTTGAAACAACGTCATTCAAGACCTCTATAAAGGTTCCGTCTTCGGAGTATATTTTATATATGATTTTGCGTTCAAAATTCATTTACTTGATGGTTACCATTGGTTTTTGATAAAAATGCATCTGGAAGGGTTCTAGAGCGCAGAAATAGCGTTATTATAGCTGATATCTTGACATACGTTATAGATATAGCGGATAATACGTTATTAGCTGCTTTAAAGACCACGATGCCCCTCCGCCGGTAATCGTCGTCTGGTATGTATTCGTTGAAGAAACGAAATCAGGAAAGACACCTGCAAAATCGATTTCGGTTTCGTCACCGCCATCATAAGAAGCCTTTACAGACATGTCGTCGACGTCGACAATTATATAATCTCCAGAGGCGTCAATTGCCAAACTTGAGATCGTAATAGTTTCTCCAGATGAAGAGTTGCAAAAAGTAATTTGTGTTATTGCAGACGATGGCGTCCCTGTCGCTGTAAATTTAATTTGTGGAAGAGGTGGCGCAGAGCCCGTAGGATTGAACGTATTGACATAAGGGCTTGATGAAGTATTGGTTATTGTCTGTGAATTCGAAGATGTAGACGACGCTTTAGCAAATGGCTGGCATAAGAACGAAATCGAATATGGTATATGAGTTATGTTATAATGTTCTTCTGGTATCCTAACTGAATCTACCGAGCAAACGTATGTAAACGTAGCTGAACCGTCATCGATAATAAGTTCCGCTTCGTCTGTATTTAAAGCTTCCTTCATTGAATCGAGTGAAGTTTTTAAATTTGCTTCAGTATCTCTAGTCAACGTACCAGAAACAGATATCATTTTTGAACTATAATAGGTATTAACTAATCGAAAACCATCTCTTCGAGCCCATGGCTCTAAGTCTATTGTTTTATCTGGTAGATTTCGATATATAATGTCTTTAGTTCTAAAATTTTCATCTTGTAAATCGAAACCATTATATGTTATATTCTTTGCCATATTTTATTTGAATTGTTTTAAATACGTTTCTCTGGATAAAACGTCTTTTACTGCATTTGCGATTAATCTAATATCATTGTTATTTCTTACAGTCGGATTATTTATATTTATTGTTACGGGAGCGACTCCGGCGGGCAACACTGTTTCGCCGCCATGCGCCAAGATTGGTACAGCTTGACCTGGCTGCCCAGGAATGATTCCACCCTTTGCATAACCACGAATGCCGAGAAACGACTGTATACGACTCACAAAAGAAGAAATGTCGTCCCAGATTGAATTAGCGCCCGTATCACGAGTATATCTTGGTAATTCGTGACCAGGAATACTTGGACCTTGCAGCACAGGGGCAAATGATTCTTCTCTTTCTAATATTTTTTTTAAATTTTCTGCTTGCCAACTAGCACTTTTCATCTGTCTAGTCATTTCCGTGCCGTTATTTCTAATAGCTTGAAAATAAGCTATTGTTTTTTCAGAACTTTCAATCATTAAATCTCTAGTCGACTGTGTTTTTTTATTATTTAATGATTGCGCGTCACCTAACTTCGTCAATTCATCAAGTTGGTCTTTTAATTGAGACATTCTTTCTTCCCACTGTCTTTTCTGTAATTCAATTTCATCTAATAACGGGACTAATCTTGCATTCTTTATCGCTTCAGCATGTTTATCATAAAGAATTTGTTCCTCAGCAAGTCTGTCTTCCAATTCTTTTAATCTTTCTGAAAATTTATCTTTTGAGTCTTCGAGGTCTTTATCTTTAGTGTCTATATTTTGCTTTGTCGCTCTTGCATAATCTTCATTTTCTCTTTTTAGCGCAAGTCGATTTTCTCTAATTTTTGTTTGGTCTGCCCAAATACCTTTTGAGACTTCCTCATCGATATCTCTTTGTAAGTCTTCGACTTTTCTTCTATGTCTTAATTCGACGTCTTCCATGCTTCTATTAAAACCGCTTGTTATTTTATCTGTTTCTTCATTGTATTTTTTTCTTAAATCTTCGATTTGGTCTTTAATGTCTTTAATCGATTCGTCATGTTTCTTTACCCACATTGCCATTCCTTCATTGTAATCTCTTGTTGCAAGAAACATGTTATGTTTGATCTGTTCGATTTGTTTAAGAGTCTTTGCACTCATTTCTTCTGCAGATTCACCGAAATCATCCATGGGTTTGATTGCAGACTGAACAATTTTAGAAATGTCTTTAATTTTATCTGTCCACTTATCCCAAACTCCAGTTACTTTCAAAATTAAATAAATTATTCCGCCAATGACGGCAGCCAAAATTATAAACTTTAAAGACGTCATTGCAGTCGCCGCGCCAAGCATTGTCATTGCTTTAGTTGACAATTTTGCACCTCGGACAACCATAGGAATCAGAGCACCTACTGTAGCAAGAGCGGCAATGAATGTTGCAAGAATAGTCGAACCAGTAATTATAACAAATGTTAACCCAGTGTGTGCTTCTGCAAAGCGCGCAAGAGATAGCGCTGCCGAAGATAGTTTATCTGCAATTTCTCCAAATAATGGAATTAGGGCGTTACCAAGAGAAATCTTTAACATCTCCATATTTGCCTGTAGACCTGAGACACTTCCACTAAATGTTTGAGTCGCTGTGGCAGCACCACCTGCAAATTTTGAAGTTTCTTGAGTTAAATAATTAATAATTGCTTGTTGTTTCTCTTGTGTCAACATTTGAGCAGACGTCTTCTTTATTGTTTTTCCATATTCTCCCCAAACTTGGTCTGCTCTAAAGTTGATACCAATAGCGTCGACTTGTCTTTCCTGAAGAATTCTAACACCTAATGAAGATTTTTCAAGAGCCTTACCCATCGTATCTGTCAAACTTTCTTTTGAAAGCGATGCTGTGTCAAGCATACCTTGCATCAATAATGTTGCTTTGTCGATGCTCATGCCCGAAGCCAAAAGATTGGCTAAAGTATTAGATGACTCTGTCAAAGAAATAATACCTTTATTTGCAACAACGAATTTTTTTGCAGCACTATATGCTTTGTTTCCGCTTTGTCCTGTTATTTGAGCAAAAGCGTTTACTTTTAATTCGGCGTTCTGTGCTTCTCTTGCCGTGTCAAGAAGACCTTTAGTCATCGCAATCATAGCACCAGCAAAAATACCAGAGACTAAACTTAAATATCTAAATCTATTACCAAGCGCGTCTAAACCCTCAATAGTATCATCAAGCGAACCAGACATCTGTGTCCCAGTCTGTTTAGTCGATTTACCAAGTTTAGCAAGTTGTGCTTCTAACTTTGCAATCTTTGCAGCCGCTTCGTCTTTTACTTTGATTTTAATTTGTATTTCGTTGTTTGACATCTGTTATTTTTGGTTATTTGCTTTTTTTGTAAAGTATTGTTCTTCGATATTCATAATTCCATTGAAGATATCAAATTCGTCTTTTGATAGAGAATCTAATTCTTTATATGAGATTCCAAGATTCTGCCAAAATCTTTTTGCAATAAGATAATAACCTAATCTTTCTGACTTTACTCTTCCCGAACTAAATGATATTACTGTGTTTTTTAGTTCTTCTTTTTTTTTAATTCCATCGACTCGATCGATTTGTTCGCGACTTCCATAAGTGCGCCAAAGTCAATCGATGGTAGTCTACCAAGTGAATCTTCTGTCACTGGTAGAGGATTGTTATTTTCGTCGACGAAATCCCAAGACTTAATAAGCATTTTTATTGTCTCTAAGCCTGCTAGATAATCTTCTGTTACTTTAGTAATTTGTCTTATTTGGTGCATCAAAAGACCTTCATACATAACGACTTCTACATCTGGAAATGAAGGTAATTTGATCGAGATTGTCGATCGTGGGTCTAATAATTGTTGCATAGTGCTTCTCCTTTAGAGTAGCAAAATGTCATTAATATCAAAGATATTAATTGGACATTTTAAGAATATAAAAATATGTTTAGTTTATCGACATTTGTATTTTTATATCCGAATTGTTTATGAAATTCTTTTAGGTTTCATAAGAATTCGCCTGTCTCATATTAATTAATAAGATGCAGTCTGATTCGTTATGACGATTTCGATACTTTTTGCCTCGGATGAATCGTAATCTATCATAAACGTTGGATTCTCAGTTATGAATCCTGATACTGCTGTGTCGATTCCTCTTTCAGTAAGATGAAAACTAGGAATCTTTATTTGTATTTCTTCTGTTTCGGCGTTACCTATACTTGCTCCCGTGAATGTTACTATCATTGCACGCACGGCGTCGGAACCATCTAACAAAGTTTCATAGAAACTTCTGTCAGACGTGCTTTCATAGAACAATACATAATCTCCGGATATTTCTAGTTCTCCCCAAGATATTTGTGCAACATTACTGTCTCCACTCAAATATTGAGCTTCGGCATTATTGTTTATTCTTAACGAGAAACTTCTTACTGGAGTTGCATCGTTTCCTGCAGCATCTGCTAAAGCAGCTGTACCATTTGCTCCACTTCCGAATTTGATTGTATAGTCTTTGAAGGCTAATACTCTTTCTTCTGTTATCGATTGCGAACCTGTACCAGACGATGGGAACTTTGAAAGAAAGTTTGAAGAAACAGTTGCAAATCCATCTGAGACGGATAACTCTAATGTATTTATTGCAGCGTATGAATATTTTCTTGTGTCTTGCGTATCATTGTATATAAGAGTTAAAGTTTTTGGCGGATTTGTGTTTTTTCTTGTGATGGTATGCTCATATACTGTTGTTTCACCGCTAGCTGTTGCAGACGAAATGACTCCAAGAGCTGGATAAAGAAGATATGCAGCATTTTCTGCATCGACATATATTTCAACGTCGCCTTCTCCATGTTTCATACCGACTGTTGCGCCCCATACTTTTTCTCTTATACCTTTTGCTGCTTCGTCATTTAACGGTTCTTGCATTCCTCTAACGGTGCATGTCACGAACGGAAGATATTTAGACGCTGCTACGGCTGTTCCTGGAGTACTTTCAATGCATACCCCCAAATATGGCTGTCGCCCTATTTTTATTGACATATGTTATTTACTTTTACTTTTTTTTACTTTCTCGACCTTTGTTGTTTCCTTTTTTGAAAGGACTTCTTTTATAAATTTATTTTTCAGTAGTTCCTCTTTTTGCTCTTCAGTGACTTCTTTTATTTCTTTTGTATCTATCGATATACCCAATGTTGGAAATGTCAGTTGTTTATGATATTCATTTATTATTAATATTTTGTTCATTTTCCTTTTCTGTTAATTGATTTAACCAAATTGTCAAATATGAAAACGTATTACACCCATAACATTTGATTTCGATTTCCAACTTTTGTCCTCTTACTCGATATTTATATTGCAATTGTTTACATTTTGAACAGCGAAGTTGACTCATGTCTGTTAACGATTAACTATAAATTGAATCTGAAGTGTTGCTGTTGCTTCTAATGTAATCAATTCTTCGGTTCTTCTTCTTGTTGTATAATTGATTGAAGAAATATTTTCAATAAAACGATTTGTGTCTAAGTTTAAATTTTCTCTTAATATTCCAAGAACAGTATTTGATTTTATCCCTGGTGTAGACGTTTCTTCCTCTTCCATCGTGTTCATTAAAAATATTGTACCGACCATTTTATCCGGGGTTGCGTTAAAATATGTTCTTGCATCAATTATTAAAGAAATTATTATATTGTGAGTATGCATATCTCTCGTATTGTCAGCAATGTTTGTTTCGGTATTGTCTGGAGCAATGACAATTGCGGGCAGAACACTTTCTGGAAAAATCCATGGGTCCCCGATATAGAAATTTTTAACTCTTCCGCTCAACCCTGCTTTAAGAATCGTTTGTAATTTTTCAATTGATTTTTTCATTTTGTGTGCTTTCTAACGATTGAATAAATCCAATATTCAAAAACGCCCCTAACCATTTGTAGTCTTTTGAAATCGACTTTTGCAAGAAGACGTCTTGGTATTTTTACTCTTCTTCCATGAAACATCGCATATCCTCCTTCGTTATGTATTTTTGAATACCCTGATGTGTTTTGTATATTTGCTTGGTTTGTTCCAACGACATATTCAAAGCTTTTTTTCATTTGCCCAGTTCTTACAAGTGGGCGTTGGACTGCTATGGACTGTCCCTTCGCATATAATTTTCTTTTTTCAGCAATCGTCGCTTTACTTAGAGGTGGCCAAGGATTTCCAAATGTTGCACCCATGTCTTTGAAATTTGTTGAAATCACATTCAAATATTTATCAGAAGCAGTAGTTAACGGTTGTCTCATATTTTTAGTAATTTCTTTAGACATGTCTCTGAAATTCTTAGATACTTTCAAATCACCAACGACTACAAATGTAAAACTTGCCATATTTTTACGAAAACCCTGTTATTTTTGTGGGGGTTGTCTTAGAAGACTGTGTAGGGTCACTTGGGTCTGTGAATTTGAAGTTTTCATCATTTAGATTAAATAATTCTCCAGAATCAGCGATATCAACGTCATATGTATTGCTCCCCGATGCCATTACTCCTGTGCGTCTTGATAATTCGTTTCCACTACTATCTAAAAGAACGATTACTCCGTCTGCAATTTTCTGTAATAAGCTTTCGGCTCTTTCAATTTTTCTTTGTCCCGTTTTTGAAATTTCGACGTCTGCTTCTATTCCATACTCTTTTGATAAAAGCAATCCTGCTGCAAGAAGAGTAATAATATGCTGAAACATTTTTGGTGACGAACTAAACGGAAGAGAATACACTCCATACACTGCACTGTCTGCCTGTGCTTCTGCTTCGTCTCTATATCTGTTTATTGTTTCAGACGAAATATAAGAATTGTCAACAAATCCTGCTTCGTCTTTTATTTTGTATATCGACGTATAATGTTCAGAGTCGCCGGCCTGAGCAGGTGCAGAATCATCTAAACTAGATTCAAGACCGTCGTACGAATTATAATAAGTAGCTTTGTACCAAGATGTAGAAACACCAGTCGAATCTTCGAACTCTGTGCCTTCTGGATTATCTACTTCAATTGCAACTGGCGATCCTTCTGAAGAAAGATGAGAATATGTTCCAGTTTTTGAAGTACTTCGATAAAATTTTCGTTTGTCATATCTAATTTTCTGAATTCTATCATCGACATCATGGGCATGTTGAAGAGCAGGAGTAATGACTAAAGTTAAAGTCGACGACGACACCGACGAAATTCTAACTATCTCTGCAGTTTCAGAACCAATAATTCCAAATATTAAAAATTGTCCTGCGGCAAAACCATCGACGTTTTGCACAACTATAGAAGTATCTCCAATCGATGCCGCTGTTTTAACTGTCGTCAGTTCTTCTAATACATGATTTTCGATTGGCGCAACAAGAATTTGCATAATTAATTACTAAATAAATAAGTTTTATTGTTAGACGTCAACACGTAGACCTTTTTACCTGGGGAATATCCTTGGTTATCATTAGATATTTGTTCAGCGATCAGCAGTGCTTCAGTTTTAGAAAAACCAATATTTTTTATTAACACTTCAGAAAGAGCTATT